>Ga0315286_10000832_pt1 | contig 26963 bp, 20 predicted proteins | sample YL17G10_0_MG_FD_205038 | JGI IMG/M metagenome (GOLD analysis project Ga0315286, IMG submission 205038) | Sediment microbial communities from Yellowstone Lake, YNP, Wyoming, USA - YL17G10_0 | ecosystem: Environmental > Aquatic > Freshwater > Lake > Sediment | place: USA: Wyoming | collected... | reverse complement strand
CGACAACGCCGCCGCGTTCGTGCGCGCCGCCGGCGCCGCCGGCGCCGAGGCGGCCGACCTGCTCTTCTGGTACACGGCGGGGCTCGACGCGCGCCAGCACCTGCACGGCACGCAGGCCGGGGAGGTTCACGCCCACCTGGGCTGGATCGGTGAGCGGATCGTGGAGGCGCAGCGCGCGGCGCGCGCCGCCGGGCGCGAAGCCTGGACGTACGTGCTCTCGGATCACGGCATGACCGACGTGACGCGCCTCGCCGATGTCATGGGCGAGGCCGAGCGGACCCTGCGCGAGACCGCCGCGGGCGCCGGCCTGTCCGAAGGCCGCGACTGGCTCGCCTTCTACGATTCCACCCTGGCGCGCTTCTGGTGGCGCGCGCCGACGGCGCGCCAGCGCCTGCGGGCTCCGCTGCGCGAGTGCCTCGCCGCCCTCGGCGCCGGCCACTGGTTGGCGCCGGAGGAGGAGGCGAAGCTGCGCGTGCGTTTCGCCGACGGCCGCTACGGCGACGACATCTTCCTCGCCGATCCCGGGGTCCTGTTCGTGCCCTCCTACATGGGCGGCTCCCCGCTGCGCGGCATGCACGGCTACCACCCGGACGAGCCCACCACGCGGGCCGTCTTCCTCTCCGGCCGGCCGTTGCCGGCGGACCTGGGCCACATCGTGGACGTGGCCGCGCACCTGGCGCGCGAGTCCGAGGAGCGGGATCGATGAGCGGCTCGATCCTGCGCAACGTCTCGCGCGGCTCGTTCTTCCTCGCCACCGAGCAGCTCGTCGGCCTGGTGTCCGGCCTCCTGTACTCGATCATCGTTCTGCGCTGGCTGGGCCCGTGGACCTACGGCATGCTGAGCCTCGGGCTGGCCATCGTCGGGCTCGCCTCGGTGGCCACGGGCAACTTCGAGGTCTACCTCGAGCGCTTCGCCGCCGAGTACGAGGCGCGCCGGCAGATGGGCCGGCTGGCCCGCGCGCACCTCCTGACGCTGGCGCTCAAGGTCGGCTGCGGCCTGGTGGCCGGCGCCGTGCTGGCGGCCCTCGCCCCCTGGCTCGCCGCGCGCTACCACGAGCCCATCCTCGCCGAGATCCTCTGGGTGCTGGCCGGCCTCACGGTGTGCGAGGCCTTCATCGCCACCGGGCGGGCCGTGCTCTTCGGCCTGCAGCGCTTCGGCTGGATGGCGGCCGTCGCGCTGGCCGTGCAGGGGTTCAAGGTCGCGGCCGTGACGCTGTTGTGGGTCAAGGCGCAGGGGCTGATCGTGCTCGCGGTCCTGCTCCTGGGCCTGGCCGTCGTTCAGGGCGTGATCCTCACCGGGCTCGCCGTCACCTTCGTGCGCCGCGGGCGGGCCCCCGCCGGGGGGGCGATGTCCAGCGCCGCCGCCGTCCTGGTGGTTCACGAAGGGGAGCCCTCCACGGCGGCGGCGGGCGCGCCGCTGCTCGGCGCCATCTTCCGCTACTGCCTGCCCCTGCTCGGCGCGCGGGTCGCGTTCCTCTCGGGGCAGAACCTGAGCCGGGTCGTGCTCGGCGCCTTCATGAGCCTGGAGAATCTCGGCTACTTCTCGTTCGCCTTCACGCTGGTGGACCGCTTCGTGGGTTTCGTCTACGCGCTGCCGTCGTCGCTCCTGCCCTCGTTCACGCAGCTGGTGGCGCGCGGCGACACGGGGCGCTTCACGATCCTCTTCGACAAGGCCTTCCGCCTGGTGGCCACGGCCGCGGCCCTGCTCTCCGCCGGGCTCTTCCTGTTCGCCCACGAGCTGACGCTGGTGGTGGGGGGGAAGAGCTACCTGCCGGCCGTGCCGGTGCTCGCCCTGCTCGGACTGGTGCCGTGGGCGCGCACCGCGCAACAGCCGCTGACCATGGCGTTCTACGCGCTGCGCCGGACGGGGCGCGTGCTGCAACTCGCCCTGGTCAAGCTGGCCACCGAGGTCGGCGCCTACTTCCTGCTCATCCCGGGCCTCGGCCTGCTCGGCGCGGCCTGGGCCTCGTTGGCCGGAGCGGTGGTCTCCCTCGCCGCCGCGCTGATCCTGCTCGGCCTCGACCTGCCGCCGTCGCGCCACCGCTGGACGGTCATGGTGAAGACCGCCACCCTGATGGCCCTGGCGGTCACCACCGGCCAGCTCCTCGGCGCGGCGACGGCGGCGTGGCCGTGGGGTCTCTGGATCGGTCTGGCCCTCAAGCTGCTCCTGGTCGCGCCCGCTTTCGTGCTCGGCGTCTTCCTCCTCGACCTGGTGACCTTCGACGACCTGGCCCGCGCCGCCGGCGTGGAGATCCGCTCGGCGCCAGTCCGCGCCCTGCGCGACGGGGCGGTGCGCGCCGGCTTCTTCCTGTCCCGCTCCCTGCGCCCGCTGCGCCCGCGCCGCCTGGGCACGACGGAGAGCCACTGAGATGCGCGTCCTGCTGGTGGTGCCCGCCTTCAATGAGGAGGTAAGCCTGCCGGCCACCCTCGCCGAGCTGGCGCGCGAGGCCCCGGGCCTCGACGTCCTGGTGGTGGACGACGGCTCCGCCGACCGCACCGCGGCGGTGGCGCGCGCCGCCGGCGTTCCCGTGCTCGTGCTGCCGGTGAATCTCGGGGTGGGGGCGGCGCTGCAGACCGGCTTCCGCTACGCCCTCGAGCGCGGCTACGACGCGGCCGTGCAGTTCGACGCCGACGGCCAGCACGATCCGTGCGACCTGCCGCCGCTCCTGGCGCCGCTGGCCGCGGGGGATTGCGACCTGGCCATCGGCTCGCGCTTCGTGGGCCGCGCGGGCGGCTACCGCGCCCCGTGGGCGCGGCGCGCCGGGATGCGCCTGTTCTCGGCGCTCACCTCGCTGGCCGTGGGCCGGCGCTTGAGCGACACCACCTCCGGCCTGCGCGCCTACGGCCGGCGGGTCATGCGTCTGTGCCTGGAGTACTTCCCGCAGGATTTCCCGGACGCGCCGCTGCTCATTTGGCTGGCGCGCCAGGGGGTGCGCTGGACGGAGGTGCCTGCGCACATGCGGCCGCGCCGCGGCGGCACGTCCTTCTACACCTTCGGCAAGTCGCTCTACTACCCGTACAAGACCCTGCTGGCCTCGCTGATCGCCATGCTACGCACCGGAGCGGGGAGAGGGGGATCCGCCACGTGACCCGCGCCCAGCTCATCGCCGCGTTCGTCGCCGCGCTGCTCGGGCTGGCGGTGCTCGAGTTGGTGCGCCGCCGCAAGCTCTCCGAGGAGTTCTCGCTCCTGTGGGTGGTGGCCAGCCTCGGCGCCGTCCTGCTGGCCTTCTGGACCGGGCTCCTGACCGCCATCACGCGGGCCCTGGGCGCCCTCTACGAGACCTCCACCATCTTCTTCTTCGGCATCCTCTTCGTGCTCGTGGTGCTGGTCTACTACGCCGTCAAGCTCACGGCGCTCACCCAGGAGGTGCGGCGCCTGGCGCAGGAGGCCGCGCTCCTTCGCTTGCAGCTCGAGGAGGCCGAGCGGGCCGGGCGGCCGGGGCGCGAGGACGCGGGAGGGCGGGAGTGAGGCGCCCGGGCTGGCAGTTCCTCCTCGGCGCCGCCCTGGGCGCGGGGCTGCTCTGGCTGTCGCTGCGCGGCGCGGATTTCCCGCGCCTCTGGGACACCCTCGTGCACGCCGACTACTGGCTCCTGGCGCCGGCCTGCGCCGTCACCCTGGCGGCGTTCTACGTGCGCGCCGTGCGCTGGGGCGTGCTGCTGCGGGCGGTCAAGCCGATCCCCAACGGCAGCCTCTTCTCGGCCACCATGATCGGCTACGCGGCCAACAACCTGCTGCCCGCCCGGCTCGGGGAGTTCGTGCGCGCCTGGGCGATCGGGCGGCAGGAGAAGATCTCGCGCTCGGCGGCCTTCGCCACCGTCGTGGTCGAGCGCGTGGTCGACGTCTTCGCGCTGCTCTTCTTCTTCGCGTTGATGCTGCTCGTGCACCCGTTTTCGGAGCGCGTGCGGCGCAGCGGCTGGGTGGTGCTGGCGCTCAATCTGATGCTGCTCGGGGCGTTGCTGGCGGCGGAGCGCCGCCCGGACAAGATGGCGAGCTTCGGCGAGTGGCTGGCCCGCGGCGCGCCGCCGCGGCTCCGCCCGCGCCTGCGCGTCATCCTCGGCAACTTCGTCGGCGGGCTTAGCGTGCTGCGCCAGGGCCCGGCCATCGCTTGGGTGGCCCTGCACTCGCTGGTGCTGTACCTGCTCACCATCGGGGTCATCCAGGTCTGCCTGGCGGCGTTCGACTTCCAGGTCCCCTGGTATACCTCCACGCTGCTCCTGGTGGCCATCAGCCTGGGGATCACCGTGGCCCCCACGCCGGGGTATGTGGGAGCCGTGCAGGTGGCCAGCGTGTGGGGCCTGTCGCTGCTCGGCGTGGATCGCAGTCGCGCCTTCTCCTATTCGCTCTTCTATCACGTCTCGCAGTTCGTCCCGATCACCGCCGTGGGGCTATGGTACCTGGCACGCCAGGGCCTGACGCTGCGCGACGTCGCCGGGGCGGCGGGAGGGGGGGTGAAGGAATCGACCTGACGGCGACCGCGAAAGGGTCCGGAACCCGGGTCGGGCGGCTGAGGAGAGGGCGCCTCTCCGCCGGGCCGGCGCCGAACGGCGTCGTCCGGACCCCCAGATGAGAGCCGGCGCAGCGCTAGCGCCGGTAGCGGCGGACCAGCTTGAGCACGGCGCGCGCCACGTCGTCCACATCGCTCTCCGCCAGGCGCGGGAAGAGCGGCAGCGAGACGGCGCGTGGATAGGCCGCGTCGGCCACCGGGAACTGCCCGGGGGCGAAGCCCAGGTGATCGCGGTAGTACGGGTGGAGATGGATGGGGATGAAGTTGACGGTGGTGCCGACATTCTCGGCGCGCAGCGCCTCGATGAAGCGCGCACGGTCGATGGTCAGGCGCTCGAGGTCGAGCAGCACGGGGTACAGGTGGTGGGCGTGCTCGACGTGCGCCCGCGTGCCCAGCGGCTGCACCTCGGGCACGGCGGCGAAGTGCGCGTCGTAGCGCGCCGCCAGGGCGCGGCGGCGGGCGTGGAACTCGGGCCAGCGCCCGAGCTGGACCAGGCCCACGGCGGCCGCCGCGTCGGTGAGGTTGTACTTGAAGCCCGGCGCCACCACTTCGTAGTACCACGACCCGGCGGCGGTGTAGCGCTTCCAGGCGTCCTTGGAGATGCCGTGCAAGCTGAGGATCTGCGCTTTCTCGAAGAGCTGCGCGTCGGCGGTGACCAGCGCTCCGCCCTCGCCGGTGGTGATGTTCTTGATGGCGTAGAACGAGAAGCAGGTGGCGTCGCCGAGGGCGCCGACGCGGCGGCCGCGGTAGGCGGCGCCCCAGGCGTGAGCGGCGTCCTCGACCACGGCCAGGCTGCGCTCGCGGGCCAGCGCGAGCAGCGGGTCCATCTCGGCGGGGTGGCCGCCGAAGTGCACCGGCAGCAGCGCGCGCGTGCGCGGCGTCAGCGCCCGCGCCACCGCCTCGGGGTCGAGGTTCAGCGTGTCGGCGGTGACGTCCACGATCACCGGGCGCGCCCCCAGGTGCAGGATGACGTTCACCGTCGAGCAGAAGGTCCAGGTAGAGGTGATCACCTCGTCGCCGGGGCCGACGCCGAGGGCGGCGAGGCTCAGGTGCAGCGCCCCGGTGCAGGAGTTGACCGCCAGGCCGTGCGCGGCGCCGCAGGTCTCGGCGAGGCGATGCCCGAACTCGATGGCCTTGGGGCCGGTGGTCATCCATCCCGACTCCATGACCTCGGCGGCGGCGCGCGTCTCCTGCTCGGTGATCCACGGCAGCGCCACCGGCAGGTACTTCTCGCGCACCGCCCGGCCGCCCTCGAGGGCGGGCACCGGGTCGACGCCGGCGAGCAGCGCCTCGGGGCCGGGAACCGGCGGGGGCGCGGCGGAGCTCACGAAGCGGCGCGGCCGAGGCGGCCGCTGAGCGAGTGGACGTTGTGGTAGCGCGGGTCGTCGGCGTCGACCGCTCCGGCGCGCAGGAAGGCGCCGACCTCGCGCACGCCGTCATCCACCGAGTGGGCGGCGCCGAAGCCCCAGCCCCGGCGCAGGCGCTCGAAGCGCACGCGGTAGGAGCGCGGGTCGCGCACGTCGCGCACCTCGGCGCGGGTGCCGGGGAAGGCGCCGACCACGGCCTGCGCCAGGTCGCGGATGCGGAAGTTCTGGTCGTCCGAGCCGACGTTGAAGACGCCCTCCGCCTCGCCGGCGGAGCGCTCGAGGCCGAGGCAGAGGGCGAGCGCCACGTCGCGCACGTGCACCTGCGGCCGCCACTGTTCGCCGCCGTGCACTTCGATGGCGCCGCGCGCCAGGGCGCGGGCGGTGAGCAGGTTGACGACCAGGTCGAAGCGCATGCGCGGGGAGACGCCGTGGATGGTGGCGAAACGCAGGATGGACAGGGCGGTGCCGCCGCCGGCGAAGCGCTCGCGCAGCAGGTCCTCGGCCCGCAGGTTGGTCTCGGCGTAGAGGGACACCGGCGCGGTGCGTGCCTCCTCGTCGAGCCAGTCGTCGCCGGCCGCGCCGTAGACCGAGCAGGTCGAGGCGAAGAGGAAGCGCTCGACGCCGGCCGCTCGGCAGGCCTCGGCGATGGGCACGCTCGAATCCTGATTCACGGCCACCGTGTAGGCGGGGTCGAGCGCGCACGCCGGATCGCCGACCAGGCCGGCCAGGTGGGCGACGGCCCAGGCCCCGCGCGCGGCGCGGTCGAGATCGGCGCGCGAGCGGATGTCGCCGCGCACCAGCTCGTAGCCCGGCCGCCCGTCGAGCTCCGACAGGGCCGCGTCACCGTAGAGCAGGTTGTCGAGGACGCGGACGGCGTGGCCGCGGGCCAGGAGCTCGCGGACCAGGACCGAACCGACATAGCCCGCCCCCCCGGTCACCAGGACGAGGGGGCGAAAAGGTGTCGCAGATTCGTTCACGAAGGGCCTCCTCAAGCGCGCTGCGAGAGTATCCGAGGGGCTCGCCGCCTCACAAGGCCCGGGGATCGGTTATCGGCAGGGCGGCGGGGCAGCGCGGGGGGGGGATCGCGTGGCGGCGGAGCGGATGGGAATCCGTAGCGGGAGAGGGCGGGAGCGGGCGCTGTGGGCCGGCGCGGCGGCGGCCGCGCTGGCGCTGCTGCTGCTGCCCGGCGCCGGCCTCTCGCCCGCTTCCGGCCCGCTCGCCGCCGCGGGGCCGCTGCCGGCGCTGCGTCTGGCGCTGGCGCTGCCCGTGCTGGCCCTCGGGCTCGGCGTGGCGCCGGCGCGGTGGCTGGGCGTCGGCGGCCTGGCCGGGGCCGCGCTGGGGATCACCGTGGCGCCGCTGGCGTGGGCCGCGGTGGGAGCGGCGGTGACGCGCGGCGGCGGGGACTTCGGCGATGCGGGCAGAGCGGCCCTGAGCGTCGCCGGCGCGCTGAGCGCGATCGCCGCCGTGAGCGTGCGCGCCGGCGCTGGCCCCGGTGAGACGCCGCCCCGCGGCTTCGCGCTCGCCGTGGGCGCGTGGACGGCGGCGGTGGCGCTGCTCTTCCTCATCAACCCTGTTCTCCCCTGGCGCTCCGACGCGTGGTTCCACGCCGCGGTCACCTACCGGATGGACGCGCTCGGCTGGCCGCCCGGCGACCCTTACTACGTGGGCGTCCCGCTCGGCTACTTGTGGGCTTTCCACCTGGCGCTGGGGACGCTGGCGGGTGCCGCAGGAGTTACGCCGTTCGCCGCGGGCGCCGCACTCAGCGTGACAGCGGCTCTCGCCGTGGCGCTGTGGCTCGGCCTGCTGGCGCGCGACCTCTGCGGGCGCGCCGCCATGGCGCCGGCGGTCGGGATCGCCGTGCTCGGGCTCAACCCGCTGGGCTGGGTGGCGTGGCTGGCGCGCGGGGCGATCGGCCGCGATGCGGGATGGCGGCAACTGGGGCGCGCTTGGCAGGACGGCGCGCTCGGCTCACTGAACGCCATCAGCGCCGGCTATCCGCACCCCAGCGTGGCCTTCTTCGCCGACCAGTTCCTCCTCGTGACGGCCTTCGGCCTCGGTCTCGCCGCCGTCCTGGCGTTCGCTTGGATCGCGTTCTCGCACCAGGCGCCCTCCGGCTGGCGCGCGGGCGCGGCCGCGGGGCTGGCCGCCGCGGTGGCCTTCTTCCTGCACGGCGGCGTGGGCGCCGCTTTGCTCGCCGCGGGTGGGGCCGGCCTGGCGGCGGCGTGGATCCTGGGCGGCGGCCGCCACTCGCTGGTCGTGGCGGCGGGCCTGGGGCTGGCGGCCCTGGCCGCGCTGCCCTACGGCGCGATCTGCTCGCTGAGCCGCGCCGAGTCCGCGGTGCGCCCCGGCTTCTCGGCGGGAATGCTGTGGACCTGGATCGCTGCGGGCGGCGGCGTGGCCGCGCTGGCGCTCGCCGGCATCGCCGGCTGGCGGGGCACGGCCCGCAAGGCCGGCCCGGCGGGCGGTGGCGCGGCAGCGCGCGCCGGCCTGCTCACCGCCACCGCGGTGCTGATCGTCTTCAGCCTGGCCGCGGTGATGCCCGGCCACGACGAGACGAAGTTCTTCAACCTGGGCGCCGCACTCCTGGCGGTGCCGGCCGCCGGCGGCTGGGTGCGCTTGCGGGGCACGCGCGCCGCCCGCGTGGCCCGCCGGGCGCTCTACGCGCTCTGCGTGCCCACGGCGGCGCTCGGGCTGGCCGGTCTTGTGGCCGAGCGCGGGCAGGATGTGCGCGGCCACATCGTGCCTCCCGCCGCAGAGGCCGAGGCCTACGAGTGGCTGGCGGTGAACGCCGGGGCCCGCGCCGGGGTCATCGAAGTGGCCGGTCCGGACCTCGCGCCGGCGAGCCTCGACGTGCCGGTGCACGCCCGTCGCGGGCTGGTCTCGGGCGATCCCGCGTACGCGCGCATCAGGGGCTACGCGCCGCGGCCGACGAACGAGCGCGCCGCCCTGGCGCACATGCTCGGGGAGGGGCGCTTCGATCCGTGGGCCGAAGCGCTGCTCGGGCAGTTGAGGGCGCATGGGGTGAGCGAGTTCTACTTCATGTCCCGGGCCTCGAGCGCGCGGCCGGGCGGGGGCGGCGCCGCGCGGCCGCTGCCGCCGCCGTGGGCTCCTGTCTTCCGCAACGCGAGCCTCACGATCTACCGCCTGGGAGAGGGCACGCCGCGCCTCGCAGCGGGTCCCCGGCCGTGAGCGCGACCTGGCCCGCCGGGCCGCTGCCGGCCGCGGCGGCGCTGGCGATCACCGCGGCCTTTGCCGCTCTCGTCGCGCAGCCGGCCGGGCCGGCCCCGGCGCGCCTCGCTCTGGCGTTCGCCGCCCTCGTGCTCGTGCCCGGCTACGGCGCGGCGCGCTGGCTGCTCGGCCAGCGCGAGGCGGAGTGGCCCGAGCGCCTGGCGGCGGCGTACGGTCTCGGCCTGGCCGCCCAGTCGGCGTTGGCGCTCGCCGCCCGACTGGGCCACGCGGACTACGCCTTCTTGGCTTGGGCGCTGCCGGCACTCGGGGTCCTGCTCCTCGTCATCCCGCGCCCGGTCCAGCCGCTGCCGACGGCCGCCGCGGGGCCTCGCGGCGGGCGCGCTCCCGCCTGGGCGCTCACCGTCCTGGCCGTCGCCGCGACCGCTGCCTGGTGCGGCGCTCTGGGCACGCCGCTCGGCATCCTCACGGATTCCCCCGTCCATATCGCTGCCCTGCGGCGCATGGCGATGGGGAGCGAGGTGCTCCCGCTCGACATCCAGATCGCCGATACCGCCGGGGTCGGCTCCGACCCGCGTCTGAACCTCTACCACGTGATGCTCGCGCTGCTGGTGCGCGTCGGCGATGTCGACCCGGCGGTGGCGTGGCGCTGGGCCGGCATGCTGATGGCGCCGCTGCTGCCGCTGGCCGCCTACGCCTTCGCGCGGCGGGCCGCAGGCAGCCGTGCGGCGGGCGCGTTGGCCGCCCTGCTGACCCCGCTGGTCTACGGCGGCGGCCTGGCCTCGTCGGCCCTGCGCCAGGGAGCCTACCCGATGCGGGTCGCCGACGCGCTGGCCCTGCTCGCGCTGTGGGCGGCGCTCGGCGCGCTCGCCGCACCCGGAGCGCGCGGCGTCTGGCTGGTGGCCGCTCTGGCCTTCGCCGCCGTCACCGCGCATCTGTTTGCGGCGGTGCACCTGCTGCTCGGGCTCGCCGCGCTCGGGCTCGCCGCCGGGCTCGCCTATCGCCGCCTGCCGCTGGCCGTGCTCTTCCCCACGCGGCGCGCTTGGTTCGCCCGCCTGGCGGTGGTGGCCGGCGCGGTGACGCTGGCGTGCGGCCCTTACCTGGCCCTGCGCTGGGCCGAAGCGGGCGCCGGCATCGATCCCCTCCACTCCGAGCCGCAAGGGTTGCTCTACTGGTGGCGGACGTCGCTGTTCACCGTCGACCCGCGCGCCGCCGCCGCGTGGCTCGGCTGGCCGGCGCTGGGGCTGCTCGCCGCGCTGCCGTTGCTCTGGCGGCAGCGGCACGAAGGCCTCGGGCCGGTGGCCCTGGTGGCGGCCACCGTCGCGGGGCTGGGCATCGCGCTGAATCCGCTGGCGCTGCCGCTGGTGCACGGGGCGCTGGGCTATCTCGCGGGCCGCCTGCTGTGGTGCGTGCCGCTGGCGGCCGGGCTGGCCGTGGCGCTCGTGCTCGGCGTCCGCTCGCTGACCGGCGCCGCCGGGCCCTCGACGCGGCGCCTGGCGACGGTGGCGGTGGCGGGGATCGCCCTGAGCCTGGCGCCCGCCGCGTGGCAGGGGGCCGTCACCATCGGCCACGCCCGCTCCCTGGCCGAGAGCGAGCGCTCCGGCAGCGCCGAGCCGTGGCTCGACCTGCTGGCGGCGCTGCGGGAGGGATGGGACGGGCCGCGCGTGCTGCTCTCCGATCCGTTCACCGCCTACGCCATTCCGGCCTACACCGGCCACCACGCCACGGCCGTCCTGGCCCAGCACGCCAACCCCCGCGACCGGCGCGGGCCCGAGCGGCGCGCCGCCGTCCGCGACGTCCTCTCACCATACGTGGGAGCGCGTCGGACACTGGAGATCCTGCGGCGTGAGGGGGCGGACGCGGTGGTCCTCAACCGGCGCTTCGACCGGCCGATCTCCTATGGGAACGGCGTCATCCTGCCCGAGCAGGACGCCGCCGTGCGCGCCAAGTTCGCATCGCATCCCGAGTCGTTCCGCGCGGCTTGGGCCTCGGGGGGCGCGTACGTCTACGAGCTGACGGAGGCCGCCAAGCATGGGCCGCTGCCGCCGGCCGGTGAACCGGCCCGCCCGTTCGTCGCGCCGCGGGCGCCGCAGTGGGGCCGTGCGGTTCCCGACGGGGACTTCACGCAGCTTGGCACGCGCGTCGTCCCGGCCCGCGTGGCGCCCGGCGACTCCGTGTTCCTGACGACGTACTGGAGGGTGACGGGGGAGCGCCCAGCGCCCCCCGGCCTCTATCTCGTGAGCACCTACCTCGACGCCCCGCCGCCCCGCGGCTGGGCCGGCCATCGGGCGGTCTCCAAGCTGGTGCGGCTCGCCGCCGAGGCGCGCACGGGCGCGCACCGGCGCATCCTTTCCTTCCACACGCCGGCCGACGGCCTGGCGAGTCCCGATGAGTGGCGGCCGGGAGAAGTGGTCGAGGACCGCTTCCCGGTGATCGTGCACCCGCGGGCCATCGCCGGCACTTACGAGGTGCGGGTCAAGATGGTTCGTGTCCCGGTCTTTACGAACTTCCACTTGCGCGATCTCTTCACCGATGACGACCGACTCGCGGGGCCGGTGGTGGCCCGCCTCGAGGTGACGCCGCGCGCCGCGGCGCCGGCCGGCCGGCGGCCGCGGCGCGCGGCAGCGGTCCGGCCCGCCGCCGGGGAGCCCGCCCGATGACCCGCCGCCAGATCGTCTGCGTCGCCGGGGCGCGCCCCAACTTCATGAAGGTGGCGCCCATCCTGCGGGCCCTGCAAGGCCACCGCTCCCTGGCCGGCAAGCTCGTGCACACCGGCCAGCACTACGACGGCAACATGTCGGACGCCTTCCTGCGCGACCTCGAGCTGCCGCCGCCGGCCGTGCATCTCGGAGTCGGCTCCGGCAGCCACGGCCGGCAGACGGCGCGCATCATGGAGTCGTTCGAGGAGGTGCTGCCCGATCTGTCGGCGGACATGGTCCTGGTGGTGGGGGACGTGAACTCGACCATCGCCTGCGCCCTGGTGGCGGTGAAGTGCGGCATCCCGGTAGGCCACGTGGAAGCCGGCCTGCGCAGCTTCGACCGCACCATGCCCGAGGAGATCAATCGCGTGCTCACCGATCAGATCTCCGAGGCGCTGTTCGTCACCGAGGAGAGCGGGGTGGCCAATCTGCGGCGCGAAGGCGTGCCCGAGGCGCGCATCCACCTCACCGGCAACACCATGATCGACACCCTGGTGCGCCTGCTGCCGCGCATCGACGCGGCGCGCGCCTGGGAGCCGCTCGGGCTGGCCCCCGGCGGCTACGTGGTGGTCACCCTGCACCGGCCGGCCAACGTCGACACCCCGGAGCGGCTGGCTCGCCTGGTGGATCTGCTGGTCGAGATCTCCGCCGCGCTGCCCGTGGTCTTCCCCGTGCACCCGCGCACGCGGCGCAATCTGGCCGGCTTCGGCCTCTGGGACCGGTTGGCGGTCGGGCCGCGCGTCCTGGTGCTCGACCCGCAGCCGTACCCGGAGTTCCTGTCGCTGGTGAAGAGCAGCGCCGGCGTGCTCACCGACTCGGGGGGCATCCAGGAGGAGACCACCTTCCTGGGCGTCCCGTGCATCACGCAGCGCACCTCCACCGAGCGGCCGTGCACCACCGAGGTCGGCACCAACGTCCTGGTGGGGGACGACCTCGAGCGCACGCGCGTCGAGGTGCGGCGCATCCTGGCGGGCGACGCCAAGCGGGGCGCCGCCCCGCCGCTGTGGGACGGGCATTGCGCCGAGCGCATCGTGGCGCTGCTCGAAGAGCGTTTCCGTTGAGCCGGACGGAGCGCTGCCTGGTCATCGTCTCGGACCAGCTCGAGGCCCCGCCGCGCCTCGGCTACCACGTGCATCTGCTGGCCCTGGCCGGCGCCGTCGCGCGCCACGTCCCGGTGCGCGCCTTCGCCTGGGCGGTGCCGTCCTCGGCGGCGCCCGACCATCTCCGGGCCCTCGACCCGGCGGCCGCGCCCGCCGGGCGCCTGGCCCGCAAGCGCCACTACGTCGCCCGGGTCCTCGAGTGGATGGACGCGCACGCCGCGCCCGGGTCGGTGATCTGGGTGCGCGGCTACTCGTCGGCCCTGCTGCTGGCGCCGCAGCTGCGCCTGGCCCGTAACCGCGGCATCGCCTCCTTGTACGACGCCGCGAGCTTCGTGCGCCTGGAGGCCCGCGAGCGGGGCAACCCGCTGCTCGGCGCGGTGCGCGGTTTCTTGGAAGAGCAGCTGTGGCCCCACTTCGACCTGGTGCGCACGCTCAGCGACCCGATGCGTGATTACCTCGTCGGGCGCGGCGTGCCGCGCGACAAGGTGGTCGTCTTCCCGGTGGGCTGCGAGCCGTGCGCCGAGCGGTGGCGGCCGCGCGGCGGCCCGGCGCGCCTGCTCTACGTCGGCAGCGGCGCCGCCTGGCAGGGCCTGCCGCAGCTCGTCGAGGCGATGCGCCAGCTGGAGCGCGAGGCGCCCGAGGTGAGCCTCAGCGCCGTGGGCGTGGAGCCCGGCGCGGCGGGTGTCGGCACGGTTCCGGGAAACGTCCACTTCCGGGGCCGCGTGCCGCACGCCGAGATCGGGCAGCTCTACCTCGAGCACGACCTCTTCGTCGTGCCGCGCCCGCGCACCCCGCTCACCGACCTGGTGGTGCCGATGAAGATCCCGGAGGCCATGGCCTTCGGCATGCCGATCCTCGCCACCGACCTGGGCGCGGTGCGCTGGATGGTGGGCGAGGGCGGCGCCTTCCTGATGCCCAATAACACGCCGCCGAGCCTCGCCCGCGGCATCCGCGAGGCCCTGGCCGACCCCGACCGCCTGGCGGCGGCCGGCGAGCGCGCCCGGGAGCGCTCGCAGCGGTTCGCGTGGGAGCGCATCGGGGCGGAGATCGCGGCGCGGCTGTTCCCGCCGCGGGCGGCGGGATAGCGCCGTGCCCGGATGCGGGAAGCGGGCGGTCTTGCCGCGGCCGGCTCGGTCCGCTAGTCTGGCCCCAGTGATTGCCCTGCGCCCCGGCCGGCTCGGCAGCCATCGATGCCGCCCGCCGGGGCTTCTCGCGTCCGGCTCGCCAGCGCACCCCAGGACCCGCACCGCATGAGCTCCGACCCCGAGATCGCGGATCGCGCCCCGAACGGCTCCGCCGGCGCCGGCTCGGGCGACGTGGTCATGCGCATCGTCCGCAACACCAGCGTGCTCGCCATCACGAACTTGGTGGTGCGCGGTCTCGGCATGGTGTTGATGGTCCTGCTGGCGCGCTACCTCGGGGCCCAGGGTTACGGCACCTACCAGCGTGCCGAGGCCTTCGTGCTGCTGTTCAGCATGCTGGCCAACCTCGGCCTCGACGTGATCCTGACCCGCGAGGTGGCGCGCGGCGACCGCCGCGTGCCGGAACACCTGGCCGGCGTGGTGGTGCTCAAGCTGGTTCTGGGCCTGGTCACCTGCGGTCTCGTGCTGGGCATCGCCTACGCCCGCGGCTACGGGGGCGATTTCCTCTACAGCATCTGGATGTACGCCATCGTGCTCTTCCTGGGCGGCATCGCCCAGGCCGAGGAGGCGGTCTTCCAGGGGCGGGAGAAGATGGGCCGGGTCGCGGTGGCCAGCCTCGCGAACCAATGCACCGTCCTCGTCCTCGGCCTGGCGGGCATCGCCATGCACAAGGACCTGCGCTGGTTCCTGACCAACCTGGTGGTGGCGACGGCCGTGCGCCTGGCGGTCTCGACCGCACTCCTCGTGCGCTCGGGGGTGGACTGGCAGCGGCCGAAGCTCGCGACCCTGCGCTACCTGCTCACCGAGTCGCTGCCCATCGCCTTCGCGGCCAGCTTCGTCATCGTGTACCAGCAGGTGGACGCCGTCATGCTGGGGGAGATGAAGGGCAACACCGAGGTCGGCTGGTACAAGGCCAGCGCGAAGTTCCTGCTCTTCTTCATCGTGCTGCGCGAGAGCTTCCTGCAGGCCGTCTTCCCGGTGTTTTCCTCGATCGCCAGCCTCACCCGCGAGCGGCTCGGCCATCTGGTGACGCGGGTGGTGCGCTACCAGGTCGTCATCGCCCTCTACTTCGTCCTCTGCTTCGTGTTCCTGGCGCGGCTGGCGCCGCGACTCCTGGGACCGGAGTTCGAGAACTCGGCGCACGTGCTGCCGGTGATGGCCTGGATCCTGGTGCCCCAGATCATCAGCATCACGACCGGCCGGGCGCTCATCGCTTCGGGTGACCAGGCCCGCATCATGGTGGGCACGGGGCTGTCGCTGATCGTCAACGTGGGCCTCAACCTGCTGCTCATCCCGCGCTTCAGCTATCTCGGCGCCGCGGTCTCCGGGGTGACGAGCGAGGTCGTGGTGGCGGCCGTGAACCTGTACTTCTTCAACCGCCTCGTGGCGCCCACCGCCCTGACCCGCGCCCTGGCCAAGCCGGTGCTGGCCGCGGCCCTGGCCGGGGTCGGCCTCTACGCCGCGCGGGCCCTGCCGCTGTACGTGGCCTTCCCGCTGGCCGCCGTGCTCTACGGCGGCGCGCTCCTGGCGCTGCGCGCCTTCTCGGCCGAGGAGTGGCGGCAGGTGCGCTCGGTGGCGACCCGCGCCAAGTCACGGCTGATCAACGGGCGCACCGCCGGTTGAACCGCGGGGCCGCGGGATTCCGCGGCTGCCGCGCGGCGGCGATGGTGTTACATTCCCCGCCATGGACTTGCGCAAGGCCATCGTGGTGATGCCCGCCTACAACGCCGAGAGCACCCTCGAGCGCACGGTCGCCGACCTCCCCGCCGGCAGCGTGGACGAGATCATCCTGGTGGACGACCGGAGCCGCGATGGGACCGTGGCCCTGGCCCGCCGGCTCGGGCTCACGGTCATCGAGCACGCGCGCAACCTCGGCTACGGCGGCAATCAGAAGACCTGCTACCGCACCGCCCTGGCGCGCGGGGCGGACGTGGTGGTCATGATCCATCCCGATTACCAGTACGACTCGCGCCTCGTGCCCTTCGTCGTCGGGCTGTTGCGCGCCGGGCACTGCGACGTCGTGCTCGGCAACCGCATCCGCACCCGCAGCGAGGCGCTGGCCGGCGGCATGCCGCGCTACAAGTACCTCGCCAACCGGGCGCTCACCATGGTCGAGAACCTGTGGCTCGGGCAGAACCTGGGCGAATTCCACACCGGCATGCGCGGTTACCGGCGGGAGGTGCTGGAGACCGTCCCCTGGGAGCGCAACAGCGACGACTTCGTCTTCGACAGCCAGTTTCTCGTGCAGGCGGTGCACTTCGGCTTCAAGATCGGCGACATCCCGGTGCCGGTGCGCTACATGCGGGAAGCCAGCAGCATCGGCTTCGGCCGCAGCGTGCGCTACGGGCTCGGCACACTCGCGACCTTGGCGGAGTGGACGCTGCACCGGACCGGCCTGGCGCGCTCGCCGCGGTTCATGCCCAGACGTTCGGGAGACGCGGGGTGAGCCGGCGCCGAGGCTGCGACCCGGAGGGGCAGCCGTGGGCCTGGTGACCGAGCTGCGCCGCGCCTTCGATGCCCTGCCGGCGCCGGCCCGGCACGCCGCCGGCGGGCTCACCGCCTGGATCCCCCGCGGCCTGCTCTACGGCTCGGGGTTCCGGCGGGTCCAGGCCATGCTGGCCGCCACCGAGCGGCTGCCGGAGGCCGAACTCGCCGCCTGGCGCGACGCGCGCTTGCGCGAACTGGTGGCGCACGCCTACGAGCGCGTGCCGTACTACCGGCGCGTCATGGACGAGCGCGGCGTGCGCCCCGAGCACGTGCGCGGCGCGGCCGATCTCGGGCTGCTGCCGCTGCTCACCAAGCCGGACGTGCGCGACCACGCCGAGGAGCTGCTGGCCCGTGACGTTCCCGCCGCGGCGCGCGAGCGGGTGTCCACGGGCGGCACCTCGGGCGCGCCCCTGAACTTCTGGATCGACCGCGACCGCTCGTCCATCGAGTGGGCGTTCATGACCTGGCAGTGGCGCGCCGTGGGGTTCCGCCTCGGGGCTCGCCGCGCGGTGCTGCGCGGCCACGTGCTGCGCGGCGCCGAGGGCGGGCGCATGCACGAGTGGCACCCGCTGCTCGACGAGCTGGCGCTGTCCACCTTCCACCTGACGCGTGACACGCTACCCCGCTATCTGGAGGTCCTGGCGCGGTACCGGCCGGCGTTCCTGCACGCCTATCCCTCGTCGGCGGAGACCCTGGCGCGGCTGCTCGAGGAGATCCCCGCGGCCCGCCGCCCGCCGCTGCGCGGTCTGCTCCTGGGCTCGGAGAACCTCTATCCGGCGCAGCGCGAGCTGCTCGAGCGCGTCTTCGGGTGCCGCGCGCTGGCTTGGTATGGCCACAGCGAGAAGTGCCTGCTGGGGGCGGGCTGCGAGCTCTCGAACGACTACCACATGTTTCCGCAGTACGGCGTCCTGGAGGTGGTCGACGGCGCCGGGCGCCCCGTCGGGCCGGGAGAGACCGGCACCCTGGTGGGCACCGGGTTCGTCAACCGCGTCATGCCCTTCCTGCGCTACGCCACCGACGACCGCGGCACGCTCGCGGCGGGGCCGTGCGGCTGCGGCCGCGCCTACCCCCGGCTGACCGGAGTCGAGGGGCGCTGGGAGGGCGAGAGGCTCTACGGCAGCGGTGGCCGGGTCTTCACCATGACGGCGCTCAACACGCACGGCGGGGCGTTCGAGCGCGTGGCGCGCTTCCGCATCCGGCAGGAGCGGATGGGGGAGGCGGTGGTCCTGGTGGTCCCCGGGTCCGGCTTCGGACCCGCCGATGCCGGGCGCATCGCCGAGGAATACGCGCGGCGTTGCGGGCAGTCGATCCGCTTCACGGTGGAGATCGTGGGCAGCCTGCCGCTGACCGGCCGCGGCAAGTTCAAGTTCGTCGAGCAGCTCCTGGAAGACGGCGGGAGCTAGTTCCCCGCCCGATCCGCTCTCCGTGGCGCCAGCCCGGCGGCGCGGCGCAGGCAGCGGTCGTACGCCTCGGCGGCGACGGCGGCCTCGAAGCGCTCCTGCTGGCGCCGACGGCCCCGCTCGCCCAGCGCGGCCCGCAGCGCGGCGTCGCCGGCCAGGCGGCCGATGGCCTCGGCCAGCGCAGCGGCGTCGCCCGGCGGCACCACGAGGCCGCATTCCCCGTCGGCGAGGATCCAGCGCACCGCGCCGACGTCAGTGGCCACCACCGGCAGACCGGCGGCCATCGCCTCGAGCAGCGTGACGGGGAAGACCTCGGTGCGCGACGGCAGCACGAAGATGTCGGCCCGCCGGAACTCCTCGATCCGCTCCTCGGCCAGCGATCCGGTGAGACGCACCACGCCGGCGCGGACCAGCGGGTGCGCGGCCGCGTCGCGCCACGCCGCGTCGGTCTCCCCGGCCCCCACGCAGACCGCCGTGAGGCCCGGATGCGCGGCGCGCAGACGCTCCAGGGCCGCGAAGAGCAGGTCCAGGCCCTTGAGCGGGCCGACGCGCCCCACGAACAGCAGCGTGACGGCCTCGCGCGCCGGGCGCGGGGGTGTGGCGAAGGCAGCGCCGGTGGTGACGTTGGGCACCACGTCGAGGCGCTCCGGGTCCGCGAACCGGGCGAAGTAGTCGCGCCACGGCTCGGCCAGCACGACGAAGACGCTGGCCAGGCGCGCCCCCAGGCGGAATAGCCCCTGGCGCCAAGCGCTGCGGCCCGGGAACTGCCAGGAGTCGACGGCGCCGTGCCAGTGGACGACCACCGGCACGCCGAAAAGGCGGCAGAGCGCCATGAGCAGCAGGTCGCGGAACCAGCCCGTGTCGGCGGTGGCCTGGAACAAAGCGGCGCGCGGGCGCGTGCGCAGCAGCCGCACCGGCAGGGCGAAGATGTGCCGGACCGTATAGAGGACGTCCCAGAACGTCACGACCGAGGGTTTGCCCTCCTGCTGCGGCTTGGAGAGGTCGAAGGTCTCCAGCCGCCAGCGTTCGGCCAGCGGCGACCGCAGCAGCGTGGCCAGCTGGGCGGCCACGCCCCCGAAGGGGGGCGGCAGGGGGCCGATGAACAGCGCGACGGGGCGGGGATCCGGGACGGACGGCGAAGGGGGCGTCATCGCCCGGCCAAGGTACCCCGCGGGGTGAAACCTCGACAAGCGCGGCGTCGGGCAACTCCCCCGCGCCCGCCGGCGTAGTCGGGGCCGGGCACGGGGGCGGGTCGGGCGCAGGGGGGCCGTCGGCGGGGCACCGGCCGCCAGGCGGAGGTGGCGGCCCCGCGGTTTCTCGGTTACGGTTGCGGCCGGAGCGAACTTCCGGCCGATCGGAAGGAACCCTTCCCGGGGCGGCGGCGCCAGGGCCGGTGCCCGGCCCCGGCGGGCAGCCCCCCTGGCGCAGCGCCACGGAGCCTCGACCGAGCCTCATGGAATTCCTGGTCACCGGTGCCACCACCTGCTTCCTGCTGGCAGGGGTTCTCGTCTTCCTCGGCGTCGCCATCCTGCGCGACGCCGGCCGCGAGCGCCTGCACCGCGTCACCGCGCTCATGCTCTTCTTCGGCGGGCTGGGCGCCTTCCTGGCGGGCCTGAGCCTGGCGGCGCGCGCCAGCACCCCGCAGGGCGCGACGGCGTTCACCGAGCTGGCGCTGAGCTTCGCCTCGGCGTGGGAGTTCTTCTTCCCGGCGCTGCTCCTGTTCACCCTGCTGTTCCCCACCGAGCTGCCGGCCCTCAAGCGCTTCGGGTGGATCCAGGAGCTGATCTTCGTCCCCTACGTCTTCCACCTCGTGCTCAAGGTGGTGGCGGACGCCTCGGGCGGCGACTTCTTCATCCCCGACCTGGCCAAGCAGGTGCCGTGGGCGAGCGCCCTGCTGACGCCGCTGCGCGTCGGCCTGTCGCTCATCTACAGCGCGCACACGGTGCTGTTCTCGTTCGTCAACCTCGGGTACGTGGCCCTCACCCTCACCATCCTCGGGGCGCGCCAGCGGAAGGTGCACAACCCGCGCCTGCGCGCCCAGATGCGCGTCGTGCTGCGCGGCCTCACCGTCTGCCTGGTGTTCTACAGCCTGGCCGTGCCGGTGCCCGTCATCCTCGGCCTGGACTGGCAGCGCGTCACCCCGGCGCTGCTGGTCATCGGGCTGGCGGCGGGGGCCGGCTCGATCGCCTACTCGATCGTCCGCCACCGTTTCCTGGACACCCGCCTGTTCCTGCGGCGCAGCCTCTTCTTCGTGGTCACGGCGGGGGCGCTGTCGGCGCTGGCGCTGGCCGTGTTCCGGCCCATCGAGCGCTTCCTGCAGGGTTTCTCGCAGATCGACGTGACGCTGCTCGAGCCGCTGTTCCTGATGCTGGCGCTGGTCATGCTGCAGCCGCTGGTCAGCCGCGTCGAGGAGATCGCCGACCGCTGGGTGCGCCGCGACCGGCGCGAGGGGCGCGCCGTGCTCGAGCACCTGTCGCGCGACATCGTCACGCTCATGGACCTGCCTGCCTTGGGCGACCGCCTGGCGCGCGCCGTCTTCGAGTCGATGGCCTGCGACGGCGTCGGGCTGGTGGCGCGGCGGCCGCGCGGCGACGGCTTCCACCTCGTGGCCGGGGCCGGCTTCGTGCACGTCTCGCCCGAGATGTGGGGGGCGCTGGCGACCGACCTCAGCGTGCTGGACGGCTGCGAGACCCCGGTGCCGCTGCGCCAGGCGCTGCTGCAGGAGCAGAGCCGCGAGAGCGGCGAGTGGGCGCGCACGGCGGCCGAGTTCCCCGTCGAGGTGCTGGTCCCCCTGCGCCACGGCGGCGAGCTGCTGGGGGCCCTGGTCCTCGGGCCCAAGGGCACGCGCACCCGCTACCAGCGCGAGGACCTGCTGTTGCTCGAGCTGCTCGGCCACCAGACGGCGGCCGCCATCCGCAACAGCCACCTGTTGAGCGAGAGCCTCGAGCGCGCCGCCATGGAGGAGGAGCTGCACCTGGCGCAGCAGATCCAGTCCTCCTACCTGCCGTCGCGCTTCCCGCAGCTCGAGCAGGCGCAGCTGTGGGGCACCAACGTGCCGAGCAAGCAGGTGGGCGGCGACTACTACGACTACGTCGAGGAGCCCGGCGGCCTGCTCCTGGTCGTGGCCGACGTGGTGGGCAAGGGCGTGCCGGCGGCCCTCCTGATGAGCATGCTGCAGGCGTCGCTGCGCACCCTGGCCTCGGAGGGGCGCTCGCTGGCCGACATCGTCACCTACCTGAACCAGCTGATCCTGCGCAGCGGCATCGAGGGCAAGTTCGCCACCTGCTTCCTGGCCCGTCTCGATCTCGACAGCCTGACGCTCTCCTACACCAACGCCGGCCACAACCCGCCGTGCCTGGTGCGCGCCGGCGGCGAGGTGGAGTGGCTGCGCCAGGGCGGCCTGCTGCTCGGCGTCTTCGAGGATTCCGGCGTCGCGCAGGCGGAAGTGCAGCTCGAGCCGGGCGACCGCCTCGTGCTCTACACCGACGGCATCACCGAGGCGGCCAACGAGCGGGGCGAGTTCTTCGCCGAGGAGGGCCTGGTCTCCGTGCTGCGCCGGCTGCCGCCCGATCTCGACGCCGAGGCGGTCTCGGGCGAGGTCTTCCGCTCGGTGCGGGAGTTCTGCGGTGGGCTCGAGCCGGCCGACGACATGACCGTGCTGGTGCTGCGCATCCCGCAGCCGGCCGGCGTCCCGGTCTGAGGCGCGCTCGGCCGGCGGCGGGCGGACGGCGCGTGAACGGCTCGCTCTGGGCGGCGCTCGCCGTCCTCTTCGTGGATGGAGCCACCTTCGGGATCGCCACCACGCCGGCGCTCCTGGAAGCGGGCAAGGCCCACAGCCCGTGGGCGCTGGCGCTGGCCGGCGGGCTGGCTTCGGCCCTCGGCTCCATGGTGCAGCTGCGCGGGCTGCGCTGGCTTCTGAATTCCGGGCACGCCTGGGCGCGGCGCTGGGCCCCCTCGCAGGAGAAGCTCGCGGCGGCGCTGGCGCGTTACCGCGAGGCCACGTTCCTGGGGCTGGTGCTGGTGCGCGCCACGCCGGTGCCCGACCTGCCGCTCAAGCTGGTGGCCGCCGCCGGCCGCTATCCGATCCCGCTCTATGGTCTCGCCGCCTGGCTCGGCTCGCTGCCCTACTACTATCTGCTCGCCAAGCTCGGCGCGACCTTCCGGCCGCCGCTGTGGGCGGTGCTCGCGGGCGTGGCGCTCGTGGGCCTCGTCGGCCTCTGGGACCGGAGCCGGCGGCGGGGACCGCGTGGCCGCACGCCGCCCGGCGGGGTCGCGGCTTGACCGGCTGCGGCGGATTCCCTACCTTCTCCGTCATCCCGCTTCCCGCGAAAGCGAATCCATGACGACCACGCCACCCGATCTGTCCCAGCTGCGCCTGAACCGCGACGAGGCCGCCTCCGCCGACGACCGGGGCTCGCGCTTGCCCTGGATCCTCGGTCTTCTGGCCGCGGCCATCGTGGCCGGAATGCTGTGGTTCGTGCTCGTCCCCAAGGGCCCGGTGGTGCGGACCGCCGTCGCGGAGGTCACGGGCGGGGCCCCGGCCCCCGGCGCCGGTCTGTCGGCCAACGGCTACGTGGTGGCGCAGACCAAGGCCTCGGTCTCGGCGCGCATCATCGGCCGCATGGTCTACCTCGGCGTGCACGAGGGCTCGGTGGTGCGCCGCGGGCAGACCCTGGCGCGCATCGAGGACGGCGACTACCAGGCCGCGGTGGGGGCGGCGCGCGCCTCGGTGGCGCGGGCCGAGGCGGAGCTGGCGCAGGCGCGGCGGGACGCGGAGCGGGCCCAGTCGCTCTACGAGCGGCAGGTCATCTCGAGCACCGAGATGGAGAACCAGCGCACGCGGGTCGGGATCCTGGCGGCGGGCCTCGAAGAGGCGCAGGCGCAGGCGGCCCTGGCCCAGGCCAACCTGGAGAACACGCGCGTGCGGGCGCCGTTCGACGGCACCGTGCTGCGCAAGGATGCCGAGGTCGGAGAGATCGTCGCTCCGTCGTCGGCCGGCGGCGGATTCACGCGGACCGCCATCGTCACCATGGCCGACCTCTCCACCCTCGAGGTGGAGGTGGACGTCAACGAGGCTTACATCGCGCAGATCACCGGCGCGCAGCCGGCCCGCATCATCCTGGACGCGTATCCGGACACGTCTTTCCGCGGCGCGGTCCGCCAGGTGGTGCCGACCGCCGACCGCCAGAAGGCGACGGTGCAGGTGAAAGTCTCCATCCTCGACCGCGACCCGCGCATCCTGCCCGAGATGGGTGCGAAGGTGGTGTTCGAGCCGGGCGCCGATTCGCTGGCGGCCGCCGCCCCGCGCCGCGTCCTGGTGCCGCAGGACGCGCTGGCGCGCGACGGCGGCGCGACCCGCGTCTGGGTGGTCGAACAGGGCAAGGTCGCCGCCCGGACGGTGCAGGCCGGGCGGCAGCGCGGCGAGAACGTCGAGATCGTCAGCGGGCTGGGCGGCGGCGAGACGGTGGTGGTGGGGCCGCCCGCCGGCCTGCGCGACGGCGTCCGCGTGCGCGTCGCCGGACCGTAGGACGGATTCCCGGCCGGGCCGCCGGCCGTCCCAACCGGAAACCGAGGGAGACGCATGGCATCGGTCACAGTGCGCGACGTGCGCAAGGTCTACCACCGCGACTCGCAGGCGATCCCGGTGCTCGACGGGCTGACCCTGGACATCGCCGACGGCGACTTCGTCGCTCTCATGGGCCCCTCGGGCAGCGGCAAGACGACGCTCCTGAATCTCATCGGCGGCATCGACACGGTGGACTCCGGCAGCATCACCGTGGGCGGCCAGGACCTCGCCCAGCTCTCGGGCCGGACCCTGGCCCGCTGGCGCTCGCGCCACATCGGCTTCATCTTCCAGCTCTACAACCTCATCCCGGTGCTCACCGCCATCGAGAACGTGGAGCTGCCGCTGCTGCTGGTGCGCATGAGCCCCAAGGAGCGGCGCGAGCGGGCCCGGCTGGCGCTCGATCTGGTGGGCCTGGGGGACCGCCTGCGCCACTATCCGCGCCAGCTCTCCGGCGGCCAGGAGCAGCGCGTGGCCATCGCCCGCGCCGTGGTCAGCGATCCGGCCGTGCTGCTGGCCGACGAGCCCACCGGCGACCTCGACCGCAAGTCGGGCGGCGAGATCCTCGACCTGCTCGAGCGGCTCAACGACGAGTTCAAGAAGACCATCGTCATGGTGACGCACGACCCGCACGCCGCCGAGCGGGCGCACCGCATCCTGCACCTCGAGAAGGGCGTGCTGTCCAACTGAGCCGGGGGAGCTGTGAGCCTGTTCTCGCTGGTGCTCGTCAACCTGGGCCGCAACAAGCTGCGCACCGCCCTCACCGTGCTGAGCGTGGTGGTGGCGCTCTTCTTGTTCTGCAGCCTGCGGGGCGTGCTCGACACGCTGGCCGCCTCGATCCGCGTCGGCAGCGAGGCGCGCCTGGTCACCCGCAACGCCATCTCGCTGATCTTCCCGCTGCCGCCCGCCTACCGCGAGCGGCTGGCCGCCCAGCCCGGCGTCAAGACCGTCTCGTGGGGCAACTGGTTCGGGGGCCGCGACCCGGTGGACCCGGGGGACTTCTACGCGCAGTTCGCGGTGGACGCGGCCACCTACTTCCCGGTCTACGCCTCGGACATCGACCTCATCTTGGCCGCCCGGCCGCAGGGCCCCGGCGTCGTGCCGGCGGGGGTGGATCCCAAGCTGGCGGCTTTCTTCGAGGACCGCACCGGCTGCGTGGTGGGTGAGAAGCTGTTCCGCCGCAAGAAGTGGCGGCTGGGGCAGACGGTCACGGTCTCCGGCACCATCTTCCCGGGCCCCTGGCCGTTCGTCATCCGCGCCGTCTACCGCGCCAAGGACCCGGCGTTCGGCGAGGAGGCGCTGCTCTTCCACTGGAAGTACCTCGAGGAGAAGGGCATGGGGGGCAGCGGCGCGGTCGGCTGGTACGTCCTGGAGCTCAGCGATCCCGGCCAGGCCGGCAGCGTGAGCCGGGCGGTCGACGCCCTCTACGAGAACTCCGCCGCCGCCACCCGCACGGAGACCGAGCGGGCGTTCCAGGCCGGCTTCGTCAGCATGTACGGCAACGTCCCGTTCCTGGTCGGGCTCATCGGCTTCGCGGTGGTGTTCGCCATCCTGCTGGTGGCGGCCAACACCATGATGATGGCGACTCGCGAGCGCACCGGGGAGTATGCGGTGCTCAAGACGCTGGGCTTCGACGACCGCACGGTCTTCCTGCTGGTGCTGGCGGAGGGCGCCGTCCTCACGCTGGGCGCCGGCCTGGCCGGCTCGCTGCTCGCCAAGCTGGTGCTCGAGGGTTCGGGTTTCAATGCCGGGGGCTTTCTGCCGCCGATGACCGTGAGCTGGACGACGGTCGCCGCCGGCATCGGCATCGCCGTGTTCATGGGCGCGGTCAGCGGCGTCTTCCCCGCCGTGCGCGCCTCGCGGCTGAACATCGTCGAGGCGCTGCGCCGCGTGGACTAGGAGGAGCTTTGGCCATCCCCATCTCGTACAACCTGCGCAACCTGCGGCAGCGGCCGGCCTCGACCCTGGCGACCGCCCTGGGCGTGGCCCTGGTCGTGGCGGTGCTCATCGGCGCCCTGGCCCTGGCCTCCGGATTCCAGGCCGCGCTCCTGGAGACCGGCTCGCCGGACAACGCCATGGTGATGCGGGTGGGGGCCGACGGCGAGATCTCGAGCGCTGTGACGCGGGAGGCGGCGGCCATCCTGCGCGCCCTGCCCGACGTCGCGACGGGCGCGGACGGGCGGCCGCTCATCAGCCAGGACATGGTCGTGCTCACCAATCTCGATCGCCGCGGCCAGACGGGCTCCTCGAACGTGACCGTGCGCGGCATCGATCCGGCGGCCCTGGCCCTGCGGCCGAGCGTGCGCATCGTGGAGGGGCGCATGTTCACCCCGGGCACCGACGAGGTCATCGTGGGCCACCGGCTGCCGCGCCGCTTCGCGCGCACCGAGATCGGCGAGCGCCTGCGCTTCAACCAGCGCGAGTTCTCGGTGGTCGGGCACTTCGAGGCCGGGGGCTCGGCCTTCGAGTCCGAGGTCTGGGGCGACAACGCCGTGCTGATGCCGGTCCTCGACCGCGACGTCTTCCAGAGCGTGACCTTCCGCCTGCGCGACCCCGCGCGCCTGCCGCAGATCGAGAAGCAGCTCGAGGGCGACCCGCGGCTGGGCGTCGAGGTGAAGTCGGAGCGGGCGTTCTACGCCTCGCAGTCGCAGCTGCTCTCCACGGTGATCCGCGTCGCCGGGATCCTGGTGACGCTGGTCATGGCCGTGGGCGCCGTCTTCGGCGCGATGAACACGATGTTCGCCGCGGTGGGGGCCCGCACCCGCGAGATCGGCGTGCTGCTCACCCTCGGGTTCAGTCCGCGTGCGATCATGCTGTCGTTCGTCCTCGAGTCGGTCCTGCTCGCGCTGGTGGGGGGCGGGCTCGGCTGCCTGCTCGCCCTGCCGATCAACGGCATCACCACCAGCACCACGAACTGGAGCTCGTTCAGCGAGGTGGCCTTCGCCTTCCGCGTCACCCCCGCCGCCCTGGTGGCCGGGATGGTCTTCGCGGCCGCGATGGGCCTGGTGGGCGGCCTGCTGCCGGCGCGGCGGGCGGCCAAGCAGCCGCTGGCGGCCAGCCTGAGGGCGGCTTGATGACCGGCGCCGGCGTGATTCGCGACCGCGGACGCTGATCCCGATTGTCCGAAGAGCACTTCCTGGAGGCGGGTATGGCCGAGGGGGTCAGGACGGAAGCGGAAAGCGGGCCGCGGTTGCTCGTCGTCATGCCCGCCCGCAACGAGGGGGATCGCATCGCCGGCGTGATCCACCGGATCCAGGAGGTCATCCCCGCGGCCACGATCCTCGTGATCGAGGACAGTTCTCACGACGACACGGTCGCGGTCGCCCGAGGCGCCGGCGCGCTGGTCATCTCCCTGCCGATCAACATCGGCTACGGCGGCGCCCTGCAGGCGGGCTTCCAGCATGCCGCCGCCCACGGTTTCACGACCGTCGTGGCGATCGACGCCGACGGCCAGCACAGCCCCGACGACATCCCGCGATTGCTGCAGGTCCTGGAGCAGGCGCGCGCCGACCTGG
>Ga0315286_10000831_pt1 | contig 26986 bp, 29 predicted proteins | sample YL17G10_0_MG_FD_205038 | JGI IMG/M metagenome (GOLD analysis project Ga0315286, IMG submission 205038) | Sediment microbial communities from Yellowstone Lake, YNP, Wyoming, USA - YL17G10_0 | ecosystem: Environmental > Aquatic > Freshwater > Lake > Sediment | place: USA: Wyoming | collected... | reverse complement strand
AAGAGTAATGAGCCGAAGGCAGGCTCATTCCGCCTTCTTTTCCTCTGTGGGTGCCTCGCCTTCGACCGGGGCGGCTTCGGGCGCAACGGCGGGTACGGCTGCTGCAACCTTCGACGGATGGCCGACAATCAGAACCGCCTGATCGGGGTTGGAAATGACCCGCAGGTTTGCTCCAACCATCAGGTCCTTCACGTGAAGCGTATCGCCGATTTCCAAGTTCGAGACATCGACGGAAATATGATCGGGAATATCCTTCGGAAGACACTCGATCTCGATTTCTCTGATGAAGCTCTCGAGAATTCCGCCCTTCTTCACACCCTGCGGGATACCGTCGACCTTTATCGGAATTGCTGTACGCAGTGTCTTCCCTTTCTCGATTTCGAAAAAATCGATGTGAATGATGTTCCTCTTCACCGGGTCGATCTGGTAATCCTTGACGATTACTTCAGTCTGCTCCTTGTCTTCGATGTTCAGGGTTATAATAGAGTGCTCTCCTATCTCCTCAAAAAGGGCTTCGAAGTCCGAGGCTTTAACCGAAAGCACCTTGTTCCCCTTGTGGCCGTACAGTACCGCGGGGATCAACCCTTTGAACCTCACTTTTTTTGATACCTCTTTCCCCGTTTTTTCCCTTGTGAACGTCGCTAATGTGTGAACCGCCATACGCTCTCCCTGTAATTGTGTGTGATATTCTTTACTCGAGTTCCAAACCGACCATGTCCTGCGTCTCAACGTTGACAAACAGGTGCGATACCGATCTGTCCTCATGGATCCTCTCGATTGCATCGGCGAGCAGTCCTGAGATGGAAAGGATCTCGACCTTGCGGGCGTCCTTGTCTCTTGTGTCGTGAGCGATGGAATCGGTGACGACCACCTTGGTCAACGCGGAACCGTTGATATTTTCGAACGCGTTCCCTGAGAAAAGGCCGTGTGTCGCGCAGGCGTATATGCTCTTGGCTCCCTTCTGCGCGAGCGCGTTCGCCGCAGAGCAGAGCGTTCCGGCCGTATCGATCATGTCGTCGAGGATGATGATGTGCGCGCCTTTTATCTGGTCCTCGCCGATGATGTTCATCACCGAGGATTTGTTCTTCTCGTACCGGCGCTTGTCGATTATGGCCATGTTTGACTTGAGGAGCTTCGCAAAGAACCGCGCCCTCTCCACCCCGCCCGCGTCCGGGGAAACGACCACATATTCCTTTCGCGCCTTTCGGAAATAGTCGAACAGCACGGGGGTTGCGAAAAGATGGTCGACGGGGATATCGAAAAAGCCGGGTATCTGGAGCGCATGCACGTCGAGGAGGAGAATCCGGTTCGCCCCCGCCGTCGTCAGAAGATCGGCGACGAGCTTCGCGGTGATCGGCGTTCGAGGCAGCGCTTTTCGGTCCTGGCGTCCGTACCCATAGTACGGTATGACGGCCGTTATCCGCCCCGCCGATGAGCGTTTGAGGGTGTCGAGGAGGATGAGGACCTCCATCAGGTTCTCGTTGGCCGGATTGGAAGTGGGCTGAATCACGAAGACGTCCGTACCCCTCACCGACTCGTTTATCTGAACGAACACCTCCCGGTCCGCAAAGCGGCAGATCTCGACATCAGTAAGTTTCGTATCCAGCCTCTCGGCGATTTTCTCGGCAAGAGGCATGTTTGCCGTTCCGGAAATGAGTTTCAATTCCGATCTCATCAAGGTCGTTGCCTCGTACTTAGGTTTTTTTCCGTCCGAAGGCACTATTTTTCTGGGGTGGGAGGATTCGAACCTCCGTATGTCAGGACCAAAGCCTGATGGCTTACCGCTTGCCGACACCCCAAATAAGCGTATAACGCGCCGTTTAAATATACGAAATAATGCCCAAAACGCAAACTAAAAAACGAAAGCGTGGACTTAATTTATTAAATTTGAAGGAATTAACGTTATCGATCGAATATCGTTCCAAACCCGGTGCGCCGGTTTTACTGCCCCTCCTCCCTTTCTTTTTCTACGTTGAAGGCTTCAAGCACCGCCTTCTGAAGGATCTCCCGAAAGGCCGAGTTGATCGGGTGGGCTACATCCTTAAAATCGCCACTCGTCGTTTTTCTGCTCGGCATTGCCACGAAAATTCCGCTCTGCCCATCAATTACCTTGAGATTGTGCACGACAAATGAATCGTCGAAGGTTACGGAAACATAGGCCTTTAACTTACCTTCATTGCCGACCCGCTTCACCCTCACGTCAGTGATTTTCATGACAATGCACACCTCTTTTCCGTTTGATGGTACTTCGGGTTCGATGGCCAGCCTATCACACGGAAACAACATTGTCAAGAAAATTAAAATGATTAAGAATCTTTACTATTATTTCCCCTGTGAGGGGTAGCGTAGAGGGATTGGTACATTTCATATGACGTGAGGACCTTCTTGACGTAGTTGCGCGTCTCGGCAAAGGGGATCTCTTCGACGAACTTCATCTCGTTCCCGTGGGACGAGGAAGATAGCCATTTTTTCACATTTCCCGGACCGCCGTTGTACGCCGCGAGCACGGCCGTCTGGGTATCGAAACGCTGAGTGAGATACCCAAGGTAGAGAATGCCGGTCTGAATATTGAGGGATGGGTTGAAGAGGTCGCCGTTCTGGATCTCCCTTTTGCGGATCCACCTGGCGGTACTTGGGAGGATCTGCATCAAACCAAGAGCCCCCCTCGCAGACTGGGCACGCTCGTTGTACCTGCTCTCCTCCCTGATTATGGACAGAACGAGGAGCGGGTCGAACTGGATGGAAGACCCTGCGATATACTCGTTGATTTCCTCGCCGTAGACATCGGGATAGAGGAGCTTGAGGATCTCCGCCGGCAGAAAAATAAGATACCGCTGATCGAGCATTTTCACCATACTCTCCGCGCTCCTGAGCCCTTCGGAGGCCCTGTGTCCGTCGTAGGAGACCCGCGAGAGCAGATAGTAATAGTACATGTCCTCCCGATTATTTCCTTCGTCCAGAGCAAGCTCAAGCAACTCGGCGAGCTCTTCGTGAAGCCCGGCCTTATACAGATCGAACAGGATCGAACTTTCCTCCCCCGACTCCAGACGCGCGATCTCCGTCACGTACAATTGCGGCGGCTCTCTCCCGAGGAGAACGGATATCTTGGTTTTCACGACGCTCCCGCCGATTCCTTTGCTGAAGAGCTGGATGTAGGATGCCAGCGCTTCGTCGAAACGCCCGAGGGAATACAGCTCGTCGGCTTTTTCAACCAGATCGCCTTCGAACACCGCGTTTTTCGCGGCCATGTAGTAGTAATAGCTCCCCGGGAACTCACCGATCGCCTTGTCGTAGTATGAGCCGTCGAGGTAGAGGGCAAGCACGAAGGACCCCCACGCCCTGAAGAGCGGGTCCTTGATCAGTCCGTAAGCATCCTTCAAATAGGATACCGCGAGGGAGGGCCGCTTATTGACCAGGGTGAAGTAGAAAGCTTCCTGCAGCGCCCTGTCGCTCCCCGGGTTCGAGCTTTGAGCCTTTACGAAATCCCCGGCGTTCCTGAGGTAATCCTCAGGCGAAATCTCTTCCCTCTCCAGACGGAGCTTGAGCACCGCGGCCTCCGGGCTTTCAGGGGAATCCGGTTTCCTTTCCTTCTGGTACCCGTAGAAGAATGTTCTCGACTGAGCTTTATTTCCCGCTTTGTAATATGAAAGGGACGCGCTCAGGAGCCCCTCGGGGTCCTTGTATTGCGCGTAGTACTCGCCGTAGAGAAGCGCGGCGGCCGCGTAGTCCTCCATGGAATAGAAACAGAGGGCCCTGAGCCGCGCTACATCGGCATCGTAAGGAATGGAGTAGCTGACAATAAGAGCGTTGCGGTAAAGGCCGTGCTGGAGGCACAGTCGGACGAGCTCCTGCTTTTGAAGCCCGTTCGATTGAGCGCGCTCGACCAGCCTGAAATCCCCGCTGATGATCTCGAGGGCCCGCTTTGTGTACGCGAGGTCCTCCCCGCTCCTGATTATTTCGATGAAGGCTGCCGCCGCTCCGTTGAGGTTTCCCTTACCGAGTGAGAGAACTCCTAAATGGTAGTGCGCAACGTGGAAACGCGATGCTGCCTTCGAGAGAGCTTTCAGTGCGGGTTCGTACGCGTCGCTGCCCGTGGAAGCAATCTCCCGGAGACGCATCAGGGCCGCATGAGCGATCGCCTTTCGGTCCGCTGAAGGGAGGTAGCTTCCCCCGGACCCGGACATGTCGATGACATTGCGGTACCAGCGTATCGCGCCCGAATAATCTTTCTGCCGCGAGAGATTCAGCCCCAGGAGGTATGCTGCGTAGACCCGGTACCGGCTCTTCTGAAAGAAGATGTCCCTCAGGACCCGGTTCGACTGGTGGATAAGACCGAGCTTTTCGTAGGATTTCGCGACCAGGAGCGTCTCGTATTCGCTGTCAAGCACTTTAACACGGGCGAGCCTGACGATCTCGCCGTAACGCTTTTGTGCAAACAGATCGGTTACCGCGTAATCCCCTTCCTGGTTCAGTAAAGCTCCGCGGGACGCGGAAAGTGTGAGGAGAAACAGGAGAAGCGGCGTGAACAGACTCAAACGCCGAGCAGTTTTTTCGCGAAAGTCCCGGAAGATTCGGGAAGAAGAGAGATGAGGGCCAGTGTCGTCCGCTCCATGTAGGGATAGATGAGCGACCTTCCGACGCCCTTCTCCAGGTTTAACACCGTGTGGTTTTTTAAAAACATGAAAACGAATCCGCACAGCACGAACCCCTTGAATAACCCGACGAGCGCTCCCAGGACGGAGTCGGCGTCGGTAAAATTGACGTTTTCGACGATCCTGAGAAGACCGTTCCTCACGAAAAACAGGACAATCGCCGCACATATAAATATACCAGCAAACGACAGAATGAGCGAGAGATCTCTATTCGCGACCATGTTCGCGAGCGCGTCCGCCAGGGGACGATAGAATAGAAACGCGAAGAGGAGGCCTGCCGCGAGTATGACGAGCGAGAAGACCTCGTTTATGAAACCGTGGAAATACCCCTTTAGGCAGAAGAGGACCGCCACGACGACTATGATGATATCTATCCCGTTCATCGGCCTGTTTTTAAATGAGTTCGTGGTATATTTCTTTATAGAGTATCGTATCCGGGTCAGGAAATGATGAGCCTGAAAAATAACTGTGATCAACTGATCTACAGGCTTGTGAAGACGGTTCTGGCATGCAGGCTCGACCGCGCGCAAAACGGCTGCGCGCTCTGCACAGCCGCCTCCGCGGTCTTGAAACAGTCCCGCATCCTGCCCGAGATTCCCATCACCCGCAGCCATGCTGTGCTCCGGCACCGGAGAGAAGATCGGCAGCTCGCTCAAATCATCGAGATCATCGCCCTCACCGATAAGGCAATCGACGCCATCATGAAGGAAAAACCAGGCACGGACGCGCCCACGGCGTCATCCGATTGATTCTACCTCCCGCGCACGCCTGCTGTTGAGCACCTGTTCGACCTCCCGGTAGGAGATCGCTTCAAGCAAATCCTCGGGCACGAGCCTTTCCCTGCCCTCTATGTCGGCGATCGTGCGGGCCACTTTGAGAACCATGCAGTAGGATCGGGCCGAAAGCCGATACTTTCTCACCGCTGCATAGATGATTTCCTTCATCTCTTTGTCGAGCACGCAGTACTTTTTTACAAGGTCTTCGCTCATGTGGGCGTTGAGGTACACGCCGCACTCGCCGAGCCTTGCATACTGCATCAGCCTCGCCTTTTTCACCCGTTCGCTTATACTCTCCGATCCCTCCGCGGGGCCGCCTTCGAGGATCTCATCGGCCGCCAGGGGCCTCACCTCAACCTGGATGTCTATCCTGTCCAGGATCGGTCCGGACAGCTTCATGTAATACTTGCCGATTTGCGTGTCGCTGCACCTGCAGACCTTCTCAGGGTCGAAGAGGTACCCGCAAGGGCATGGGTTCATCGACGCGACGAGCATGAACCGGGCGGGAAAACAGACCCTCTTATCCGCCCTGGCGATTGTGATCCTTCCGCTCTCCATAGGCTGGCGGAGCGACTGTATGATGTTTCGCCTGAACTCGGTGAACTCGTCTAAAAAGAGGATGCCGTTGTGGGCGAGGGTAATCTCACCGGGAATCGGGTTTTTCCCGCCGCCGACGATGGAGATTTCCGAAGCGGTGTGGTGCGGGGACCTGAAGGGTCTTCGAGTCATGAGCCCTTCGGGCGGTGCGAGGAGACCCGCGACGCTGTAAATTTTCGTCGTCTCGACGGCTTCCCGCTCGTCCATCGCGGGCAGTATTGTCGGCATCCTCGAAGCGATCATCGTCTTTCCGGAACCCGGCGAGCCGATGAGGAGGAGGTTGTGGCCTCCCGCCGCCGCAATCTCGGCGGCCCTGATCGCGTAACTCTGCCCTTTTATGTCGGAGTAATCGCCCGCTTGATGATACCGTCCTTCCCCCAGGGGGAGCCGTCGTTCCCCGGGCCCGTTCAACACCGCCCTCACGCACATCAGGCCCGAGAGTGAGAGCTTCCCCGTGAGGATGTCCGCGGCTTGCTCGAGACGTTCGACCGGGTATACTTCGACGCCCCTTACCAGGCCGGCCTCCCGACTGTTCCACGACGGGAGGATAACACCCCGGGTTCCGTGTTTCTTCGCAGCTTCGAGGATGGCGAGAACTCCGTGGACCGGCCTCACGCGCCCGTCGAGCGCGAGCTCCCCCAGTATGAGAAAGTCGTCCATGTCGATCGCAAGGGCGAGCTGCTTCGAAACCGCGAGCGTTCCTATCGCGATCGCAAGGTCGAAAGTGGACCCCTCCTTCCGAAGATCCGCGGGTGCGAGATTGATTGTCAGCTTGCCAAGAGGGAATTCGAACCCGGCATTGCGAATCGCCGAGTTCACCCTCTCTTTCGCCTCCTTCACCGCGGTATCCGCCAAACCCACGATCGACTGCTGGGGAAGGCCCTTTTTCAAATCCACCTCGATCTCGATGATCGATGCGTCGATTCCTATGATCGTAGCCGATTTGACTCGCGCGAACATCCTTCGAATCCCTTCGCAGGATATTAACACGTCGTTTGAAGGTTCTGTTTCGATTACCGGAGGGAAGAGGGGCCTAACGTTCTTCGTACGGAAAACGCTTCTTGATAACGAAATTGCCCGATCCGAGAGGTTTCTGGTCCTCGATGATCCCGAAAGCGCCGCCGCCGAGGTAATAGATCTCCTCCTGCGGTCTCAAGGGATAGGACTTCTTGAGCTCCTTTATTATGCAGTCGAAGTGCGCCTTTTTACCTGATTCCTTGTGCGTGATGGCGGTGTTTATCTTGTTGATCGGTTTGTCGCAGATCGGGCAGATCTCGCGGGGGAGGTTGTCCCTGTGCCTTCTGAACTTTCTGAACTTGTGCCGATAGTAACGCAAATCGTTTCTCTTGTTCATCGCGCCCTAATGTAGCATCTTTTTTCTATTTCATCAACCCGGAAGTGAGAGAGTTGGCGAGCTTGGAAATGGCTTCGTTGACGTACTCTTCGTTGTTTATCATCTCCTTGAGCCGCTCGATCCTGGTTTTCCGAAGTGTGGCGAGGCTGATCTTCTCGTTCTTGACCGCGAGGCCGACGGCCGTCTTTTTTCCCTGTTCCTTTTTCATGTACGCAGCGTCTTATTCCGCTTGAAATGCGCCTTCGATGTACTCGATGGTCTCGCCGTCGATGCTCACGACATCGAATCTCACGTTCACGTCGGTCAGGTTCCTCGCCGCGAGGAACTGCGCCGCCACCCTCGCGATTCGGCTCCGCTTCCTGCCGTCCACCGCCTCGACGCCCCTGCCATACCCTTCCGCCCTTCTCGTCTTCACCTCGACGAACACGCAGAGGTCTTTCTTCCGAGCGATAATGTCCACTTCCTTCCTGCCGAATCGATAATTTCGCTCGACGATCTCCCAACCTCTCTCGATAAGGTAGCGGACGGCCCGATCCTCGCCGAAGTCCCCGAGCTGCTTCCTATTCATGTGCACCCGGGTTCTGGATTATGTCATTTGACACGGGTTTCGTGATGTACAGAGAGCTCGCCGTCTGCAGGTCCACGGTTCTCTCCTGTTCCATCTTCCGGCCGAACTCGTCGAGGATTATCGTCACCCTGGGTCTCAGCGGGATCTCCGAGTTCGCGCTTATGACCTTCGCGATCGAGCCGCTGTTCAGCTGAACGAGGCTCCCGACCGGATAAATGGCCATGTTCGAAAGGAAGGCTTTCACGAGCTCAGGGTCGAACTTGGTGCTCGATCTCCCGAGAATGCTCTTCATCGCGAGGTATGAGAGATGCTCGTCCCTATAGCTCCTCTTTTTTATCATCGCCGCGAAAACGTCGCATATCGAGACAATTCGCGCGAAAGGAGAGATGTCCTCCCCTTTCAGTTTTCTCGGATATCCGCTCCCGTCGAAGGCCTCGTGGTGCTGGAGGGCTACCGCCCCGATGTCGCTTCCGAGGTTCAGCTCTTTGACGATTATCCTGTATCCGTAGATGGTGTGGGTCTTTATTCGGTTATACTCGTCGGGAGTAAGGGAGTCTTTCTTCTCGGTAATGTAGATGGGGACCCGCACCATCCCGATATCGTGCAGGAGTGCTCCGGATACGAGGGTGAGCAGCTTGTCCCTCCCGAATCCGAGGGAGATACCCGTCACCGTCGAAAGCGCAGCCACGCTTAGCCCGAGGGTATGGAGGTACTTCCCCTCTTGTTCCCCGGCAGCGTTGCGGATGGCCTTGTTCTTGTCGGTGCTCACTTCGACGATAAGCTCGTCGACCGCATCCAGTATTTTGTTTCTCTCGTAACCTACCCCGTTTCGCACGTTTTCGAAGATGTCGTCGATGAGCTTCAGGGTTCTCTGATAGACATCGAGCTGCTCCTCTTCCTCTAAAACGGTCGAGACGTTCCCTCTCTCCACCATCTCGGTGAGCTTTTTCAGCTCTTCCTGCATCGAGAGCCGCTTCGGTTTTTCGACCTTGCGCTGTTCGATGACCACACCGGCCGTTTCGACCTCCAGGATCCCCCATTTTCGCAGGCGGTTCACGTCCTCATCCTTCAACGGGACCATTGGGGCGACGAGGATGTTGCTCTTGTCGATGTACACCGCCTTGTCGAACACCATGCCGGGTTTCAGTTCTTCGACTCGTACCTTCTTCATCGCCATCGGTTCAATCCAGGTTCAGGCTGTAGACGAACGCGAGGATCTCCGCCACCACCTGATAGAGCTCTTCGGGTATGTAATCACCGACGTCGTACTTCATGAGCGCCTCGCTGAGAGCCCTGTTTTCTTCGATCATGATCCCGTTGTCGCGCGCGATTTTCAGGATGAGATCGGCGATCCTGTCCGCCCCCTTCGCGACGATCCTCGGAGCGTTGTCACCTTCTTCGTATTTAAGAGCGACAGCTTTTTTTTCCATAGTCTACATCTTGATGTCGATCTTTTTCATCATGGTCGATGAAAAAAGCCGGTGCTCCGTGAATGGAACGAAATCCACGAAAACGTTCCTGTTGTAACCCGTCGAGCGCAGGTTTTCGACAAGCCGCCCCGCGTGGTGCCTAAGCGCGCTTTCGATACCTGAATCGTTTGACGACACTGTGCACTTTATCAGTTTGTGATCAAGGAAAACAAGAAACCCCATTGTTCTCCCGTCCTCGAAGGACAGTGAGAGATAGATCGCGCGGTTTTCCACGTCCCGGCCGCCGAAGAGCTGAAGATCGCAGATGAACCTCCGCCGTTCAAGAGTAAGAGGAAAGAGAAACGAAAACGTGTTCGATCGGATCAGGTTCGCCAGGTTCTGCAGGAGGTAATACTCGGTGACCTTCGAAGAGAGGGCTTTCTTTCCATTCATGAAATGGCGGATGTTCTGGTCCCTTATTCCTCTTTGCAGCGCCTTGCGTATGGCCGTCGCGTGTATTGGCTGGCTAAGAACCCTGGCTACAAACATAGTATCGGTGACGTACAATTTTTGTATAACTTCTTTTTTAACCTGGAGGAGTTCTTCCAATTGATCGAGTTTGATCGGTGAGCCGCTCTTCTCGAGGGAACGGAGAAACTTCAGATCGATCCTCGGGGACGCGCGTGCCACCCTCGCGATAAACAGGGAGCTCCCGATCATGCCGGACAACCGGGCGGTGAAAACCCTTCCCCTGATATCCACGAGGAAGCGGTCTTTCCCGGATTTCCCGATAACCCGAACGCGGACCACGTCCCCCTCGCGGAGCTCACCCGCGTTCCGCTGTTTCGCTATCTCTGTCTTTTCGACTTCCATAGGCTCAGCGCTTCCGAAACGGGTCGATACGAATAGCGATGGATATCGGTACAACCTAGATCTCTAAGTGCTTCGGTATGCCTCGCGGTCCCGTATCCCTTGTGCTCCGCAAACCCGAAACCGGGGTACATCTCGGAAAGCCGTATCATGAGGTCGTCTCTGTACACCTTCGCGACTATACTCGCGGCGGCGACCGAGACGCTCTTGTCCTCTCCCTTGAAGAACGAGAGCGAGCTAATAGATATATCGTATAAATTCACGGCATCGATTAACAAAAAGTCCGGCCTTACCGTCGCGCCGGCTACGGCCAGTTTCATGGCGAGCTTCGTGGCGTTGAGAATGTTTATCTCATCGATGGTGGCGGGCTCTACGGTGCCGATACCGACCGCGACCGCGCTCTCCCTTATCTTTGCGCAGAGGTCGCGCCTCCTGCGGTCGGCGAGCTTCTTCGAATCGGCGACGCCGGGCGGGATTCTCTCCCCGTCGAGGATCACGCACGCGGCGACGACGGGTCCCGCAAGCGCTCCCCTCCCCACTTCGTCGATACCGGCGATCCGCGTGAACCCCCGCGAGAGGGCGAGGTTCTCCAGACGGCACATTGTTTCCCTTTCGAAACGGTACCGTTTCTGGCGCACGCGGGAGCCTCTTGATTTCGCGAAAGGGCGTCACGCTCTTGTACAGAAGGGTAGGTGCTTTGTCGACGGATCTGTCACTTCAGGCGCTGTTTGACCTGGGCGGCTTTACCCGATCTTTTCCTGAGATAATAGAGCCGCGCCCTGCGGATCTTTCCCTTCCGGAGGACCTCGATCTTGTCGATGTGGGGCGAGTTGAGAGGAAACACCCGCTCTATACCGATGCCGTAGGACTCTCTCCTGACCCGGAAGGTCGTTCTGACCCCCGATCCTCTTAGAGCCATGACATAGCCTTCGAAGGACTGGACGCGCTCCCTCTTCCCCTCGATGATCTTCACGTAGACCCTGATCAGGTCGCCGATGTTGAAGGGCGCTTTTTCATGCCTTATGTACGTTTTCTCGATTTCCTGCAAAGTAGTCATTGCTCTGTCTCCTTCGCCGTTTCGTCGTGCAAGATTTCCATCTCTTTGGTGAGCGGTATGCGCGCAAACAGATCTGGCCTCACCTTAGCCGTGTTGATGATCCTTCTCTTCAATCTCCACCGCTCGATCTCCGCGTGGTTTCCATTGAGCAGGACCTGCGGAACATCGCGTCCCCTGTAGGTTGCAGGCCTCGTGTATTGCTCATATTCGAGCAGACCGGTCTCGTCGAAACTCTCCTCCATACTCGATTCGCTGTTCCCGAGAACGCTTCCGAGCTCTCTCGTAACCGATTCCGCGAGCACAGCCGCCGCAAGTTCCCCTCCGGTGAGCACGTAATCCCCAATCGAAATCGTCTCCTCCACGAAGTGATCGATCACCCTCTGGTCAATCCCCTCGTAGCGGCCGCAGATCATGGTGATCACCGGGCTCTTGGCGAGCTCCCTTACCTTCGCCTGCACCAGGAGAGCCCCTGCGGGGCTCAGGTAGATCGCTTTCCCCCTTTCACCGATGCTCTCGAGCGCTCTGAAGAGCGGATCGGGACACATCACCATCCCCATGCCGCCCCCGAAGGGGTAATCGTCCACCTTCTTGTGCTTGTCCAAGCTGTATTCCCTGATATCGATCACGTCGACCTCGATGATGCCCCTGTCGACCGCGCGCCTGACGATGCTCTCGCGGAAGAAACAACGGACCGTTTCAGGAAACAGCGTCAGAATGTGAAACGTCATTTACAAGAGACCGTCCACGACCGCGATGAGTATCTCTTTTCGGATCGTGTCGATCTTCCTCACCACATCAGAGATCGCCGGTATCAAAAACTCCTTCGCCTCGCTCCCCTCGGCTCTGACGAAATACACATCGCAGCTGCCGGCGTTTTGAATGTTGATTACCGTGCCCAGGAGCTCTCCTTCCAGCGTTTTAACCTTGCACCCCACGACGTCAAAGTAATAATGGCTCGAAGGGTCTATCGGCACCGCATTCACCCTGTCGATGTAGAGATACTCCCCAGCGAGCGCTTCCACATCGTTGCGGTTTACGCATCCGGCAATCTTCGCGTACACGTATCCGTTGCTGATGCGCGTGCTTTCGAAACCGACCTTCTCGAATGCTTCACCTCTTTTTACGAATGCGAAAGGGAGGCCGTTGAACCGCTCGACCCGCTCGGTGATGGGCCCTACCTTCACCTCTCCCTTGATCCCGAAGGGTTTCAGCACCTTTCCTATTACTAAAAAATCCTTCGCTTCTTCCATATCGCGCATATCACCAGGCGATGAAATATACCGATTCTCTCCCCCCGGCCTCGCGTCGCCCGGGGGAGGTCATCTCACAGGGAATAAGGAAAGCTCTTTCAGCCGAGAATATCAAGGCTGATTCTTTTTCCTGACTTGGCGATCGCCGCGTTGAGGATCGTCCTGATTGCCTTTGCTATCCTGCCGTTCTTCCCAATCACCTTTCCGATATCGGGTTGGGCCACTTTCAGCTCGAATATTGTCGATTTCTCTCCTTCTACGACGTTTATCTCAACTTGATCGGGTTCGTCCACAAGGGCCTTTATCATGTACAGCAGGAACTCTTTTTCTTTCATTCCCTCTCTCTCCTTGCCCATCTCGAAAGGATGGATAGGCCCCTACTTGAGCGCTATCCCCTTCCTGTTCAGGAGGATCTTCACCGTGTGGCTCGGCCTCGCCCCCTGGCTGAGCCAGTGCTTTATCCGCTCTTCCTCGATTTTGATATCGCTCCCTGCCTTCTCGAGAGGGTGATAGATCCCGAGGTTTTCCAGGTATTCTCCATCCCTCTTTTTTCTCGAATCCACCGCCACAATTCGGTAGAAGGGTCTCTTTTTCGCTCCAATTCTCGTCAGCCGGATTTTTACACTCACAGATAAGGCCTCCTGATTTTTTTTTAATATACTTTTACATAACCTCTTTGTAAAGAATTATCTCCGGGAGGGCCGCAATCCCAGCCACAAATACTGCGCTCCCTTTGCGCGCAAAAAATCAGTTGAGACGGCCGAGCATGGAGGATAGAGGCCCTTTGCCCGGTCTTCCCCCCTTCCCCATTTTTTTCATCATCTTTTTCATCTGCTCAAAGTTGTTGAGAAGGCGGTTGACATCGTAAACCGTCGCCCCGCTCCCGAGGGCGATCCGCTTGCGCCTGCTGCCGTTTATTATCTTGTAGTGGGTCCTCTCTTCTTTGGTCATGCTGCAGACGATCGCCTCGGTCCTCTTAATTTCACGCTCGTCGATCTTCAGATTCGCTTTCTTCGGCAGCCCCGGGATCATCTCTAGTATGTTTTCGAGCGAGCCCATCTTTTTCAGCTGACGGAGTTGGTCGAGAAAATCGTCGAGGTCGAAGCTGTCCTTCTTGATCTTCTTTTCGAGCTGTTTCGCCTTCTCCACGTCGAGGTCCCGCTGAACCTTCTCGACGAGAGAAACCACATCACCCATGTCGAGCATCCTCCCCGCGATTCCAGGCGGGTAGAATTTTTCGAAATCCGTTACTTTTTCGCCGGTTCCGATAAATTTGATGTTTTTTCCCGTTATATGGGACATGGAGAGCGCAGCTCCGCCCCGGGCGTCGGAGTCCATCCTCGAGAGAATGATCCCGGTGATCCCGAGTTTCTCGTTAAAGCCCTGCGCCACCGAGACCGCCGCTTGCCCTGTCGCCGCGTCGGCCACGAGGATAACTTCGTGGGGCTCCATGCTCTTCTTCATCTCCACGAGCTCGTTCATCATCTTTTCGTCAAGCTCGAGCCGCCCGGCCGTGTCGATGATGAGCGCGCCGAAGCTGTTTTCCTTTGCGTGCTTCAACCCCTCGAGCGCGATTTCGAGGGGCTTCAACCCCTCACGGGTGAACACGGTAAAGCCGTTCTTCTCGCCGAGGAGCTCGAGCTGCTTCACCGCGGCGGGCCGATAGATGTCCGCTGCGATCAGCAGCGGCTTCTTGTTGAAGTTCTTCTGAACCCAGTGGGCTATCTTCACCACGGTCGTGGTCTTCCCCGACCCCTGGAGGCCTACGAGCATGAGGATGGAGATGCCCCCGCTTTTCAATTCGAGATCCTGGGCGGTGCTCCCGAGCGCCTTCACCAGGCAGCCGTAAACGACCTTCGCGAATTGCTGCGCCGGAGTTATGCTCTTCAACACCTCTTCACCGAGGGCTTCCTGCGTCGCGCCGTCGATAAATTCCTTGACCACCTTGTAGTTCACGTCGGCCTCAAGCAGCGCGAGCCTCACCTCCCTGAGACCTTCCCTGATATTGTTCTCGTTCAGGCTTCCCATCCCCCTGATCTTCCGCATGACCTGGGCAAGTCTGTCGGCGAGCGAATTGAACACGATGGTGCTCCTTTACTTGTAATGAAAGAAGTTCTTTTCGAAGAACCGTATCCTTTTTTCTGCATGCTCGGCATGGACCGATGTCTTGTATTTCTCGACGATCTGTCTGTAATACCTGTAGGCCTTCTCGATGTCCCTCGCCGCGGCGAGGCTGTCGCAGATGAGGGCGGCCCTGTAGTAAACCTCGTCGTCGGCGATCCCGCTTCTCATGCACCGCTCGTAAAAGGCGAGGGCGCTGTCGTAATCCTTCTCCTCGTAGTATAGATCTCCGACTTTTCGCTCGAGCTCCCTGTTGCCCGCGCCCATGCTCAGCGCCGACGCGTACCCTTCAAGGGCGCGTTTCAGGTTCCCGCGCTTGTAGTCGATGTCGGCCCTGAGCAGGTACGCCTTGACACGATACTCCTGCGAACCCGACCGGGTAAGGGTTTCGAGCGCCCCCCCCGCCTCCTTTTCCTTCCCTTCTTTTATCAGCATCTCGGCGATCCTGAGGTTCACTTCATCCGAATGGGTGCACTTCTCGCATTCGGCGAGGTACTCCTGGTAGCTCGCAAGGGCCTTTGCGCTGTCGCCCTTCTGGAAGTACTGGGTTCCCTTGCGGTACGGATCGTTCTCGCTGGCGCCGGAGACTTCGACGACCCGGTTTCCCCGATCGAGGTAATAGAGACCCTCTTTGCTCTCCTTATTCGCGTTCATCCGGGGGGAGGCACCCGCGCCGCTTTTTTCGCTTTTCAGGCCGCCCGCGGGTTTCGAACTCCCGGGGCCGGGAGAGGTTTGGGCAGGGCTCTCCCTGGGCGCATCGCCGGCGGCGGCGTGCCCTTCCCCCCGTGCCGCTTCGTCGGCGGCCCGCGCGCTCACCGCAGGTTCTTCGATCACGAAGAGCCGGTCGGGAATTTGCCCGGTCACAGGGTCGGGCACACCCACCGAAGGTTCGGACGGCGCTTGTATCGGTTCCGGAGGTTCGGGAATGGGCGTATCCGTCATGGGAACTGTTTGAGCATCCTCTTTCAGGGGCGCGGGCTCCGCACTCGCCGGCGCGCCCCGCTCCTCCCCTATGTGCACCAGCAGGTACACGTCCCTCCGCCCATGCCTGAGGAAGAGATACCCCGTTCCACTCTCGCGGGCGATGAACAAGAAATCGGTATACCCTTCTCCGAGAACCCTGCGCCGGTACCCGATCGTCTTCGACTCGTACCTGGTGAGATACCAGCCGGCTTCCCGAAGACGTATGGTGAAATCCTCCCCTTTGAGAACGCTGATCTCTTTGAGAGCGGGGCTAGCTCCGACCTCCACGGGCGTATCGTTCCCTGCTCTGACAGCTTCGTCCGCCTCGAGCTCGATGGTGTTCGAGACGTCTGGGCCCGTCGATTCAGGTGACGGATCCGCGGCATCGATGTCGAACAATTCGCTCCATTTCTCACCGGCCTCGTTCCCGTCCTTTTGCACGCCGTCCGTCGCGGAGTGCGCCCCAACCGGCGAGATAACGAGCCCGAAGAACAACGTTGAAGTGAAACACAGGAGGGAAAACATGGAGCCGTTATTCATGGCGCCGTAATTCCTCCTAAGGCTCGGACGGCTCATAACTCTTCATGAGGACTTCAAGCTCCTCGTTTCCCCACACGAATGGAACGACGTCGGGCTGGAGGTCGAGGGCTCGTTCTTTCAAGAGAGCGGAAGCCCTGAATGGAAGCGCGTCGATCGCGTCGAGGACCGCCTCCGATCTGTCGAGGACGAAAGAAAAGGCGGAGATTTCCTTATCGAGGTCGGGAACGATAGGCGCGGGAAGGTCCTGAGACTGGACTTCCGCTCGAAGCCTTTCCGACTTCCCGGAGGTCCGCGCACCCTCTTTCGTCTCCGGCGCGCGGGCGCCCTCGCGGCTTGAAAGCCCTACGAAGAGCCCGATCACCACGGAGAGCAGAAGAAGCCCCGCCGCCCCCGCGAGGACCACCCCTTTGTTGTCCCGCAACCATTCGAGAAACTCATTCAACCCTCGCCTCCTTCATGTCCAGGGACACGACTTTGGAGACGCCCGCCTCCTCGGCGGTGATGCCGTAGATGACGTCGGCGAATTCGATGGTCCGCCTGTTGTGGGTGATTATGATGAACTGGGTCGTGTCGGCGAACTCTTTCAGAAGCTTGAGGAAACGCACGATGTTCTCTTCGTCGAGGTCGTGGTCGACCTCGTCGAGCATGCAGAAGGGGCTCGGCTTCACCATGAAGACCGCGAAGAGAAGCGAGATGGCCGTGAGCCCCTTTTCTCCCCCGGAAAGCAGAGAACGCTTCTTCAGCGACTTCCCGGGAGGGCACGCCTCGATCTCGACGCCCGAATCGAATATGTTGGCGCTGTTCGTCAGGAAGAGGGAAGTCTTCCCGCCGTTGAAGAGGCGCCTGAAAATACCGTTGAAATTGTGGTTCACCGCATCCAGGGTTTGGAGAAACGTGTCCGTGGTCGTCTTTATCGTTTTCTCCACCGCGACGTTGATATCCTCCTTCGCCCGCTCTAAATCCTCCTTCTGTTCCTTGAGGTAATCGTACCGCTTTTTCACTTCCCCCCATTCCTCGATCGCGAGAAGGTTCACTTGGCCGAGGGATGCGATCTCTCCCTTTATCCTCTCCCTCTGCTCGCTGATGATCTTCATTTCGAGACGCTGAACGGGTTGGAAGAGCTCCAGGGAGATGCTGTATCGCTCTTTGAAGTCCTCCATGATCGTGCTTATCTTCGAACCCGTCTCCGCGTTGGATAAGTCGTACCTCTCTATGGCCTCGTTCAGATCGTCGACCTGGCTCTTCTTCTTCCCCGCTTCGGACTCACAGGACCTGATTTCGTGCACGATGGAATCGACCTCGCTGTTGTGCGTTTTGGTCTTTTCCATGAGGGCGACCTTCTCGGACTCGACCTCGGCGTTCCTCGCGGTGAACTGAGCGAGCTCCGATTCGATGAGAGCGATGCGCTCTCCCAGGGATTTTATGTCGAACCCCACGTCCTGCAGGGACTCCTCGTTCCGCTCGAGCTCGTGAACGAGCCTCTTCAGGTTCTCCTCGACATACTTAGACCTCTCCCTCTGCCTCGCGATGTCGGTGCGAAGGTTGTTCACGATGCTGCTGAACTCCTCTTTTTTCGCCCTGTTGTCCCTGATTCTCGCGTTGAGAACGAGGTTGTCATCTTTGATCTCTTTAATCCGCAGGGAGTGTTTTTCGATGGTGACTTCTATCTGCTCCTTCTTCGAATGGAGGCTCTCCTTGCCGAAGATGGCGTTGCTGAGCTCGTCCTGGATCGTGATCACCGTTTGGACGTCGAGCTGGAGACCATCAAGCCGCTCCTTGACCCTGTCCACGTCTTCGAGCAGGACCCGCACAAGCGTCTCGGCGCCGGCACCCTCGCTGGGATTGACGCGGTCCGTTAAGACCATGTCCCCTATTCGCGTCGCGTGGTGCTTCAGGGTATTCTCGATCTGCGAGATGGTTTCGTTCACCTTTACAACGAGCTGGTTTTTTTTCTCCTCGTTTCCCCTGAAGTTCAGTTTGATGCCGTCTATCTCTTTCAGAAGCCTGTCGATTACCTCCCTCAGGGCGACGGTGAGGCCCCTCACCGTTCCCTCGAGCTCCTCGAGCGCCCGGGCGTTTGCCGCGACCTGTTCCCCGTCCTCCGCGATCGCCGTGCTTACGAGCTCTGTCTCCCGGAGGTATCCGCCCAGCTTTTCGTCCTGCGAACGTATGAGCTCGGCGATGCTCTTGCGCTCTTCCCGAAGCCGCTCCTGTCTGGCGTCAAGCTCGCTCTTCCCCTTCTGTATCTTCTCCGCAAGGTGCCGCTTTTTCGATACCTCGTCCTTGAGCTCGTAAATCCTGTCCCGGTAATGTGAAGATTTGATCCCCAGGGCCTCGAGCTCGGCGTCCTTTTTCAATATCAGGCTCTTAATGTCGGACATCTCTCCCTCGAGCCCTTTCACCCGTTCGATGTTCGCCCGTATCCGCTCGTTTAGCTCGGAAATGATGCGCTCATGGGCGCTTCTCTTCTCCTTGAGGTCTTTCACCGTTGCATCGTTTTTCTCCCTCTGCTTCCTGAGGAGCTGAGTCCGCTCGTGGTTGTAGAGGGTTTCATACTCCACCTCTTCCTTCTTGAGGTTCTTGTAGATGAGGGCTTTTTCCGCTTGCTTCTCGAGGCTCTTGTACTCCTTTTCCACCTCGTTCAGGATGATGGCGAGCTTCGCGAGGTTTTCCTCCGTGGAAGCGAGCTTCCTGTAAGACTCCTTCATCCTCATTTTGTAGCGGGTGATGCCCGCGGCTTCCTCGAAGATCACCATTCGATCCTCGGGCTTGTTGCTCAGGATCATGTCGATGTTGCCCTGCTCCATCACGGAGTAGGATTCCTTCCCGATCCCTGTGTCGGCGAAAAGCTCATGGATGTCCTTGAGCCGGACGCTGTTCTTGTTGAGAAAAAACTCGCTTTCGCCCGAACGGTAGAGCCTCCGGGTGACGTTGACCTCGGAGTATTCGACGGGAAGGAGACCGTCGTCGTTGACCAAAGTGATACCCACCTCGGCCATCCCGAGGGCCTTGCGGTCCTCCGATCCGGAGAAGATGACATCTCCCCACACCTCCGCGCGGAGTGAGCGGGCGCTCGATTCCCCGAGCACCCACCGGATGGCGTCTACGATGTTGCTCTTCCCGCAGCCGTTGGGCCCGACGACGGCGGTAACGCCCGGCTTGAAAAGAAGGGTCGTTTTATTGGCGAAGGATTTGAATCCATGTATGTCGAGACTTTTAAGAAACAATGATTACTCCTCGAGCTGTTCGGTGCGAGCTAGACGGTGATCAGGTGCCTGCGAGATAGTCATTTAAGTAACGTTCCTGCTCCTCCGTGAGCGCGTCGATGGCGATCCCCATCGTTTCGAGCTTGAGGCGGGCCAGCTCCCGGTCCTGCTCGACGGGAACGTCGTGGACCGCGACCTTCAGGGCTTTTCCTTCCCGGGCGCATCGAATCATGGAGAGGAACTGGTTGGCGAAACTCATGTCCATGACCTCCGAAGGGTGCCCCTCGGCGCCCGCGAGGTTCACGAGCCTCCCCTTGGCGAGAACGAAGATTTTTCTTCCGTTTTTATGGGTGTACTCCTCGTTGTTGGGCCTTATCTCTCTGACGTTTTTGGACACCGACTGGAGATCCTTGAGGTTGACCTCGCAGTCGTAATGCCCCGTGTTGCAGACGATGGCCCCGTCCTTCATCTTCGCGAAATGCTCCTTGACGATGACGTCCTTCATCCCCGTGGCCGTGATGAAGATGTCTCCCACGGCGGCGGCGTCTTCCATCCGCATCACCTCGAAACCGTCGAGGATCGCTTTGAGTGCCGCGAGCGGGCTCACCTCGGTCACGATCACGTGGGCGCCCATGCCGCTCGCCCTCATCGCCGTGCCCTTCCCGCAATGGCCGTACCCGGCGACGACGAACTTCTTACCCGCGAATAGGATCGAGGTCGAGCGGAGTATCCCATCGATGGAGGACTGTCCCGTTCCGTAAACGTTGTCGAAATCCCACTTCGTCTCCGCGTCGTTGACGGCGATCACGGGATAGAGCAGCGCCCCCGCGTCCGCCATCGCCCTGAGACGGTGCACCCCGGTGGTGGTCTCCTCCGTTCCCGCGATGACCTTCCTCGCGAGCTCCCTGTGTTTCTGGTGAAGGGTGTTGATGAGATCGGCCCCGTCGTCGAGGGTGAGAGTGGGTTTCATCTCGATCGTCTTCTCGATCGCCCAGTAGAACTCGTCGACGCTCATTCCGTGCCAGGCGAAGATGGAAACCCCTTCCGACGCGAGAGCCGCCGCGATGTCGTCCTGGGTGGAGAGGGGGTTGCACCCCGACCACGCCACCTCGGCGCCGCATTCGGCGAGCACTTTCACGAGAACCGCCGTTTCCTTGGTCACGTGGAGGCACCCCGCGATCCTCTGCCCCTTCAGGGGCATCTCTTTGCGGTATTTGTCGCGCAGGTGCATGAGAACCGGCATCCTCGATTCCGCCCACTCTATCTTGAGCTTGCCATCCCCCGCACGCGATATCTCCTTGACCTTGTGATCCATACTCCCTCCTCGAGCGTCGTGTTCCGCTTAAAATAATGAAATTCCGGGGGAATGTCGACAGATTCGCGAGAAGCGCGCGGGGTTTTGACCGCACGGCCCCTGCGGGGAACGCTACTTGATCGCTCCGGCCGTGAGTCCGCTCACGAGCTCCTTTTCTATGATGAGGAAGAGGGCCACGACCGGAAGCGTCGTCAGAAGGGATACGGCCATGAGATAGTGCCAGAGCACCCTGTACTTGCCGACGAATCCGTAAACCCCGAGGGTGAGCGGCCAAAGCCTGTCCGTTGAGATGAAGGTGAGGACGATGAGAAACTCGTTCCAGGCCCATATAAAGACAAAGATGACCGTCGCGACGATCCCTGGCCTTGCGAGCGGAATGAGCACTCTGAAGACGGCGGAGAACCGCGAGCAGCCGTCTATCATAGCGGCCTCCTCGATGTCCCGCGGAATGGTCGAGAAATAGCCGGTGAGGAGCCATATGGCGAAGGCCTGGTTGAATGCAGCGTAGGTAACGATGATGCTCCTGTAGGTGTTGAGCGAGTGGTATACGGCCATCATCTTGTAGAGGGAGATGATCACGACGATCGGGGAGAACATCTGGGTGACGAGGATGAGGAAAAGGAAGACCATACGGCCGCGGAATCTGATTCGGGCCGTAGCGTACGCGGCGGGGATGGAGACGCACACCGCGAGAACCGTGGTGCCGACGGCATATATGCCGCTGTTCTTAAAATAGTCCGCCAGTCTCACATACCTCCAGATGTCTGCATAGTTCTTAAAGACGGGCTTCCTCGGAAACCACGCGGGCGGCGAAACGAATATCTCGCTCTCAGCCTTGAGGGATGTGCAGAGCATCACGAAAAACGGGAAAAGAATGACAAGCACGACCGGCACAACAACAGCGTAGATCAGCAGCCGGTCCACGCATTTTTCGATCCTGAGATTCATACCCTCTATCACTCCCTATACAAAATGCGGGCGTAGATAACGCTGAACAGCAGCAGGAAAAGAAAGATGAACACCGAAAGGGCCGAAGCTATCCCGAAATCCTGGTAAAGAAACGCCTTTTTATACAGATAGGTGATTATGGTGTCCGTCTGATTGGCCGGTTCTCCACGCGTCATTATCCATATGATCGGGAAAGAGTTGAACGTGTAGATGATTTCAAGCGTGGTGACAATAAAAAAGACCGGTTTCAGGAGCGGCAGGACGATCCTAGTGAGTGTCGTCGCCTTGTTGGCGCCGTCAACCTTCGACGCTTCGTACAACTCCTGAGGGATCGACTGCAGCCCGGCGAGCAGGGTTATGGTGTCGAAAGGGATGGAGACGATGGTCCCGACGAATATCATGGAGGGGAACGCGAGCTTCGGAGTGGAAAGCCAGTGTACCGTGTGGTTGATGAGACCCAGATCCCGCAGTAATCTGTTGACCATCCCGTAATCACCGTTGAAGAGCCAGCGCCAAAGGAGGGCGCTGATCATCAGTGAAGCGGCCCACGGGAGAAGCAGTACCGCCCTGGAGAACTTACGGCCGCAAAACCGGAGGTTCAACACGAGCGCGAGGATCAGGGAGATGAGGATCGTAACGGCAACCATCCCGAAGGTCCAAAAGAGCGTATTAAGGAGTACTCTGATAAAGATGTCCTCCTTGAAAAGCCGCCGGAAGTTTTCAAAACCCGCGAAATGTTCCATATTGCCGTAAAGATCGAGGGCGTAAAACGCGTTTATGAAGGTTTTGATAACCGGATAAAAGATGACCGCCGTCACCAGAACGACGCTGGGCAGTATACAGACATACGCGATCCTCTGTTCTCTCGTCACACGCTCCAACCGTCACCCCCTCGGCACCGGCGGTTTGCAATTGTATTTCACACGGAGGTTATTTTTTGATGATCTCGTTGTTGATCTTCTCCGCCGCGTCGTCGAGAGCTTTCTTGGCGTCCTTTTCCCCCAAAATGGCCACCTGCCACGCTTTTATCACCTCGAGCACCATCGGTTCCCATTTTGGATGGAGCGGGTAGAACCTCGCCTGGGGGAGCATCTTGATAAAGGGGCCCAAACCAGGGTCGCTTTCGAGGCTCTTCGACACCGTCTTGGTCACGGGCAGAACCCCTTCTTCCAGGCAGACCCTCTTGTGCCACTGATCCCTGTAGTAATACTTCAAGAACTCAAAGGCTTCCTTTTTGCACTTCGAACGCTTGAAGATCATGAGTGAATCCACCACGCCCAGGTTATACTGCTCCTTGTCCCCCGGTATGGGCACGGCCCCCAGCCTAAAGTTCGGATTGTCCGCCTTGGCGACGGCGGGGAAAAAGCTCGCCGTCATCAGCATGCCGACCTTGCCCGCGGTCATCGCTTTTTGCGTTTCGTCCCTGTTCATCGTGCTCCAGGGGGGATAGACGACCTTATGCTTCTGCACCAGGTCCTTCGCAAAATTGAGCGCCCTGAGCCCCGCTTCGCTGTTGACGATGCACTTGCCGTTCGCGTCGACCCACTCGCCGCCCGCGGCCCAGAGGAAATAGGAGATGTACGCTTGTCCCTCGAAGTTCTCGATCGGCATGCCGAAGGCGTAGAAATCGGGCGGATTGTTTATGGCCTTTGCCACCCGGACGAGCTCGTCCCAGTTTTTCGGAGGCTTCACGTTCGCCTTTTCGAGCACATCCATGTTGTAAAAGAGCGCCCTCACGGAAGAGATGTATGGAAGCGCCTGTATTTTACCGTCGTAGAGCCCGGACTTGAGCATGGAAGGGATGAACTGGTCCTTGAACTCGGCGCTCATGTAGCCGTCGAGAGGCTCGAGGAGGCCTCCAGCCGCGTATTGAACGAGTATGGTGTCGGTGTTGAGGATATCCGGCTCCTGTTTCGCGGAGATGAGCGTCGTGGTCTTTTGATAGACGTTGTCCCAATGCACGACGTCGAGCTCGATCTCGATGTTCGGGTACTCTTTTTCGAACGCCGCGATAACGTCGTTCCAGAAGGGTGTGGTCGCCTCGCTGTACAGCGCGGCCATGAACCTGACTTTGACCTTCTTCTCTTTCTTCGACGCGCCGAACGCGACGGCCGTGCTGAAGAGAAGGAGCAAAACGATCGACATAATCAACACTCTCGGTTTCATGACTTCCTCCTTGTATTTGTGTGGTCTTTTCGCTCGGGATCTCCCGAGGCGCATCACCGTATTCACCAGATCATGAACCCGCCGTCGAGCCGGAGCGCCTGACCGTTCATGTAATCGGAAGCGCGCGAAGCGAGGTACACGATAGTGCCCTCGAGCTCCTCGAGTTTTCCCATCCTTCCCATCGGCACTTTGTCGAGGAGCTTTTGCCCCAATTCCTTATCCTGCTCGAAAGCCCATATCGTCTGATCGGACCTGAAGAAACCCGGGGCGATCGCAACGACGCACACTCCTTTCGGGCCCCATTCGACCGCAAGCTCCCTCGTGATCCCGAGCACCGCCGACTTGCTCGCCACGTATGACACCTGCGGCACGTAGCTGGCAGCGACGAACCCGTACATCGACGCGACGTTGATGATCTTACCGTACCCCTGCTCGAGCATCACCCGTCCCGCCCGTTGAGCGCAGAAGAAAAGTCCGCGGGCATTGGTGTCCATCACCCGGGTCCAATCTTCTTCTTCCATTTTTTCCGCTTCGCGGATCGCGGCGACGCCGGCGTTGTTCACAAGAATGTCGATCGCTCCAAACTCTTTTCTCGCCGTGTCCACCATATGTTGAATTTCACGGATATTTGTCATATCCGCCTTGACGGGTATGATCCTGGTGCCGTATCGCCCAAGCTCATCCGCCACGCCCCTCAGTTTTTCGAAATCACGGGCGGCAATGACAAGGTTGCATCCAGCTTTCGCGAGGCCCCGCGAGAAGGTCACCCCGAGTCCCCTGGAAGCACCCGTCACAATGGCGCACTTCCCGCTCAGATCAAACAGTGAAACGAGACTGTCGTCCATTTATACGCCCCCCGATCTTTATTTTCCCGCCCTCCCCCCCGACTGGAGCAAGGCGCCAAAACCGCGTTCAATATACCACATCCACGGGCGACCGCCTCCTGGCCGATTCCATGAGCGCGAGTATCACTTTCGTCACCCTGACGCCGTCCTCGAGCTTTGCCTGGAACTCTCTCCCGGCCGCGAGGCAGTCGACGAACTCCCGTATGCTCTCGTAGGCAAATCCCGTGTGTTTGTCCCTGATCAGGGGGCCGTCGAGACAGTCAGGGTGATCGCTCGCGTTTTCCAGGTACCTCTCGATGAGCTGATTGTGCGTGAGATCTATGTTTATCATTCCCTTGGTGCCGAGAACGTTCACTTTTATATCGTTCACGTTCGGGTTGCTGTTCGGCACTATCCAGTTGTTCTCGATGGAAGCGATGATCCCCGAGTCGAACTCGAGAATCCCCTGGTAGATGTCCGGAACGTCGATGCCGCGCTCTTTTAGCGCCTCCGACCTTGACAGGGCATAGACCCTCGTCACTTCATCGTCGAAGAGATACCTGAGGGTATCGACAGTATGGCTCCCGAGAAACCACAGGATCGAACTCTTCGAGGCCCAGGACAGCATCCGGGTGGGGACATATATCGTGTCGTTCAACCGGAAATACGCCGAGATAACCCGCCCGAGCTTCCCTTCCTCGATGTTCGACCGTGCGATCACGAGAGGAGGGCACCAGCGACAGTGGAAGTCCACCATGAGCCTGGTTCCCGTTCGCCCCACTTCCTCCGCGATCACATCCACGTCTTCCAGCGTTGTCGCGAGCGGTTTCTCGACGATTACATGTTTCCCCGCCCTGGCTGCCGCTACGATCGGCCCCCGATGCGCGAAATCGGGCGTGACCACCGCTACCGCGTCGATGTCGGTGTCTTTCACCAGCTCAGCGTAATCTCTGTACACCCTCCGGGCGCCATACTTTGCCGCGACCTTCTCGGCCCTGCTTCCGTCAAGGTCGCAAACCGCGACGAGTGACGCCTGATGGTGGGAAGAGTAGATTTCCGCGTGAACCGATCCCCATAACCCCGTTCCGATGACACCGAACCCGATCTTTTTCATCGCCCCTTACCCCGTGCAGTCACTTCGCGTACGCCTTTAACACCTTTTCGAGGGCGTCGGCGATCTGCTCCATGTCGTCCTCGCTAGCGGTCGGGAAGGCGAAGCAGGTGAAGGTGTGCTTCTCGTGCCAGCGGGCGTTCGGCACCTCAACGGCGCTGTAGTCCGCGCTCTTCGGGTCCGTGTACTCTTTCGAGGTGAAGGGGAACCCGGAGCGCCCGAAGGCGTTCTTCCCGGTAAAGGCATTTTCGGTGTGACACTGCGGCCAGAAGACCTTCCAGCAGGGGACCCCCTCGGCCCCCGCTGCCTTGACGAACTCGGCGATGTCGCACTTCATGTTTTCGATATCCAGGGAGAAGGCGAGCACGTACCAGCCGTTTCGCCGTTCCGGAGTGTCGACGGGGAAGTATTTCACCTGAGGGTGCTTCTTCAGCCTATTTATGAGGATGTAGGCGTTCCGCCGCCTCGCCGGAAAGTTCCAGGTGTCGATTCGATCGAGCTCGGAAAGCCCGATGGCGGATTGCATCTCGGTCATCCTGAAGTTGAACCCCACCATGTTGTGGATGTAAGGGAGCTTCTGCTCGAGCTCGAGAAGGTTCAGACGCTCCTTCACGTCGTAACCGTGATCGCGGAAACTCCTCGCCTTCCAAGCGAGGTCCTCGTCGTCGGTTGTCACCATTCCCCCCTCGCCGCCGGTGGTGAAGGTTTTGTTCTGGCAGAAGCTCGCCGCCGCCATGCGGCCGATGGTGCCCGTCTTCTTCCCCTTGTACTCGCCGCCGTAGGCCTCCGCGTTGTCTTCGATGACCAGGAGATCGTGCTTCTTCGCGAACGCCAAAACCCTGTCCATGTCGCAGACGTTGCCGTAGAGGTGGACGGGGATGATCGCCTTCGTCCTTTCGTTCACCAGCTTCTCGGCCGATTCGAGGCTGATGCAGTGGTCGTCGAGGTTCACGTCGGCAAAGCGAGGGATCGCCCCCGCCTGGACAACGGAAAAGCTCGTCGCGATGAAAGTGTAGCTCGGGACGATCACCTCGTCGCCCGGTCCTATACCGAGGGCGCTGAGGGAGACGTGGAGCGCGGCGGTGCCCGTGGCGACGCTTACAGCGTACCTGCTCCCCTGCCACCGGGCGAACCTCTTCTCGAACTCCATCCCCTTGGGACCGGTCCAGTAGTTCACCTTTCCCGATTTCAGCACCTCGACGACTGCGTTGATCGTTGCGTCGTCGAAGCGCGGCCATCCAATCAGCGTGTTTCGAACC
>Ga0315286_10000829_pt1 | contig 27017 bp, 16 predicted proteins | sample YL17G10_0_MG_FD_205038 | JGI IMG/M metagenome (GOLD analysis project Ga0315286, IMG submission 205038) | Sediment microbial communities from Yellowstone Lake, YNP, Wyoming, USA - YL17G10_0 | ecosystem: Environmental > Aquatic > Freshwater > Lake > Sediment | place: USA: Wyoming | collected... | reverse complement strand
GGGGGTGACAAGCTGCATTTCCTGGACGCGGTAGAGATATCCATCGTCCAACCTGAGGATGATGCCTTTCCGGATCTGAGTCGCGTCGATCATATCCAATTCCTCCGAACTAAACTTCCCGTTTTGCGCCCTCGGCGACGCGGACAATGTCAGGCCGCCCGCCGGCCCGTTCCACGGCCGCGGCCACCTTTTCCGGGTCATGGGGGGCATAAGCGAACATGCACCCCCCGCCGCCCGAGCCGTTAATTTTAGCACCGAACGCGCCGGCGTCAAGAGCGCGGGCGATCATCTCTTCGATTTTCGGGGTGGAGATTTGGAGATGGTCGCGCAGGATGGCGTGCTGGGCAGTCAGCATCTCCCCGAAGCGGCGGTGGTCGAAGGCCGGGACTTGGAAAAGGCTTGCCCCTGTTTCGGTGAGATCGCGGGTCATGAGCGTTCCTTTGAGCAGCCGCCGGTTGTCGGAGGGAAGTTCGTCGATAGCCGAGAAGACGGCTTCGGAGAGAGCGCTCTTGAGGTTGAATCCCGGGATTTTTTTACGGACCATGGCCGCGCCATCGAAGACGTGGCTCTTGATGAATCCGAGCATTCCGGTGGTGTCTTTTTTCTCAAGCGAGTTGGCCAGGACGAACGTCCCTAAGGGATTCTCGAGCCGAGTGAGGGCCAGCGGCTCGTCGAACTTGATCCAGACGATCCCTCCCAGGGCCGAGGCATAGTGGTCCATTTTTCCGCCAGGCTCCTTGAATTCCGCGACCTCGGTCAAGAATCCGAGCTCGGCGAGCTCATAGGGTTTTCCGGCACGCTCGTCTCCCGCCGCTTCGAGGAGGAATTTGTTCCAGGCTACGACGAGAGCCGAGGAGCTCGACGTTCCGGCATTGATCGGGATCGTTCCCCGGACTTCGCAATCCCAGCCGGAGAGGGGGAGTCCTGCCCGGCGGTGGATGTTGACCGCGCTTTTGAGATAATCCCTCTTTTTTTCGTAGGGAATCTCCGCGGCAAAGGAGAAGACTTCCTTTTCTTCGATATCCGGCAGGTCGATGGCGAAAGTTGTGTCCGGCCTTCGCTTTCCGCTGATCGTGATCCGCAGGTCGATGGCCGCGGCGATGATCGCCAAACCGAAATAATCCTGATGCTCCCCGAAGAGACACATCCGGCCCGGCGAGGAGACGCGTAATTCGACGTTGTTCATGAATCCTATTTATATGAACGGACGAAACCTGTCAATCGGCGGGGAAGGAAGTATCTCCAAATATGTGATTTCAAAGCGGGGGCGGGATCACCTCCAAGCCGCCATAGCGGAAGGGGGGCCGAAGCAGGGAACCGACGGGACTGGTTCCCCAGGCGGCGTGGAGTGATTCCGCTCCCGCTTCCTGAATTCTTTGGAATTTGATACGTTCGACGGCGCCAAACCCCGATTTTTAAATCGGGGTAAAAAGCGCCGCTCAGTATTAACCCTGAGCATACCCCGGGCTTCAGCCCGGGGAGTCAAATGGGTTGATTTTCATCCGGGATTCTCATATAAACACTTCTCATCATGATCGAACCCGCGTTTCTTGATGGACCGGGGACGCATATTGTTCGTGTCCGCCGGAGAGGAGAATGTTATGAAAATGCGCGTCGGACTCTATCCCATTCTTCTTGTGACGCTCGTCGTCCTTGCAGCCTGCAGCCGAGCTGAGATGGCCGATAAGGTTCTCCTCAACGGAAAAATCTGGACGGTCGATCCGAGCCGTCCCTGGGCCCAGGCCGTGGCCGTCCGCGACGGGAAAATCCTCGCCGTCGGAACGACGAAAGAGATCCGGAGGATGGCCGGCGGCAGGGCCGAAATTATCGACCTCAAGAACGCCTTCGTCCTGCCCGGGTTCATCGACAGCCATGTTCATTTCATCAACGGCGGATTTTCCATGCTGAGCATCCAGCTCCGGGAGGCCGCAACCAAGGAGGAATTTGTCCGCCGCGTCGCCGAGAAGGCCAAGAACATTCCGAAAGGGGAATGGATCCTGAACGGCGACTGGGATCACGAGCGGTTCGACCCGGTCGAGCTGCCCCGCCGGGAATGGATCGACGCCGTGACGCCCGACAATCCGGTCTGCGTCAATCGCCTCGACGGACATATGATCCTGGCCAACAGCCTCGCCCTGAAGCTCGGCGGTGTGAACAAAAATACGCCCGTTCCGGCGGGAGGCGAAATCGTCAAAGACCCCGTGAGCGGCGAGCCGACGGGGATATTGAAAGATGCGGCGATGGACCTGGTTTACGGCCGCATCCCCGAAGCCTCGGCCGAGCAAATCCTGAGAGCGGCTGAAGCGGCTTTGGCCTGCGCCGCGGAGAAAGGGGTGACCTCGGTCCACGACGTCTCGGGCGAAGCGGGGTTCGACCTCTATCAAGACCTCCTCAAGAAAGGCAAATTGACGACCCGCATTTATTTTTATGTCCCGATTTCCTCCGCCGATCTCGTCGAGCGGATGAAGCTCCGGACCGGTTTCGGCAACGATGTTCTCCGCTTCGCCGGGTTGAAAGGATTCGCCGACGGTTCGCTGGGCTCGGCGACAGCCAATTTCTTTGAGCCGTACACCGACAACTCCAAGACGTCGGGGCTGCTTCACGCCGAGATGTTTCCCGAGGGGATCATGGCCAAGCGCGTTTGCGCCGCGGACCGGACCGGCCTCCAAACGGCGATCCATGCCATCGGCGACCGGGCCAACGCTCTGATCCTTGATATTTTCGCCGAAGCCGAGGCGAAGAACGGCCCGCGGGACAGGCGTTTCCGGATCGAGCATGCCCAACATATCCGGCCGAAGGACATCGCCCGGTTCGCCGAGCTCAAAGTCATCGCTTCGGTCCAGCCGTATCATGCCATCGACGATGGCCGCTGGGCGGAAAGAAAGATCGGACCCGAGCGGGCAAAATCCACGTATCCATTCAAGTCGTTCCTGGACGCCGCCGTCGTCATGGCCTTCGGTTCGGACTGGCCTGTGGCCCCGATGGACCCTCTCCTCGGCATCTATGCCGCGGTGACGCGCCGGACGCTCGACGAGAAAAATCCTGAAGGCTGGGTCCCCGCCCAGAAAATCCCGCTCGAAGAGGCCATCAAGGGATTTACTTGCAACGGGGCGTTTGCCGAATTCGCCGATGCTTCCAAGGGCTCGATCGAACCCGGAAAACTCGCCGACTTCGTCGTCCTCGACCGGAATCTTTTCGAGATTCCGGCCGCGGACATCCGGAACGCCCGGGTCCTCATGACGATCGTCAACGGAAAAGTTGTGATGCGCCGCTGAATTTGATAATATTTCCCTTCAAAAATTCTTGATTGCCAACGCCATGACCATCGAAGAGCTCCTGAAAGAGTCCGGGACCGGGCAAAGAGAGCTGATTCATATCCTCCATCGCCTTCAGGCCGAGTTCGGCCATATCCCGCCCGCCGCGATTCCGGCCATCGCCCGGCATCTGCACCTCTCGCCCGGCGAAGTTTTCGGCGTCCTCACCTTCTATAAAGCATTCACTCTCGAACCCAAAGGCAAGTTCGTCGCGACCGTGTGTTTGGGCACGGCCTGCCATGTCCGGGGCGGGGCGCGGATCGCCGAAGAATTCGAAAGGAAGCTCGGGATCTCCGCCGGTGAAACCACGCCGGATAGAAAATACACTCTCGAGACCGTCAACTGTCTGGGCTGTTGCGCGATCGGCCCCGTTGTCGTGGTCAACGGGAAGTACTATTCGCATGTCACGACCAAGTCCGTGGAGGCCATCCTCAAAGAATACGGCAACGACGGCGGCCCGAAATGAGAAAGCTCGCCGATCCCGACCAATTGGCCGCCTGGAAGGCCAAAATCCTCGAGGGCCGGACGCCCTATGAAAAAACAATCGTCGTCACCTCGGGGACGTGCGGGCAGGCCAGCGGTTCGCTCCCGATCATCGAAGCCCTGAACTTGGAAATAGAGCGCCGCGGTCTGGGGAACCGCATCGGGATTGAAATCACCGGCTGTCACGGCTTCTGCGAAATGGAGCCCAGTATCGTCATTTATCCGGAAGGCGTTTTCTATAAAAAGCTCGAGCCCAAAGACGTCCCGGCGATCATCGACCAGACCGTTCTGGGCGATAAGATCCTGCCCGCCCTCGCCTACGAAGATACGGCCACCGGGAAAAAATATCCGCGGCAGAAGGAGATTCCCTTCTACCAAAAACAGATGCGCCTTCTCACCGAAAACAATTTCCTGATCAATCCCGAGCGCATCGAAGATTATATTGCCCTGGACGGCTACAAGGCCCTGGCCAAGGCGATCTTCGACATGACCTCGGAGGGCATCGTCGCGGAGGTCACGGCCGCCGGCCTCCGCGGACGCGGCGGGGCCGGGTTTTCGACGGGGAGGAAATGGCAGATCTGCCGGGAGGCGGCGGGGCATCCCAAATATATCATCTGCAACGCCGACGAAGGCGACCCCGGCGCATACATGGACCGGAGCCTTCTCGAAGGCAATCCCCACAGCGTCGTTGAAGGCATGATCATCGGCGCTTACGCCATCGGCGCCGCCGAGGGTTTCATCTATGTCCGGATGGAATATCCGCTCGCGGTTAAACACGTGACCATGGCCCTCGAGCAGGCGCGGAAGCACGGCTTGCTCGGCGAAAATATTCTCGGCTCGGAATTTCATTTCGATATTCATATCGTTCAGGGCGCCGGCGCTTTCGTTTCCGGCGAAGAGACCTCGCTCATGGCCTCCATCGAAGGCCGGCGCGCATTCCCGCGGCAAAGGCCGCCTTTTCCCGCCCAGGAGGGATTGTGGGGAAAGCCGACCAACATCAACAACGTCGAAACCTGGGCGAACGTGCCCATCATCATCACCACAGGCGCGGAGGGATTCTCTAAAATCGGGACGGAAAAAAGCAAAGGGACGAAGATCTTCTCTCTGGTCGGAAAAATCAACAACACCGGGCTCGTCGAGGTCCCGATGGGCATCACCCTTCGCGAGATCATCGAGGATATCGGCGGCGGGATAAAGAACGACAGGCGCCTGAAGGCGGTCCAGACCGGCGGACCCTCCGGGGGCTGCATCCCCGCGGCAAAAATCGACCTGCCCATCGACTATGATTCGCTCGCCCAGGCGGGGACGATCATGGGCTCGGGCGGGATGATCGTCATGGACGAAGGGACGTGCATGGTCGATATCGCCCGCTATTTCCTCCATTTCACCCAGGAAGAATCCTGCGGGAAATGCGTCCCCTGCCGGGTCGGAACCCGCCAGATGCATGAAATGCTGAGCCGCATCGCGGACGGCAAGGGCGAGGCCGGAGATATCGAGAGGCTCGAAGACCTGGCCTTCGCGGTCAAGTCGGGTTCGCTGTGCGGACTGGGCCAGACCGCTCCGAATCCGGTCCTCACCACCCTCCGCTATTTCCGCGACGAATACGAAACGCATATCAATCACAAGAAATGCAAGGCCCTGGTCTGCAAGGACATCGTCTCCTCGCCCTGCCATTACATCTGCCCGATCGACCAGGAGGCCTCATCCTATATCGCCTTGATCGCCCAGGGCCGAACCAAAGACGCTTTCGACATCATCATGAAGGACAACCCGCTCCCCTCGGTCTGCGGCCGGGTCTGTCATCATCCCTGCGAAAAAGTCTGCAGGGCCGGAGAGACGGGAGAGCCGATCGCCATCCGCGCTCTGAAGCGGTTCGTCATGGACTGGGCTGAAGAAAACGGCCTGACTCCCGAACCCAAGCCGGGCGCCCTCAACCGGGACAAGGTCGCCATTATCGGGTCCGGGCCGGCCGGATTGACGGCCGCTTATGCCCTCGCCGGAAAAGGTTTTCGGCCGATGGTTTTCGAAGCGCTCCCGGTTGCGGGCGGGATGCTTGCCGGCGGGATTCCGGAGCATCGTCTGCCCAAGCGCATTCTGAACAGGGATATCGCCTTCATCAAGAAAGCAGGGGTCGAGATCATGACCGGGCGGAAGCTCGGCCGCGACTTCACCCTCGATGGTTTGTTCGAGGAGGGATTCAAAGCCGTATTCATCGCTACCGGCGCTTGGAAATCCATGAGAATGGATATCCCCGGCGAGGATGCCAAAGGCGTCATGGAATCCCTGGAATATCTCAAAGCGGTCAACCTCGGCAATCCCATGCCCGTCGGAAAACGTGTCTGCGTGGTCGGCGGCGGGAATTCAGCCATCGACGCCGCCCGCGTCGCCGTCCGCGATAAGCGCGCCTCGAGCGTGACCGTTCTCTATCGCCGGACCAAGGCCGAAATGCCCGCCTTCCCCGAGGAGGTGGACGCGGCCATCGAGGAGGGAATCGAGATCCGATTCCTCGTCGCTCCGGTCAAAGTCCTGGCAAAAAACGGAAAAGTGAGCGGCATCGAATGCATCCGGATGGAACTCGGGGAAAAAGATGCCAGCGGCCGGCGAAAGCCGGTTCCGCTCAAAGGCTCGAATTTCACCCTGAAGCTGGATACGCTCATTCTGGCTATAGGCGAGCGCCCGGATACATCCTATGTTTCTTCGCGCGACGGCATCCGCCTGGCCAAGGAGAATATCGCCGTCGATGGCGATACATTCAAGACGAGCCGCGACGGCGTATTCGCCGGCGGCGACGCGGTGACCGGGCCGAACACCGTCGTCGAAGCGATGGCCGCCGGAAAAATCGCCGCCGGGAGCATCGAGCAATTTCTCGAAGGCCGACCGGTCGAACGGGCCTATCATCTGACCCGGCCGTCCGTTTATCTCGCGGCCGTCGAGCTTTCCGAGGACGAGATCGCCGATGCCAAGCGGGCCCCTGCGACGCACCTTCCGGCGGCCCGGAGGAAGAAAAACTTCAAAGAGGTGGATCTGGGACTCTCGGAACGTCTGGCCTGCAAGGAAGCCCGGCGGTGCCTGCGCTGCGATCTGGAGACCACGGACGCCAAGCGGGCACTTGGGTTGAAGACATCATGATCCGCATCACCATCAACGGCCGGGAGATTCAAGCGGAGGAAGGCCGGACAATCCTTGATGTCGCCAGGGAACACGGCATCTACATCCCCTCCCTCTGCGACCATGAGCGGTTGAAACCGTTCACCGGCTGCCGGCTTTGCCTTGTTGAAATCAAGGGACGGCGAGGCTATGCCCCCGCCTGCGGGACGTTTCTCGAAGAGGGGCAGATCGTAACCACGGAGACTCCGGATATTCAAAAAATCCGGCGAACCATCATGGAGCTCATCCTCGCCGAGCATCCCCACGCCTGCCTGATCTGCAGCGAACGGACGAATTGCGTCGACTATAAATCGTCGATCCGCAAGGTCGGCGAAGTCACCGGATGCATTCTCTGCCCGAACAACAGCCGGTGCGAGCTGCAGGACGTCGTGGAATACCTCAAGGTGGACAAGGTCCGTTTTCCGGCCCTGTTCCGGAATTGCGATATCCGTAAGGACGACCCGTTCATCGACCGGGATTATAATCTCTGCATTCTCTGCGGGCGCTGCGTCCGGATCTGCCACGAAGTCCGGGGGGCTTCGGTGCTGACGTTCGTCAGGCGCGGGCCCCGGACCGAAATTTCGACCGCCCTCAATGGACGCCTGCTCGATTCCCAGTGCCTGTTCTGCGGAGCCTGTATCGACGTCTGCCCCACAGGCGCTCTGGCCGAACGGGGAGCGAGATATCTTCCGCCGCCCGAGGAAAAAAAGTCCGCGCTCTGCGGCTTTTGCAGCCAGGGCTGCGAGTTGACGCTCGAAATCGGAAAGGGGCGGATTCAAGCGGCGCTGCCCGCGTCCAAGGGCGCGGTCAATCAGGGCCAGGCTTGCCTCAGAGGGCGATTTCTTCTCAAAGAGGCCGTTTATCACCCCCGTCGGATTCTCAAACCGATGGTCCGGAAAAACGGGGCTCTCGAAGAGACGACCTGGGATGAGGCTCTGGATTTGACCGCGCGGAAATTGGCCGGAATCAGTCCCGACGCGATTTCGCTTTGGGGAACGTCTCAAAACACCTGCGAAGATGCTTTCGTCTTCCGCAGGTTCGGCCGCGAAGGACTCAAAACCGCCGACGTCGCCGGTCCGGAGATGTTTTCGGCCGCGGCCGCCTATCGCCGGTTTATCCAGGCCCACCGGATCGAAGCGGTCTTGAATTTCCGGATACCGGACCTCTCCCGTATGAAAGCGTTCGTTCTCTTCGGCGAAGAGCTTCCCGACGCCCAGCCGATGCTCTGGCTCGAGGTCCATAAAGCGATCCGCCAGGGAGCGCGATTGATCACGGTCGGCCCCGAGGAACTGTGCGTCAACCGCTGCGCGTCGGGTTGGGTCAAAATCGATCCCGAGAAGGAATGCCTCCTGGCGGCGAGCTTGACCAAAATTCTTCTGGAAAGCTCGGAGCACGCGGAAATGTCGGGGGTCGAAGGTTTCGTTGAACTCAAGAAACGGATCCAGGCATTCAAGATATCCGAGGCGCTCCCCATGCTCGGCGTTTCCGAAGACAAGCTCCGCCGCCTGGCGCTTCTCCTCGAGAAAAAGAAGCCGGCCGCGTTTCTCTTCGGCCCGGAATCGTGTTCCGGACGCTGGGGCCAGGCTAATCTCGAAGCGATGTGGAACCTCGCCCTCCTAACCCAGGGCCGGCTCGTACCTCTGGATTCCGACGGCAACGCGCGCGGGGCGCTGGAAGTTTCGAGCGCGGATGGTCATGATCTGAAGCCGGCGAAAGATGTTTTGAACGCGATTCATTCCGGGAATAACAAAGCTCTTTATCTCTGCGAGCCGGTCCCCGGCTTGACAAAGGACAAAGTCGGGTTTCTTGTTTATCAAGGGAGCTTTATGAACGAAACGGCCGAAATCGCCGATGTCGTCTTACCGGAGACGACGTTCGTCGAAAGCAGCGGAACGTTCGTCAATATCGAGGGGCGGATTCAGAAGCTCACCGCGGCGATCCCTCCTCTCGGGGAAGCCCGGCCGGGGTGGACGATCGTGCGCGACCTCGCCCGGAAAATGGGCCTGACCGGGTTCGACTATCAGGATGTCTCGGAAATATTCGCAGACATGGCGAAGAGTCTCCCGGCTTTTCACGGCCTGACCGCCGGCCAACTGAATCCGGAGACCATGGTCCGCGATCTTCCAAAAAACGGCAAAAGATTTTTGGTCTCCGAAGCCGCCCCGCCTGCGGATGAACCCGCGACCGATGAGCCGGTTCGGGATCCTGATACCTATAGGGGACTGGCGATGGCAGTCGAGGTCAAGTCCCTGCATCGGATCCGAAATCGAGGCAAATGATGGCTAGGGTCCTGGATAGACGGCGACTGGTGCCTAATCTTCATTTGATCGAAATCCATGCGCCTGAAGTAGCGAAAAAATGCAGGCCGGGACAATTCGTTATCATCATGCCCGACGAGCGCGGAGAACGCATTCCCCTGTCCATCGCCGACTGGGACGCGGCCAAGGGATCCGTGACTTCTGTTTTTCTGTTAGTCGGAACGTCGACTCATAAGCTCTCCCTTCTTAAGGCCGGAGACGAAGTCGCTGTATTCGTCGGCCCCCTGGGCCGCGAGTCCGAGATTCGTAACTTTGGGACGGTTGTTCTTGCCGGCGGCTGTTTCGGCATCGGGGCGATCTACCCTCTGGCCCGGGCGCTGAAGGCGGCCGGGAACCGGGTGATCACGGTGATCGACGTCAAGGCCAAGTACTTGATCTATTGGGAAGACAAGCTCCGGGCCGTGAGCGACACAATGATCATTGCCTCGCGCGACCAGGCCTTGAATTCCAAGGAATACATCCCGGCGAAGATCGCCGAAGTGCTGCAGAACGAGAACCCCGTGAACCGCGTCGTGGCCATCGGCTGCACCTATCTCATGTATGCCTGCGCGATGGCGACCAAGCCGCTGGGTATTAAGACTATCGTCAACCTCAACCCGATTATGGTCGACGGCACGGGCATGTGCGGCGCCTGCCGCTGTACGGTCGGCGGCCAGACGAAGTTCGCCTGCGTCGACGGGCCCGACCTCGACGGCCATGAGATCGACTGGATGGAATTATTCAAGCGGCGGAAATCGTATTTCGACGATGAAATCCAATCTCTCTGCTATTGGGAAAAGAATCAACTCCCGTGAAAAGAGACCGATAGACGATGGCCGAGGAAAAGAAAGAATTAACGCCCGAGCTGAAAGAGCGGCTCAAGGCGGAATTCGACCAGGAGTGGCGGAAAGTGCAGAGGAAGGCCGTTCCGGTCAAGGAGCGGATGAAGCTGCCGCGGCAGAAGATGCCCGAGCGCGAGCCGGCCGTGCGGAATAGGGATTTCGCCGAGGTCAACCGCGGCCTCGACGCCGAAGCGGCCATGGCCGAGGCGCGGCGGTGCATGGATTGCGCCAATCCTCAGTGCGTGGGCGGCTGCCCGGTGTCCATCGACATTCCGAGCTTCGTCAAGCTCGTCGAACAGGGAAAGTTCATCGAGGCCGCCTGGAAGATCAAGGAAACGAACTCGCTTCCGGCGATTTGCGGCCGGGTCTGTCCCCAGGAGACGCAGTGCGAGGAAGTCTGCACGATGAAAAAGGGGACCGGCGTCCCGGTGGCCATCGGCAACCTGGAGAGGTTTGTCGCCGACTTCGAGCGGCTGGGCGGGAATATCAAGATCCCGGAGCTTCCCCCGCCGACGGGACTCAAAGTGGCCATCATCGGTGCCGGCCCGGCGGGCCTCACGGTCGCCGGAGATCTGGCCAAGCGGGGCCACGGCGTAACTATTTTTGAAGCCCTCCATATCTCCGGCGGGGTTCTGGTCTACGGCATCCCCGAGTTCCGGCTGCCGAAAGCCATCCTCAAGGCCGAAGTCGGCTATCTCCAGAAGCTCGGGGTTCGGATTCGGACTAATTTTGTTGTCGGCAAGACGGCCACGATCGACGAGCTCAAAGCCGAAGGATTCGAAGCATTTTTCATCGGCTCGGGCGCGGGCCTCCCGAATTTCATGAAGATCCCCGGAGAGAATCTCGTCGGCGTCTATTCGGCCAACGAATACCTGACCCGGGTCAACCTCATGCGGGCCTGGGATTTTCCGAACTACGATACGCCCGTCTTCAAGGCCAGGTGCGCGGCGATCATCGGCGGCGGCAATGTCGCCATGGACTCGGTCCGGACGTCCAAAAGGCTCGGGGCCGAGCGGTCAATCATCATCTACCGGCGTTCGCGCCATGAAATGCCCGCCCGGGAAGAAGAAGTCAAACACGCCGAGGAGGAGGGCATCGAATTCCATTTCCTGACGACCCCCACGCGCTATATCGGCGACGAGAACGGAAAGCTGCGGGCCATGGAATGCCTGCGGATGGAGCTTGGCGAGCCGGATGCTTCGGGGCGCCGGAGGCCCGTTCCGGTCAAGGGCTCGGAATTTGTCACCGAGGTGGACCTCGTCGTCGTCGCAATCGGCCAGAGTCCCAACCCCCTCATTCCGCAGACCACGCCGGGGTTGAAAATGGGAAAATGGGGCAACGTCGAGGTTGACTGGAAGACCATGGCGACCAGCCTCGAGGGGGTGTATGCCGGAGGCGACATCATCCGCGGCGGCGCGACCGTCATTCTGGCCATGGGGGACGCCCGGAACGCGGCCGCGGAAATGGACAAATATCTCAGGGCGAAACCGCGCCCCTGAACCGGAATCAAGCCGACCGCGGCGGATAAAACGATGCAGCAATCCAGCCTCTTCCCGGCGGCTTCGGGCCGCATTGGAACGGACGAGTCCGGCAAAGGGGATTACTTCGGTCCTCTTGTCATCGCCGGCTTTTTCCTGCCCGAGGGACAGGAGGCCGTGCTCAAGGAACTCGGAGTCAGGGACAGCAAAAACCTGTCCGACAATCGCTGCCGGGATATCGCCGAGACGCTCAAAGCAGGATACATTCATGCCCTCGTCGTCATCGGCCCGGAAAAATATAACGAGCTCCACGCCAAGATGAAAAATCTCAATCGGATTCTTGCCTGGGGGCACGCCCGGGCGATCGAGAATATCCTGGCCCGGGTGCCGTGTTCGAAGGTTGTCACCGACCAGTTCGGAGACGAGCGCTTTGTCCGCGAAGCGCTCCTTCGGCAGGGAAAAACCGTCGAGCTCGTCCAGCGGCCGCGGGCCGAAGAAGACCCGGCCGTCGCGGCCGCCTCGATTCTGGCCAGGGCCGAATTTTTAAAAAAGCTTTTTGTCCTGGGAAAGGAAATAGGGCTTGAGCTCCCCAAGGGCGCCGGCCCTCAAGTCGAAACGGCGGCCGTCGAGCTCGTCCGGAAGCTCGGGCCGGAGGCGCTCGGGAGAGCGGCCAAGACCCATTTCAAGACAACTTTGCGCGTTCTAATTCAAATTCGGTGACAGACAACGCATTGCCTTAATTCATTGAAATCGAGCCGACGAGATATCTCCGGTTTGGTCGTGCGCGGCTTCGGTTTGGATGGCTGTTTATTAATAAAATCTTGGTCGCCTGTGAGTCGATGGCCGGAGGTTCATAAATCTATGCGCCGATTTGGCTCGCAAGATTTCGCGCGGCCTAACAGAATTCCGGTAATGAGTTGTCTGTCACCGAATTAGTGGTATAATTTCACGCCGGAAAGGCCATGGTCGTCCTTCTGAAAATCGGCGCCGTCATCCTGGTCCTGCTCTATCTCATCCGTAAAAAGTGGGACCTGGGCCTCGTTCTGTTTCTCGATTCGATTTTGACCGCGGTCCTCTTCAAGTTGAAAATCCGGGATTTCGGGACCAACGTCCTGGGGGCGCTCATCGCCGGGGAAACCCTGACCCTTGTCGGAGTCCTGATTCTCGTTCTTTACCTGGGCCACTTTCTCCAAGCCGGAGGCCATTTCCGGAGAATGGTCGAAGCCTTGAAAAATCTGGTCCGCGACCCCCGCCTTATTCTCGGAATTCCCTCGGCGTTCATCGGTCTTCTGCCGATGATGGCCGGAGCGATGATGGGTGCGCCGATCGTCGACGAAGCGGCCCGGCGCTGGAAGCTCAGCCCGGCCTGGAAGACGTTTTTCAATTACTGGTTCAGGCATATTTGGGAGTACAGCTGGCCGCTCTATATGAACCTGATCCTCGCCGCGGCCATTTTTCATATCCCGATCAAACGCATCTGCTTCACCCAATTTCCGTTTACCGTCCTGGCCGCGGCCGCGGGGCTGGTCGTGCTCTACCGGAACGTCCCCTATCTTCCGCCGGAGGAGCGCAGCGGAGGGAGCGTCAAGGACGTGATCAGCGTTTTTTGGAGCATCTGGCCGATCGTGTTGACGATCCTCCTTATCTTTGTCTTCAAGTTGAACATGCTTCTGGCCCTGGCGATTTCGAGCGTCTTGAGCTTGATCTTCACCACCTTGAGCTTCCAGGAACGGTTGAAGGCCGTTCTCAAGAGCCTTTCGCCCAAGATCATTCTTCTGACGGCTTCGCTCATGGTCTTTAAAAGAATCCTGGAAGTCTCCGGCGCGCTCGATTCCGTCGTCCGTGTTTTCCCCCCCCACGGCGTAACGGCCTATCTCCTCCTTTTCGCCGCGCCGTTTTTCGTCGCCCTTCTGACCGGAGTCAACCAGGCGTTTGTGGCCATCGCCTTTCCCCTCCTTTTGCCGATCATCGGGAAGGGAGAGCCGGACATGATCCTGTTGATGTTCGCCTACGTCAGCGGGTTTTGCGGGATCCTGCTCTCGCCGGCCCATCTCTGTCTGGCTTTGACCGCGGATTATTTCAACGCGGAGCTTCGCGACGTCTATAAAATCCTGATCTGGCCCGTGTGCGCGATTTTTACGGCCGCGCTCGCGGTCTTGATCATCACCAGGATATTTTGATCCGGAGGTGCGTTGGACCGAGTTCCGGAAGAGTGCCGAAAGCTTTCAGCCTCCCTGGCCTATGGTCCGCATCCCGGAACGATCGCCGTTGAGGATGACGCCCATGAATGACGACCCGGAATATCTCTCCACACGGCGTCTTTACTTCGAAGATGCCTATCAAACGGAATTCGAAGCCGATGTGATCGATCGTTTGACGCTCGAGGGTCACCCGGCTGTCGTTCTCGACCGGACGGCATTCTATCCCGAGTCCGGCGGACAGCCTTGGGATCTCGGCACGATCAACGGAGTCCCGGTCGTCAAGGTCGTCGAAGACGGCGAGCGTATCGTCCATGCCCTGACCCGGGAAATTTCGGCGACGCGCGCCGCGGGACAAATCGACTGGAACGTTCGCTTCGATCATATGCAACAGCACACCGGCCAGCATATCCTCTCCCAGGCTTTCCTCGATGTTCTTCACGCCGAAACGAAATCGTTTCATCTGGGCGACGCGGTTTCCACCCTCGAGATCGGGATCCCGAAGATCGGGGACGGCGAGATCGAACGCGTCGAGCGCCGGGCGAACACCGTCGTTTTCGAGGACCGTCCGGTCAAGACATATTTCGTCCCTCAGGAGAAGATCGCCGAAATTCCCTTCCGCCGGCCGCCGAAAAAGGAAGGCGTTCTCCGCGTCGTCGAGATCGAAGACTTCGATTATTCAGCCTGCGGCGGCACGCATTGCCGGCGGACGGGCGAAGTGGGACTGATCAAAATCACAAAAACGGAACGCATCCGGAACAATATCCGCTTCGAGTTTCTCTGCGGCGGCCGGGCCTTGGGCGATTATCAAGTCAAAAACGGCATCGTCCGGGATTTCGTCGGACGGTTTAACGTCCAGGACAAGGACGTTCCCTCGGCTGTTGAAAAACTCGGCGGTGAACTCAAGACCGCGAAGAAAGAAATCCGCCGGCTTGAAGAGCTTTGGGCCTCGTCCGAAGCCCAAGTCATCGCGGCCAAGGCCGAAGGCCGGATCATTCAGAACGTGTTTCGGGATAGAAGCCCCGAGGCGGCCCGCTCTTTAGCCTTGAATCTTGTCAAACGGGGTGAGTTTGTCGTCCTGTTCGGGGCTTATTCCGAGGCGCGCAGCCATCTCATTTTCGCCCGTGCCGATAATTTTCCCCTCGACCTGCGGCAGATCGTTCCCCTTGTCGCTCCGCTCGTCAACGGTCGCGGCGGCGGGAGCCCTTCTCTCGTCGAGATCGCCGGCGACCGCGGGGCTGACCTGAACGCGGCTCTGGCGAAGGCCGCCGAAGCCATTCGGTAGCATCTATCCGAATGAATCCGGTGGTGCATATCTGAAGACCCGAATTCCCTTCCGCCGGCCAACTGCGGCAGAGATTCCTTTCCTGGAATTAAGTGATTAAGTTGTCTGTCACCGAATTTTAGCGGATATCAGCGGAATTATTCGTAGCGGAGGGAGACGATCGGGTCGACCTTGGCCGCCTTCTGGGCGGGGAAGATCCCGAAGAACAGTCCGACTGAAATCGAGACGAAGAGCCCGAGGAAGACCGACCAGGGCGAAACCGTGGCCGGGAGGGGAGTGGCCGCCCGGACGATCAAAGCGACGGCGAATCCGATAAGGGTTCCGAGGATGCCGCCCATCCCCGTCAGGAACATGGCTTCGATCAAGAACTGTTTCATGATGTCGTTCGAACGGGCGCCGAGCGCCTTGCGGATTCCGATCTCCCGCGTCCGCTCCTTGGCCGAGACGAGCATGATGTTCATGACCCCGATCCCTCCGACGAGAAGGCCGATCGATGAGATCACGATCATGACGAGATAGGCCGCGCCCGTGATCTGATTGTAGAGGTCGAGCATCGTGTCCTGGGTGAAGATGGCGAAATCGTTGGGCTTGCCCAGGGGGACTTTCCGCCGCAGCCGGAGCTTTCCGATGATTTGTTCGATCGTCTCCTGGATCGTGCCGTGTTCCTTGGGGACGGCGCTGATCTCGATCGAGTCTTTTTCGTAGGGAAAATATTTCATCAGCGTCGTGATCGGGATTCCGACGAAGTTGTCCCGGCTCTGGCCGAAAATCTGGCCGCGCTTGTTCAGCACGCCGACGACGGTGAAGCTTTCCGGCCCGATCCGGATCTCCTTGCTGATCGGGCTCGCGTGGGGAAAAAGCGTTTCGGCGGTTTCGGACCCGAGGAGGACGACGCGGGCGTTGTGCTGAATTTCGCCGGCCGTCATGAACCGTCCTTCTTTCGGGAGATAGATCGAATAGACGACCGGGAATTTTTCATTGATGCCCAGGATCATGGCCCCTTCGGCCTTGGTGTTCTGGTATTTCACCTGGTAGCTCGAGAAAAAGGGAACGGCCACGTTGACCGCCACGGCTTTGATCAGGGCGCATTCACGCTCGAGGGCCAGGGCGTCATCGTAGGTCAGGTCTTTCCTCTGGCGCTCCTCTTCGGACATGCGCCCCATCTGGACGGGGTCGAATTTGCGGATGAGAATCAGGTCCGACCCGGCGGCTTCGAGCTCCTTGAGGAAGGATTTATTCAGGCCCTGGATGATCGAGACCATGCCGATCACGGTCATGACGCCGATCATGATGCCGAGGAGGGTCAGGAAGGAGCGGAGCTTGTGGGTCTTGAGAGAGTCGAAGGCCATCCCGAAGATCTCTTTAAGGATTCCGTGGCGGATCATTGTTCCGACCTCAAGGCCTCGATGGGGTCGAGCTTGGCCGCTTTGTTGGCCGGATAGATGCCGAAGAACAGGCCGAGCGATGTGGACATGATGAGGGCCATCACTACCGAGACAGGATCGACGGCGGAGGGGAGTGCTGTGGCCGCGGAGATTCCCTTGGCCAGGGCGAAGCCGAGAATAATCCCGATCAGGCCGCCCAAGCCCGAAAGGGTCGAGGACTCGATCAGGAACTGGACGAGGATGTCCTTGCGCCGTGCTCCGATGGCCATCCGGACGCCGATCTCTTTGGTCCGCTCGGTCACCGAAACGAGCATGATGTTCATGACGACGATGCCTCCGACGAGGAGGGCGATCGAGGCGATCCCGATCATGGCGAAATAGATGCCGCTCGTCGCCGTCTTGTAGAACTGGATGAACGTTTCCGAGGTCCGGAAGGAGAAGTCATCGGGCCTCTTGAAAAGGATCTTTCGGGCCGAGCGGAGGATTGTCCGGACCTCTTCCTGGGCCGCGGCCATTTGCTCCTGATCCGTGGTGTGGACGTTGATCGTGACGCTCCGCCTCGAGCCGAACGTCTTCATGAACGTCGTGATCGGAATCCGGACGAAATTGTCCATGCTGAAACCCATGATCTTTCCCTTGGGCTTGGCGATCCCGATCACCAGGAATTTGTCCGTGCCGACCTTGATCCATTTGCCCATTGGATCGAGATAGGGGAAGAGGTTTGTCGCGATTTCGGAGCCGATGATGCACACTGCCCGCGAATGGCCTTCGTCCTCTCTCTGGAACTGCCGCCCGCGCTCGAGCTCAAGAACCGACCCGATCAGGTGGTCGACGGAGGTGACGCCGACGATTTCCGAATTCTTGACCTGTTTGCTTTCGTACTTGACCGTCCGAGACGACTGGGCGCTGGCCCCGATGAGCTCGCAGCTCTGGCAGCGTTCGCGGAGCAGCCGCATCTCGTCCAGGGTGATGTCTTTCCGCTTGATTTGCTCCAGGAAATCCTTGAGCGAGGTTCCGATCATCGAGAATTTAGCAACGGAGAAGTCGTTCGCCCCGTAGAACGACATTTTCGTGTAGACATAGTTGTTCAAACCCTGGATGACCGAGACCACGGCGATGATCGTCAACACGCCGATCATGATCCCGAGGAGGGTCAGAAACGTCCGGAGCTTGTTGGCCCAGAGGGATCCCATGGCCATGGAGAACGATTCGTTGACATTGATTTTAGCCATAGCTCAAGCCTGTTATTGTACACCAATATATACGGATTGAGGAAGAAGGAGTTTTGGAAGGAGTTTTGGAGATACTATCCTCTTCATTTTCATTCTTATTGACTTTACTTCGGCAACTAACGAAAATGAAAGAACGATGGACAAAACGCCGGAAAGGAATCCGGCTCCAGGGATCGGAGCGGCTGGGCTAACTTATGCGATGTAAGGAGCAACACATGAAACGCTTGATCGTCATCGCCCTCGGCGCCGTTCTCGTCCTGTCCAGCGCCACCAAGGGATATTCTCAAGTCAAGCTCTATCTCGGCGCCTACGCCGGTTATTCCGCCCAAAAACCGAGTTTTGAGAACGTCGAGTTCGACACCAACACGACGTTTCTTTACGGCCTCCGCGGCGGAATCCGGCTCTGGTTCCTGGCCGTTGAGGCCGGGTACTTCGGGGCCGCCCACAATATCGAAGTCATAGATTTCCCGAGCGTCGATTGGGACGGAGCCATCAACGACTACAGCTACATCGGACTCAATGTTAAATTGTTCTTTTCGATCGCCTTTCTCCATCCTTATCTGACCGCCGGCTACGGTTACTACACCGCCGATATCCACAACATCGACGAAGATCAGGAAGGCGGCTATAACGGGGGCGTCGGGCTGGAGATCAAACTGGGCAAAAAATTCTCCATCCTCGCCGAGGGGAAGTACCATCACGTCACGGTGAATATCGACCGCTTCGACATCGGCCTGGGCAACTGGACGCTGACCGGCGGTTTCAATTACTATTTTTAATGGAGATCCGGCTCAACAAGTTTTTATCCCGTTGCGGCGTAGCCTCTCGAAGGGAGGCCGACCGCCTGCTCGGGGAGGGCCGGGTGACGGTCAACGGCCAAACGGTCCAAGATCTCGGGATCAAGATCGACGACAAGCGCGACCGCGTCCTCGTGGACGGAAAAACGGTCAAGTCCAGGCCCGAGCTCGTCTATCTCGCCCTGAACAAACCGGCCGGCTATCTCGTGACGCAGAACGATCCCTTCGGCCGGCCGACGATCTGGAATCTCCTCCCGTCCTTTCCCGGCGTGAATCCCGTCGGCCGGCTGGATTTCGCGAGCGAAGGACTTCTCCTCCTGACGAACGACGGCGAGCTTTCCTTCCGACTGACCCATCCCAGCTTCGAAATCCTCAAGGCGTATGTCGTCCGGGTCAGGAGCGAAGTGACGGCGGCGGATATCGGAAAGATCGAAAAAGGCATTTTTCTTGAGGGACGCAAGACCGCGCCGGCCAAGATCAAGTCTTTGGAAGCGCACCGGGGAAAAAGCCTCCTTGAAATCGAAATCCATGAAGGCCGGAAGCGCGAGGTCCGGAAGATGTTCGAACGGCTCGGCCATCGCGTGGAAAAACTGAAGCGGATCAGATTCGCCGGCCTGACCCTTAAACACCTGCCCTCGGGGCAGTGGCGGCACCTGACGAAGGACGAGGTCCAGAAGATGCGCCGGTTGGCGAAGATGGCGACGATCCAAAAATCGGGAACGGAGTCGCGGCAAAAGTGAAGAAAGATCGGGGAGCCGTAGCGGCGCTGGCCGTCCTCACCCTGGTTATGACCTATCCGCTCGTCTTTCATCTGTCCGACCGCGTGGCTTCGGATTTCAGGGATCCGGCCTACACGATGTATGCCCTCTCCTGGAACGTTCGTTCGGCCGGAAACGGATTCAGCCCTTTCGCCGACGCCAATATTTTCTATCCCCATAAAGGCACCCTCTTCTACGGAGACATTCTCCCCGTGGAATCCATCATCGCCGCGCCTGTCCTCGTTTTAACCGGAAATCCCGTCCTGGCGTACAACATCCTCTTCCTCCTGACCTTCTTTCTGGCCGGATTAGGGATGTATGCCCTGGTCAAAAATCTTACCGCGTCGCGGAATGCCGCCTTTCTCGCCGGATTGATCTTCGCCTTTTTCCCCTACCGTTTTGCCCATATCAGCCACCTCGAGATTCTTGTCATAGGCTGGATGCCGCTTTGTTTCCTCTTCATCCAGCGCTTTTTCGTGAAGCCGACTTTCCGAAACCTTTTCGGCATGGCCGCGTTTTACGTCCTCCAGGTCGGGAGCTGCGCTTACTACGGCGAATTTCTGACTCTTTTCGCCGCGTTCATGCTTTTATTTTTCGCCTGGAAATCCGGGTTTTGGCGGCTGAGCCGGTTTTGGGCCTCGATGATCGCCTTCGGGGCCATGTCCGGCGCCGCGCTTTTCCCCTATTTCTATGCTTTCAGCGCGATCCACAAGAAAATGCTCTTCGTCCGGGCGCTTTGGGAATCGGAATTCTATTCGGCGGAGCTCCAGCATTATATCGCCGTCCCTCCGTTCAACGCCGTCTGGGGCTGGCTGACGGGAAGGCTGGGAGCGCAGGAATGGCAGCTTTTTCCAGGTCTGATCCCCGTCTTTCTCGCCCTCGTTTGGTTTCTTCGGAGACGGGCCGGGCTTCGACCCCTTTCGCGGCGGGCCGTTTCCGGGGCCAAGAGGAAAGCTTATGTTCTTTGGGACGTCAGTAACGCGCTTCTCTTCATCTTCTGCCTTTACCTCGGGATCTTCGGCGGTTTCGAAGTCGACGCGGGCTTGGCCAAGATCTCCGCCCATAATCTCAAGAATCCCGTCTTATTTCTCCTGCTGTCTCTGATCCTCCGTGCGCTCTTCGATGGACGAATCAGGCGCCGTGTCGCGGATTTTTTCCAGACCGCGACGACGGCTGAATCATTCTATCTATTCCTCATGATCGCATCCTGGCTTCTGTCCCTGGGACCTGTCATCAGACTGCTCGGTCGCGAAATCATCGGCGGACCTTATCTGTGGCTCTATAATGGAGTTCCCGGCTTCAAGAACCTTCGGGTCCCGAGCCGCTTCGCGGTTTTGACGATGATCGGACTCTCCGTGTTTGCCGGCTGGGGAGTCCAATCCTTCCTCGGCCGATGGAAAACCGCTCGAACCCGGAATTCCACAGCCGCTGTCCTCGGAGTTTTAATACTTGTCGAATTTGCCTCCCTGCCGCTGCCGCTTGTCTCCGTTCCGTTCAAGGAAGGGATTCCGCCTATCTATGCCGCCGTCAGGAAACTGCCTAAGGACGCGGCGCTTGTCGAGCTCCCGATGCCGGTTCGCGATTCCGAGGAACATCAGGAAGCTCCCGCGGTCTATTACTCCATTTTTCACCGGCAACGGATCGTCAACGGATATAGCGGCTACGCCCCCCCCGGCTATCGCGTCGTCCGGGAGGCGACCGAGCAATTTCCTTCGACTGAGACCTTCGCCCTTCTCGAAGGCATCGGGGTGAGCCATGTTCTAGTTCATACCGGGGGGACGCGTCCCGAAAGAGGGCACGAAATCGTCGAGCGGCTGCGCCACGCTTATCCGCGGGCCGAGCTCATCGCCGAAGCCGAGGGCGATTATCTATATAAGCTCGCTTCGCCGCGGAATGAGAAGGCGGCAGCGGCGGCGGCGGAGGAAAAGCCTTTGCTCGGCGATCGGACCAGATGGCGCGCTTCCGCGAACAAGAACGGTTGGTTGACGGGATTCGCCTTCGATGGAAATCTTCGGAGCGGTTGGTCGACGGGATATCCGCAGCAAATCAGCGATTTTTTCGAGCTCGACCTCGGCGAAACGGTTCGGATGACCAAGCTCGAGCTTATGCTCGACACCAACCCCCTCGATTATCCACGAAGCTTCCGCCTGGACGGCTCTGTCGATGGCGCAACCTGGACGCGGCTCTATGAAAAGTCGGGTTTTTTTCCGATGCTCGAGAAAGACATGATCGAAGATTTTTCCAAGTATGTCGTTCCGATGGGGCTCGGCGCAACGGCGGCCCGCTATCTCCGGATCACGTTGATCGCTTCCCATGAAGCGCGGCATTGGTCGATCAACGAAATCCGGATTCAGTGACCCTCATCGATTTCCGCGGGGAAAGGAGAGCCATGAAGAAGACGATGATTGTCTTCTGTATTTTATTTAGCGGAGCTCTGAATTCCGGCCAGGATATCCCCCCTCAAACGGGAACCTGGAATGGAGACGAACTCGGCAATCACCGTGTTATTATCCGCGTCAGCGCCGCAGCCGACGCGCTCCGGGTTCATGTTCCCTGGCGCCGGCGCGACGCCAATCCGGAAAAGAAGAGCGTCATTCTCGTTGACGGCAAGACGGGAAACAGGATGGCCAATGTCGTCCCGGTCGAGATCAACCGCGAATTTGGAGATATTCTTTTTCAGCCGTCTTCCGGTCCTGGCGAATACTATTTGTATTATATGCGATATCGGTTGGCCGGGAGCCGGAATTATCCGAACTCCGTCTATCTTGCGCCGGAGACGACGGCGGCGCCGGAATGGCTGACCCGGCACGGAATTGCCGACCTTCGGGCGACATCCGCCGAGCTGACGAAATTCCCGGCCGCCGAAGTCGTCGCTTTCCAGTCCATCGACGACTTTAACAGCCGGGCGCCCATGGAACTCATCGCCACGGCCGCGGAAACGCGAAGCCTCCTGGCCGAACATCCCGCTGCCGCTTATCTCGTCTTTCCCGAAGACCGCGCGTCTTCCATCCGGATGACCGACGATCTCCCTCTCCGTTGGATCGAAGCCGGGCCGGGTCATGAATTCCGCGGCGAGACCGCCCGCGGGGAGTTCTATTCTTTTCAGATCGGAATTTACGCCTGCCGGGCCGACGTCCCCAGGTTGGATGCCGTTTTCGGCGAGTTGAAAAGCGACGCGGGCCGGGTCATCCCGTCTTCGGCTTTCCGTTGTATAAGTACCGGAGGCGTCGATTGGGACGGAAAACCTTTGCTAAAAACCGTCACCGTCCCGAAAGGCAAAATCCAGGCGCTGTGGTGCGGAGTCCAAGTCCCGGCCGATATCGAACCGGGGAACTATCGGGGAGCGATGCGCGTCCGTCCGGGGGGACTGCCCGAATCCGAAATCCAGATCGCGCTCAAGGTTGCGAATGACATTCTCCTCGATGCCGGCGACAGCGACCCTTACCGGATGTCCCGGCTGCGCTGGCTCGATTCGACCTTGGCCTTCGACGATGAGGTCGTGGCGCCATTCACCCCCCTTGAGGCCGAAGGCGAGACGGTGAAATGCCTGGGTCGGGCCGTCACGATTGCCAAATCCGGGCTTCCGGCCCGAATCAGCAGCTTTTTCGCCCCGGATGTGACACATCTCGTTAAGCAGGGACGAGAACTGTTGACTTTGCCTATTGAGCTGGCCGTGGAGGACGCCGCCGGGACGAAGCTGGGATGGGAAGAGCCTGGCTTCAAGTTCACGAAACGGAAACCCGGCGCCGCTGGCTGGGAAGCGTCGCCGAAGTCCGGCCCGCTTTCGGCCGAGGTCCGAGGGCTCATGGAAATGGACGGCTATCTGGAATTCGAGGTCAAGCTTTCGACATCCCGGCCGTTCGAAGTCAAGGACATCTCACTTGCCGTGCCTCTCGCCGCCGATGTCGCGAAGTACATGATGGGGCTTGGATTTAAAGGAGGCGCGCGGCCGGCCGAATTTGCCTGGACTTGGGATCCGAAGAAAAACCAGGACGCCCTCTGGATCGGCGATGTCAACGGAGGGCTTCAGGTCGGGTTGAGAGCGGAAAATTATGCCCGGCCGCTCAATACCAATTTCTACTTGAGCAAGCCGCTCAACATGCCGTCTTCATGGTGGAACGGAGGGAAGGGAAGCGTCACGGTCAAAGCCGCCGGACAGAGCGTCGTGGTCAGAGCTTCGGGCGGTCCGCGGAAGCTTGAGCCGGGGAGGGATCTGTATTTCAATTTCACCCTTCTCCTCACTCCGTTCAAGACGATCGATACCGATAGCCAGTGGGCAACGCGCTTCTTTCACGCCTACAAGCCGGTTGAAGAAGTCGCCGCGAGCGGGGCGAACACGATCAACATCCACCACGCCAACGAGATCAACCCCTACATCAACTATCCGTTCCTGCGCCCGGCCGAGATGAAGGCGTATATCGACGAAGCCCACAAGCGCGGGTTCAAAGTCAAGATCTACAACACGATTCGGGAGCTTTCGAACCGCGCCCCCGAGCTCTTCGCCCTACGCAGCCTGGGCGCCGAGATTTTCTCCCATGGGCCGGGCGGCGGCTATTCCTGGCTCCAGGAGCACGTCGGTTCCGACTACATTGCGGCCTGGTTTGTCCCGCAGCTCAAGGACGCGGCGATCGTCAACAGCGGCATGTCGCGCTGGCACAATTACTACATCGAAGGATTGAACTGGGTGGCGAAGAATGTCGGCATCGACGGACTTTATATCGACGACGTCGCTTTCGACCGGACAACGATGAAGCGCGTCCGCAAGGTCCTCGACCGCAACCGGCCGGGGCCGCTCATCGACCTCCATTCGGCCAACCAATTCAATCCGCGCGACGGTTTCGCCTCGAGCGCCAACCTCTATCTCGAGCATTTTCCCTATATCAACCGGCTCTGGTTCGGCGAGTATTTCGATTATGCCGGCGCGCCGCCTGATTACTGGCTGGTCGAGATCAGCGGCATTCCCTTCGGTCTGATGGGAGAGATGCTTCAGGACGGCGGAAATCCCTGGCGGGGTATGATCTATGGCCTGACGAATCGGCTCCCCTGGTCGGGAAGGAACCCGGGGGACATCTGGAAAGTCTGGGATGATTTCGGAATGGCGGGTTCGCGCATGATCGGCTATTGGGTTTCGGATAATCCCGTGAAAACCGGCCATCCGGATGTCCTGGCGACTGTATATGCTAAAAAGGACGGGGCTTTGATATCGCTCGCGAGCTGGGCCAAAGGGCCGCTCATGGCCCGGCTGAAAATCGACTGGAAAGCGCTCGGGCTGGACCCCAAAAAAGCGCGGTTGCGGGCGCCGGCCATCCCCGGCGTCCAGTTCGAAACCGAGTTTGCGCCCGACGACCCGATCCCCTTCGAACCCGGCAAGGGCTGGCTGCTGATCATACGGTGACAGGCAACGTATGGCCAGAATTCAAAACATTGTAAGCGGCGTCGCTTTTTATTCTTTTTTCTCTCCAAAGAATTCCTTGGAGGCGCGGGCGAGACGCTGCAGTTCCTTGTCCACGAAGAAATTGACGGTTTCTTCCTCGAATGTCCCGTCCTCTTTTCTTTTTCCGGCCGCCACTCCGGTCAGAATTTCGATCCCGTCATCGATCGAGGCGATCGGGTAAATGCGGAACTGTCCTTTCTTCGCGGCCTCGACGACTTCCGGTTTGAGCATGAGATTCTCGACATTCTGGCGGGGAATGATGACGCCCTGCGTCCCGTTCAGGCCTTTGGCCCGGCAGACCTCGAAGAATCCTTCGATTTTTTCATTGACTCCGCCGATCGGCTGGATATCGCCTTTCTGGTTGAGTGACCCGGTCACGGCGATGTCCTGGCGAAGCGGCAGCCGCGAGAGGCTCGAGAGGATCGCGTAGACCTCGGTCGAGGAGGCGCTGTCGCCGTCCACCCCGGAATAGGACTGCTCGAAGGCCAGGCTGGCGGTGAGGGAGAACGGCTTGTCCTGGGCGTATTTGCCCCGGAGGTATCCGCTCAGGATCAGCACGCCCTTGTTGTGGGTGCTGCCGCTCATCTCCGCCTCGCGCTCGATGTTGACGACACCGGCCCGGCCGATGGAGGTCCGGGCCGTGATCCTCGTCGGCTTCCCGAACGAGAACTGGCCCATACTGTAAACAGAAAGACCGTTGACCTGGCCGACGACGGCTCCCCCGGTGTCGATCATGATCGAGCCGTCCTCGATCATCTCCTGGATCTTGGTCTCGATCAGGCTGACCCGTTCGAACCGCTCTTTGATCGTCGTCTCGACGTGCTCGGCACCGACCACGGGCTTTCCGTCTTTCTGCGCCCAGTAGCTGGCCTCGCGGACGACGTCGGCGATGACATGGAACCGGGTCGAGAGCTTCTTGTGCTTCCCGGCGATGCGCGTTCCGTACTCGACGACGGCGGCCATGCCCGACTGGTCGAAGGGCAAGAGCCCGTCATCGTCGCCGATCTTGCGGATGAAACGGGTGTAATCGCAGATGGTCGCCTCGGTCTTCGGCATTTCGGAATCGAATTCCGCCTTGATCTTGAAGATCTTCTTGAAGTCCTGGTCGACGAAGTAGAGGAGGTTGTAGATGTCTTCGTCGCCGATCATGACGACTTTGACGTTGACCTTGATCGGCTCGGGTTTGAGCCGGGTCGTGGAGAAGAGGAAGAGCGAGGCGAAGTTCTGGATCTCGAAGGTCTGATTGCGGAGGGTCCGTTTCAAGGTCGGCCAGACTCCGGGTTCGACGATGGCGTCGAGTGCGTTGATGACCAGGAATCCGCCGTTCGCCTTGAGGAACGATCCGGCCTTGATCTTGGTGAAGTCCGTCTGCCACATCCCCAGCCGGTTGACCACGGATTCGATCGAGCCGAAGAGATTGAGGTAATTCGGGTTCGTTTCCATCACGACCGGCGCGTGTTTCAAGTCGAAATTGTCCACGAGAAGATTGATCTTGTAATCCGTGAAAGGATCGGCCATCTCCTTCTTTTCCTCCTCTTTTTTTTGATTTTTGAAGAGGTCGATATTTTCGAGGAGGTTGGATTCGACGTCGGCCAGATAGGCCGGGATTTTCGGATGGGGAAAGCGGGCGTTGAGCTCGCCGATCCCGCCGCGGATGATCGGAGCGATGGATTCGGAGTCCCAATTTTTGAGCTGAGTCCGGGTCTCCTCGTCGATCTCGCGCAATTTTTCCAGAATCTCTTCAAGTTTTTTCGAGAGCTCCTCGTATTTGGCTTTGAGCGTCTCGACGAGTTTCGGGGGGATCTTTTTCTCCCGGACCAGCGCCTCCAGCTTTGGAAACGGCGTCGGTTGCTCCTCGATCATGGGGATGAGATCGGGCTTGACGAACAGGCCCATCTGGACCTGGATGACGGAAAAACCTCCCGCGGCGGCCTCCTCCTCGAACGCTTGAAGGAGATCCTTCTGTTTGCGCTGCTGGCTCTCGATGATCGCGTCCCGCCTCTCGGAGTAATATTTGCTCTTGAGAAGGTCGGGGATGTTGTGCCGGAGCATGTCGATGAGGCTGTCCATGGCTGCCGCGAACTGCTTGCCCTTTCCCGGAGGAAGCATCATCAGCGTCGGCTCGTCGGGGTATTTGAAATTGTTGACATAGAGAACGTCGTCCGGCGGCTGGTCCCCTTTTTCGAGCTTCTCGAGCAGCTGCTTGATCGTCGTCGTCCGGCCGGTGCCGACCATGCCGGTGATGAAGATGTTGTAGCCCAGGCTTCGGATGTCGAGGCCGGTCTGAAGGGACTTGAGGGCCCTGTCCTGGCCGATGATTTCGTCGCAAACCGGGCAATCCCGGCTGGTCGCGAAGGGGATCGAGGC
>Ga0315286_10000828_pt1 | contig 27025 bp, 33 predicted proteins | sample YL17G10_0_MG_FD_205038 | JGI IMG/M metagenome (GOLD analysis project Ga0315286, IMG submission 205038) | Sediment microbial communities from Yellowstone Lake, YNP, Wyoming, USA - YL17G10_0 | ecosystem: Environmental > Aquatic > Freshwater > Lake > Sediment | place: USA: Wyoming | collected... | reverse complement strand
CGAAACGGCGCTGAGGGCCATCGCAAGGGCGCGCGGGGATCTGGATGCGGTAAGCGCGGCGTTGACCGGCGAACTGGAGAAGCGGCGAGGAGGCGAACATGGGCGCAAGTAGACGGAAGAGGAAGAAGATCAAGGGCGCGGCGCGTCAAACGCCCGGCGTTTCTGTCGTCTGCTTCGATTTCCCGAGGTTCCTGAAGAGAATCACGGGGATCAGCGGATGGAAGGAAGTGAATGGTCCTGATTCAGGAGTGGGGCTTGATTACTGGTATCGCGCCGGCGGTCACGATGCCTACGTCAATGTGGATCAGGGAGTCATGACTGTATCCATTGACAAGGAGGTCGTGTTCGAAGGTGACGCGGACCAGGCCAAATGTGAGGAGGACTGAACGATGAGATGGAAAGACATATTCGAGGACCCGGACATGGTCGGGCAGACGGAGTATCTGGCGATTCACGATGCCGTCGCCTCTGCGGTGATGGAGACGGAATCGCCCGACCCGAAGAAGACACTCAGCCAAGGGCAACGGCAGCGGATCGCGGAGATGCTGGAAGAGATCGGCTGCCACGCACGGCGGTTGTCCGAAGTGCTGGCGAAGAGCCTTCCGGTCAAAAGGTACTGGAGGGCGTGCGACTGCGGAAAGGTGCTGGTGGTAACCGAGAGGAGCGACCGAAGGGCCAGCGGAGGCAAGTCACTGGAGTTCGACTGGAAGAAGGGTGCCTTCACCGCCAGCCGATGTCTCGGCTCGTTCCCGTGTCCCGATTGCGTCCGGACGATCGAGTGGAACGACGGCTCCTGGCAGGTCATGCAGGGGCCGAGGGAAGATGCGCCATATATCTGGTTGCAGGAGGATGAGGCCGAAGGCAGCGCGAAGTGCGGCTGTCGCCTGGTCAGCGACCTGCAAGGCAGAGGCGCGGCGGTGTTCCTCTGTCCGATGCATGAGGCGGCGCAAGGCATGATGAAGAAGGTCACGCGGCCGAGCCGCGCGGACTGACACTCAGATAATACAGAAGTGGCCAAAGGCAGGCTTCCTTACCAGAGCCTGCCTTTTGGCTTATGGAGGAAAGAACATGGAGAAGAAAGAACAAGACACAATGAAGGAGATATTCGGGGACGTGATCTACGCCTACACGAGAGCGCAAGCGATCGAGGATGGCGTGCTGATCGATGTCACCGAGACGGCACGGGAAGCCGGGATCAAGTTCCCAACGGCCCTGACATCGGCGGTCTGGGCCGACTACGTGGCGGTGCCCGAGGAAATGAAGGGGCATCAGGACGAGATGGGCCGCCTATGGGATGTCCTTTGGATGTTCTCGTGCGCTGTCCGGAGTGGCCGGATCACGGGAGACATCGGCACATTCGAGGTGATCATCGCCAAGCCCGACAAGGGTGACTGGAGGACCAACGAAAAGCCTCACAAGGGAAATAGAACCCAGAGGCTGGTGACGCTCAAGGCGGTGTGCGGACCGTCCGATGATGGTTCGCCATGCGTCACGATCATGAGACCGGAAGAGGATTGAAGGAGGTGAAGACAAAATGAAGACGTTCTGCAAGAAAGTAGATATGCGCAGCCGGGAGGCGATGGTTGCCTTCCTGGATGGGCATTTCAGGTATGACACGATGAACAGTTGGAACCGGGCCACGTCCTACGCCAATTGCGTGAAGGTCCATCGGTTGGACCTGACGCGCGAGCAGATGGACAAGGCTTGGGCCATGCTGGATATGGAAGAGGTCTTTGACGCCATTCACGGGATCATCCATGAATGGTCGGCGGAGCGCGAGTGGCGTTGGCAGGTCGGGTTCAATGGCCGGTCAGGCGGCTACCTGGTGCTGTACCAGGGTGGCATGGACTACAAGAACGCGAAGACGGCGCAGTGCGACACCTGCCGAAAGTTGACCTGGCACAAGGAGAACGTTCCCTGCACCACGCAAGGGTGCCCAGGAACACTCACCGTGCTGGAGAAGCCGAGAGCGCAGATCGTGACCTACCCCGGCCGGGGACTGGATCAGTCCGAGGACTTCGGGGAGTGGTCAGTGGACAGCCTGCGCGAGCGGGTCAAGTTGGTTCAGGAATTCGACAAGCTCTGCGATGCCATCGTGGCGGAGTTCCTGTATTACTGCAGTAACTACACGATCCTTGAGAAGGACATCATGGTGCCCAAAACGGTAAAGGTCCTTGAACCTGAGCCCTCGGTTGCCTGACTTCTTCTCTCTTTTCCTGCCCGGGTCGTTCTGACTCGGGCTTTTCTCCCACCTGTAGCGACAGCTCTGCCCCGGCTCGTCTGATTCCATCCTCAATCATCGAGCGTCAGGTTAGTGGTCCGCGAGGCAGTCTCTATCGGTGTTGTAGAGATCCCAGGCCATCGGGCAAGTGTCTGCTTCCGCGCACCGATAGCATGTCATATGCTCTTTCGACGGGACGCGAACGCCATCCTCAGCCAATTCCCGGACGGTGTCCTCGGTATACACTTCTTCGTAAGTCACGCAGACCTCCCCTCTCTTTCTGACCGCATTCCTCCCAACAAGTACAGTGGATTGTCTCACGTCCGGCGTATCAGAGCGTTCCAGAGGAGAGCCCCGGACTCGGCACAAACCAAACGCTCTACAGCGCTGCAGCAGCGTCGGGAGAGGCAACGGATGGAGCCACAGGGGCCTCATGCTTACCGCGATACTGCTTTGCTTTCGGCGTCCAGCGTCGGCCGCACTGCTTGCACTTCCGGATGCGGACATCTCCTGATTTGTTCCTTCGTCGGCCCTTCAACGTGCTGCGGTAGCTGCCGCATTATGTTGCGCTCGCCGTTATGGTGTCATTGACGCCCATCCCGCTGAGAACACTTCTGCCTCGCTTTCTGAGCGCAACATAACCAGACACCAGCATGTGGGGCCGTCGCGATGGTGGGCTGAGTGGTGCCCAACACCTGGTGCACGCCTGTTCCCTTCGAAGGAGTCCGCTTCTGGTCGTGCTGTGACCGCCGTGGCCGGCAGAACATTCCCCTCGATCGGCTCTCGGCGAGCCGGGATGAAGCCCCCGTTCTGGTCGGCGAGACCGTCCGAAATTCTTTGTTGCAGTGTTGCGCAACATTGCGCTATAGTCCTCCGCATGAAAGCAGAAGAGTTCCAGGCGCGGGCACGGGTGATGAAGGCTCTGGCCAGTCCGGTGCGGCTGCGAATCGTGGATGAGTTGAGCCGCGGCGAGCGGTGCATGTGTGAACTGCAGCCGATGTTTCCGATGAACAAGTCCACGCTCTCCCGGCATGTAACGGCTCTGAAGAATGTCGGGATCGTGAGCGAGCGGCGGGAGGGGGTGCGGTGTTTTCTGAGGCTGCAAACACCCTGCATATTGAACGTATTTGACTGCACGATGGGGGTCATCCGGGCCGAGGCCAAACGGCAATCGAAACTGGCAAAGGGTTGAGCGGCTTCGAGCGACGCGCGTGAGGGCACGCACACGAGACAGAATCAAGGGCGGTACGAAAAGGATGAACTACCAAGAGGCCAAAGCACGGTCGCAGGTTCTGAAGGCGCTGGCCCATCCGACACGGGTCTTGCTGGTAGACGCGCTGCGGTCGGGCGAGAAATGCGTGATGGAGTTGCACCGAGTTGCAGATGTGGATGGCTCCACGATGTCGCGGCACCTGGAGCGGCTGAGGGATGCCGGCATCCTCGAATCGCGGAAGGGGGGGCAGCGCGTCTTCTATCGCCTGGTAAACCCCTGTGTTCTTGCCGTGCTTGACTGCGCGATGGAGGTTTTTAGGGCTGCGGCGAAGAGAACGGACAGATTGTTGAAAGGAGCGTGAGGGGTGAGCGAAGGAAGTCGGAAGGAATTGAAGATTCTGGGCTGGTTGATCGGCCTTTTTGCGGTCCTGTACTATCTGCCGGTCGAGGCGGCGCGCTTTCAGGGCGCCTTGATCGAAGCCGTCAAGTTGGCCAAGTGGTATGCCCGGGAGCATGTGCTGCTCTGTCTTGTGCCCGCTTTCTTCATCGCTGGGGCCATCGGCGTGTTCGTCAGTCAGAACGCGGTGATGAAGTATTTCGGGCCCAAGGCATCGAAATGGCTATCGTACTCCGTCGCTTCCGTCTCCGGAACCATTCTCGCGGTCTGTTCTTGCACGGTTCTCCCCCTCTTTGGCGGGATCTACATGCGCGGCGCAGGTCTTGGGCCGGCCATTGCCTTCCTGTACTCCGGCCCGGCAATCAATGTGCTGGCGATCGTGCTGACCGCACGGGTCCTGGGCTGGCAATTGGGCGTGGCGCGGGCGGTCGGCGCGGTGGCGTTCAGCGTTGTCATCGGCCTGCTGATGCACCTGATCTTTCTGAAGGAGGAGCGGGCGAAGGCTGCGAAACCGCAAGAAGTGTTTGTCGGCGATGACGAAAAGGGCGAACGTCCGCTGTGGCAGGTGGCGCTCTATTTCTTCTCGATGGTGGGCATCCTGGTGTTCGCCAACTGGGGCAAGCCACTGGAACAGGTGGGCGTCTGGTATGCGATCTACCACGCCAAATGGGTCGTGACAGCGCTCTTCGCGGCGCTCATGGGCGGCTGCCTCTGGCGCTTCTTCAAGGTGCGGCTGGCCTGGATTGCTTTGGCGGCGGTTCCGGCGGTGGTCCTGGCCTTCGCGTTTCCGGGGTATCCCGTGGCCGCTTTCGCGGCTGGCTCGGCCGGATTGGCCGGTCTGACGTTCTTTGGCGGGGCGGAACTCAAGGACTGGCGCGACCAGACATGGGGGTTCGCGAAGCAGATTCTGCCCCTGCTGTTCGGCGGCGTGCTGGCGGCCGGCTTCTTCCTGGGCAGCCCAGAGGGCAAGGATGCGGGGATCGTTCCGAACGTGTGGATTCAGGCGCTGGTGGGTGATTCGCCCTCCGTGTTCTGGGGCTACGTCGGAGACGGCGCCGTGCCGGGGTGGCTGTCCCTGGTCTGGCCGGTATGGACCAACTTCTTCGCTTCGTTGACGGGTGCGCTGATGTACTTTGCCACACTGACCGAAGTGCCGATTCTGCGCGGGTTAATGGATAGCGGCATGGGCCAAGGACCCGCGCTCGCCCTTCTTCTGGCCGGCCCAGCGCTTTCGTTGCCCAGCATGCTGGTCATCAACTCGATCCTTGGGCCGAAAAAGACGCTGACCTTTGTTGGGCTCGTGGTGATCATGGCCACGATCACGGGGATAGTATTCGGGGCTATAGTGTCATGAAACGTGATGCCGCAGTCGGTTTTCTGCTGCTCCTGTGTGCATCGGCGGCGCCTTTCAGCCTGCCGGCGGCAGAAGATGGCCGTCGTCTTACGCTGGACGAAGCCTTGGCGATTGCACTGAAGCGGAATCCCGACGTAGGCGAAGCTCAGAGCCGATTGGCGGAATCGGAGGCTCGCCTGCGGGCAACTCAGGCAGGTGGACGGCCCACGCTGAAGGCGCGCGGCTCCTATGACTACTGGACGGAGGATCAGCGGCTCTTTCCTGCAACCCAGAACGGCGAAACGGGAGTGTTCGGGCCAGACATCCTTGGGGCCGAGTTGGTCGCGAGTTTGCCTCTCTACACCGGCGGTCGCATATCCGCCGAAGCGGATTCGGCCGACTGGAGCCGAAAGGCCGCGACGGATCAGTTGACGCGTGTCCGCGAGTCCCTCGCTTACCAAGTCACCGCCCTGTATTATGGCCTGTTGGCAGAGGACGAGGTTCTTCGGTCTCTGGAGACTGCTGTGCGCTCTATGGATGAGCAGCAACGCACCATTCAGGCGTTGATGGCTGCGCAAAAAGCGGCCCGCGTGGACCTGCTGCGGACCAATGTGCGACGTGCCGAACTGTACTCGCTTCAGGTGCGTGAGCGGAACAACCGCACCGTCCAGCAGCGCGCGTGGGCCGCACTACTGGGCTTGGACGATGCCGCCGCGCCCGAGGCGCGCGGAGCTCTGCCGACGAATGAACCCCCAGCCTGCCCTGAAGCCGCAACCTGCATGCGCCAGGCGCTTGCCCGGCGAGCCGACTACCGAGCCTTACAGGCATCGGTCTCGGCTGCGGACGCCGCCGTGCGTGCCGCCGGCGCAGGGTATCGGCCCACGCTCTCGGCCCAGGCTTCGTATGGGTCGCGGTGGTTGCCCGACGCGTCGGATGCCCCGGAGGGCACGGAGGACCAAGGGGACGTGGGCCGCATCGGCTTGGTGGCGGAGATCCCGCTGTTCGACGGCCGCCTGACCGGCGCCAAGGTGGCCGAACAGAAAGCGCGTTTGCATGGCGCTCAGGAACGCCTCCGCAAGCTTGAGTTACAGATTCGCTTCGAGGTGGAGACCGCACTGTCGGACATCGCCGCCGCAAAGGAACGGGTGCAGACAGCCCAACAGGCCATTGGTCAAGCCGAGGAGAGTTTCCGGATCATGAAGGAGAAGTACGACCTGGGCAAAGGCACGATGACCGACGTACTGGATGCGCAGACGGCATTGGTGACAACCCAGACCGGTCATGCCCGCGCGCTCGCCGATCTGGCCGTGGCCGATGCGCGGCGGAAACTAGCGGTTGGAGAAATACTGCCATGAAGATACATCTCGCATGGTTTGGTTGCTCGATGGCGCTCTTGCTGTTCGCGGGTTGCGGGAAGAAGCCGGAAGCGGGGGACCAAGCCAAGAAGCCGATGCCGGTGGTGCAGGTTGCCAAGGCGGAGAAGCGGGACCTGACGAAGATGCTGACCTTCACGGGATCCGTGGAACCGGTCAAAGTGGCGAGAATGGCGTCGCCGGCGGAGGGCCCCATCATGGAGTGCTCGGTCCGCGAAGGCGACACTGTCAAAAAGGGCCAGATTCTCGCGAGAGTCGGCCGCAGCCGCATTGCGGAAACAGGGCTGGAGGCGGCGCGCGAGGAGTTGCGGCGGCAGGAATCGGAGTTCAAGCGCGTTGAGCAGCTCGTGAAAAGCGGTGCGCTTCCCGGCGAGCAACTGGACATGGCACGGTCGAACCTGAAGCGCGCCGAAGCGCAGGTGGCGGCCATGGAAACCGGCGCGGGCGACTATGAAATCAAAGCGCCCTGGGACGGCGTGGTGTCACGCGTTTGGATCGCGGACGGCAACTACGTGTCGCCACGGGCTCCCTTGGTTGAAGTGTACGACCCAGCCAGTCTGGTGGTTCGGTTACCCATTCCCGAACAACAGGCCTTCGCGGTCCGTGCCGATCAACCCGTCCAGGTGAGCTTGGATGCCTATCCGGGCCGCCGTTTCACGGGCCAAATCACCCGGGTCTATCCCGAACTGGAGCGTACGACACGCACCTTGACGGCGGAAGCGGTCGTGAAGGAGGAGGTGCGACTTCTGGGCGGCATGTTCGCCCGTGTGGACGTGGCGGTCCAGACGTTGACGAATGCGGTGGTCGTGCCCGAGAGCGCCCTGGCCGTCATGCCGAACGGAGAAGTCGTGGCCTTTGTTGTGAAGCAAGATGCCGTGGCGAGACGGAAGGTAAAGACGGCCCTGGAGGCAAGCGGTTGGGTGGCGATCGAGAGCGGCATCGAGGCTGACGACATGGTGGTGACGCGAGGCGCGGAGATGCTCAAGGACGGCGCCACGGTGCAGGTGGCGGGGCAGAAGAAGAAGGAATCCGCGGCCGTACCAGGCAGCGGGCCTAAACAGGAATCCAAGCCGTGAAACTGACCGAACTTGCCATCCACAGACCCGTGGCGGTTGCGGTTCTTTCCGTGGCGGTAGCCGTCATTGGCTGGTTTTCGCTGACGCAGATCGATGTGGACTACCTGCCTGACATCACCTATCCGATGGTGAAGGTCCACATCTGGTGGCGGGGCGCGACGCCGGACGAGATCGAAACGCAGATCGCCGACCCGGTTGAACGCGCCATGGCGACGGTGGATAACCTCGACTATCTGGATGCCTCCTGTATCGAAGGCATGTACACCCTCTTGGTCAACTTCCGGTACGGCGTGAACGTGGATGTGGCCTATCAGGATGTATTGGCCATCATGGGCCGCATCAACCGCCTGTTGCCTCCCGACATGGACCCGCCGGTGATCATCAAGGCGGACCCGTCCCAGTTGCCGGTGATGGAGGTGACGCTCGCATCGGACACGCGCAGCTTGGTCTGGCTGCGGGAATGGGCGGACAACTGGCTGGTTGAACGCCTCAGCGCCGTACCGGGAACCGCGGGGGCCGAGGTGGTCGGAGGGGTTGAGCGCGAGATTCGCGTGCACCTGGACCCTGTCCGTATGACGGCGTATGACCTGTCGCCGGAGAAAGTGGCCGCAGCCCTGCGGGAGGAGAACCGGCAGACTTTCGCGGGGCGCGTCACCGTCGAGACGCGGGAGATCATCGCCCGCACCATGGGCGAGTTCGAGAACCTCGACGAAATCCGCAATGTGGCGGTCGCGCACGGCGCGAATGGTGACCTCGTGTACCTCAAGGACGTTGCCACGGTGGAGGACGCCCACGAGGAGTTGCGCGTCAACACGCGCTTCAATGGGCAGCCATGCGTGAAAGTCAACGTGCTCAAGCAGGCGGAAGCCAATACCGTCAAGGTCGCGGCAGCGGTCAAGGCCAAGCTGGACCAGTTGCGGGCCGAGTCGCCCCCGGACATCCGTTTCGGCGTGGTGGAGAACCAGGGGGACTACGTGATGGGCGCCATCAAGAGCGTCCGCGATTCGGCGATTCTCGCCGCCATCCTGGTCGTGCTGGTCATTTACCTCTTTCTCGGAAACTGGCGGCAAGTGGCCGTGATGCTCGTGGCGCTGCCTTTGACGCTGCTGGCCAATTTCTTCGCGATGAAGACGCTCGGCTTTTCGCTCAACATCTTCTCGCTGGGCGGTCTGGTTGTGGCGCTTGGGGTCCTGCTCGACAATTCCATCGTCGTTCTGGAGAACATTACCCGGATCAAGCACGAGCGGGAGCAATCGCCGGACCCGGCCGCGGAGGATCCGGTCATTGCCGGCACCCGGCAGGTGGGTCCCGCGGTCGTCGCGGCGACGGCCAGCTTTCTTGCGCTGTTCTTGCCGTTCTTGTTCGTGCCCGGCTTGGCGTCACTGCTGTTTCACGAGTTGGTGCTGGTGATTGCCTGTGTGGTGCTCATCTCCCTCCTGGTCGCGGTGACCATCACCCCTTTTCTGGCCGGACGCTGGCTGAAACCAGGGCGTATGGACCCCTTGGCCAGGGCCTTTGCGTCGGGTATCGAGCGACTCACGCAGAGCTATGGGACGGCGCTCAGGGGCGTGTTACGCTTCCGGTGGGTAACGATCGGTCTCTTCGTCGCCGTTTTGATCGGCGGGATTCTCGGTGCGGGCAGGGTCGGCTCCGAGTTCTTTCCGAAACTGGATGACGGACGCGTCATGGTGAAGCTCAGAATGCCCGCCGGTACGTCCGTGGGGGAAACGGACCGCGTCCTGGCGCGCGTCGAAGATCAGGTGCGCGGTCTGTCCGAGATCGAAAGCGTCTTCACCATGGCCGGGGGACGGGTCTGGGGACTGGCGACCTACGAAACCGCCAACGAGGGCGAGGTGGACATCCAGCTTCTCCCGAAATCCAAGCGCACGATCAGCACAGCGGACTTCATCGAAAAGATCAAGCCACTGGTGAAGAAGGCCGGCGTCCCGGGTGCAAAACTGCCCGTCATGAACATGCCGATCAAGGGAATTCGCAAAATCGGCTTGCAGGATGTCGAGGTCAAGGTGCAGGGGTCGGACGTGCAGCCGATCTTTGAGTTCGCCAAAGCTCTGGCCGCGAAGATGGGCGAGATGTCACAGCTCGCCAACGTGAACATCTCCATGGACATGACCAAGCCGGAATACCGCATCTATGTGGACCGCGTGCGCGCCTCCGCCCTGGGTATCCCCGTGAACAAGGTGGCGACCACGTTGCGCACGCTGGTGAGCGGGGTGGTCTCCACTGAATACCGGGAAGGGAGCGAGTACTACGATATCCGGGTCATGGTTCCCGAACCGCGAATCACCGGAAAGGAAGATCTGGAGAACCTCGTCCTGGATACACGCAATGGCCGGACCATTCATGTGCGCGACGTGGCGGAGGTGCGCCGCGCCGTCGGACCGGTGGAAATTGCCCGGGAAGACCAGGTGAAGCAGGTGATCGTACGGGCGGACCCGGCGGCCGGAGTCAGCGTCGGCGATGCCACGGCGCGGGCCGCAGCCGCGGCAGCCGCGCTCACGCGTCCGCCGGGAGTGAGCTTTGCCATGGGCGGTCAGGCTCAAATCATGGCGGAGAACCGGCGGGCGCTCGGGATGATTCTGGGATTCGCAGCCTTCTTTGCCTTTGCGGTCCTGGCGATCCAGTTCGAGAGTTTCCGACTGCCCATCATTATTTTCCTGAGTCTGCCGGTTTGTCTGGCCGGCATGGCGTATGGCTTAATGGTCGGTGGGCAGGCCATTGGCGCGACCGTGGCCATCGGCGTTTTTATCGTGATCGCCGCGACCGTCAATGACGGCGTACTGCTGTTGGATTTTGCCGAGGAACTCAGGAAGACCAAGGGGCTGCGAGCGTTTGACGCCGTGCTTTCGGCCGCGAAGATCCGGCTTCGCCCTCGCGTCATGACGACCGTGGGTGCGATTGCGGGATTTGTCCCTTTGGCGATGAACCTCGGGGAAGGCGGCGATCTGCTGCAGCCGATGGCCGTCGCGGCGATCGGCGGCCTGCTGATGGAAATCGGCGCGGCCCTGTTTCTCATGCCCGCGCTGTATCTACTCTTTGCCCGCGATCGGGCGACGAATACGGCCGCGCCCGATGCGCAACGCGTCTTGACCGTAAGCGAATCGTAACCGAGGTATGCACTATGAAGATGAACGATGTCAGAAAGAAAGCGAAGGAATTGGGACTGAAGACACAGAGTTTGAAGAAACCGGACTTGATTCGCGCGATTCAGACGACGGAATGCAACACGCCTTGCTTCGCCACCGGCAGAACCGAATGCGATCAGTTCGCGTGTTGTTGGCGCGAGGATTGTCTGCCAAGCGGGGAATAGTGTTGGCGGCAGGTGGGTGAACGGAAAGAAGGAGGAGGTCCGAATGAGTGCGAAACTACCTGATAAATTCGCGAAATGGAAGGGTGTGCCGCGAGAACGGATCGACTGGCATCCGACGATTGACCAGGACAAATGCCGGGGCTGCGGCATGTGCGTCACCACTTGTGGAAGAGAAGTGTTCGATTTCGACGCCGCAAGAAAGAAAGCCGTCGTGGCAAGGCCGCTACAGTGCCTCGTGGGCTGTACGTCGTGCGAATCGTGGTGCGTTTTCAACGCGATCAGTTTCCCAGACAAACAGCGCGTGAGAGACCTCATCAAGAAAGAGGACATCCTCACGACAGCGAAGCGAGAACTCGAACAGAAGTTGCAGCAGAACTAGATGAGCCCGGAACACGAACATATTGACGAGTCAAGAACGGTGGAAGGCCGGTTGATCGGCGCAATTGCGCTGAATGGAGTGATCGTCGTTGCCGAGGTCATCGGAGGGCTGATTTCGGGAAGCCTGGCCTTGCTTTCCGATGCCGTCCACAACCTGAGCGACGTGGTCGCGTTAATTATCGCTTTCGTGGCGCGCCGGCTCGGAACGCGGCCCCCTTCGCATCGACACACCTACGGGTTAGGCCGCGTCGAGGTCATGGCCGCGCTCTTTAATAGCGCCACGATCTTGGTCGTGGGCACGTTGATTATTCGGTCGGCGGTGACCCGGCTCATGCATCCGGCGCCGATCCTCTCCGGAGTAATGCTGGTCGTGGCGGTTATCGGGCTCGGAGCGAACCTGTTTTCTGTGTTGCTGTTGAAAGGACACAGCCACGGCGATCTGAACATGCGGGCGGCGATGCTACATCTGCTTCAAGACACCCTTTCATCGGTAGCCGTCGTCGTGGCGGCCCTGTTGTCGGCCTTGAAATACGGGCCTTATCTGGACCCGATCGTTTCAATCCTCGTCGTTGCCTTGGTGCTGCTCAGCGGTTGGCGGCTTTTGCGTGACGCGACCCGCGTCTTGCTTGAAGGGACGCCCGCCGGGCTTGATCTCGAAGCGCTTCGGCGCGATGTACAGGACCTCATACCCGGCTGCGATCTGCATCATCTTCATGTGTGGGAACTGCGGCCGGATGAGCGGATACTGACGGCCCATCTTCGAGTCGCTGATGGACCGCTCTCCGGGACGGACGGCGTTCTGCGGCAGATTCGGGGTCGGTTGCAGACGAAATGGTGCATTTCCCACAGTACCCTGGAAATCGAAACCGTTGGATGCGGAAACAACGATCTACTGGGCAGCCCCGGGCTCTCGGCAGTAGACGTGGAACAGTGAGGAAGGCAACCCACAACGCAGGAAAGGACTCAACTCAATGAAGAAGATCCAGATTTTGGGCACCGGATGTCCGAAGTGCAAGCTGTTGACGGCGAACGCCGAGGCGGCGGTCAAAGCGCTGGGCATCGAAGCCACAATCGAGAAGGTGGAGAAGATCGCGGACATCATGAAATTCGCCGTGATGACCACGCCGGCGCTGGTGGTGGACGGGCAGGTCAAGAGCGCGGGCAAGGTGCTGGGTGCGGACGATATCAAGAAGTTCCTCGCTTGAGGGTGTTCCAACGCCCATGAAAGAGAAGATCGTCTGTTACTGCAAACGGGTCCCGGAGGCAACCATCGTGGAAGCCATCCGCGGCGGGGCTCACTCGTTGGGGGCGATCAAGAAGGCAACGGGTGCCTGCACAGGGAACCGGTGCAAGGAATTGAACCCGAAGGGACGATGTTGTTCGTCCGATATTCTTTCTCTACTTCGCAGAACGACAGGGATCAAGCTCCAGGAGAGCAGTTGTTGCTGCGATGAGAAGTGACCGGATGGCCGCACAAGCGCATTCGGCAAACAGAAAGGAAGGATGAAATGAGCGAGAGAAGCGTAGGATTCCTCGGAGGCGGCAGGGTTGCGACGATCTTTCTGGGCGGATGGGCTCGTGCGGAAGCTATGCCCGGCAAGGTAGTCGTCTTTGACTGCAACCAGGACGTTGCGGCGAAACTGAAGGCCCAACACCCAAAAGTGGAGACGGCAAGTCTCGGGGACGCCGCGCGCCAGGACATTGTCTTTCTGGCCGTGCATCCGCCGGTGATCAAAGACGTTCTGCCGCAGATCAAGCCCTGCCTGCGGCCCGAGACGGTTCTGGTGTCGCTCGCACCGAAATTCACGATCGCGAAGTTGGCGGAGATGCTGGGCGGCTTTCGCCGCATTGCCCGCATGATCCCGAATGCCCCATCCATCGTTGGCAAGGGCTACAACCCGACCGCCTTCGGCGAGGCATTGGGGCAGCAGGACCGCGCGGCGCTACGTACGCTTTTCTCCGGCCTGGGTGAATGTGCCGAAGTCCCGGAGGCGCACCTTGAAGTTTACGCGGTCGTGTCCGCAATGGGACTGACTTTCTTGTGGCCGCAGCTCGACATGTTGGCATCGCTTGCCGAGACCTCCGGGCTTTCGCGGCAAGCGGCTTGGGATGGGATCGAGAAGATGCTGCTCGGCGCGGTTGCCGCCATGCGCGACTCGGGGCTGTCGGCCGATGGCGTTCAGGACCTGGTGCCGGTCAAGCCGGTGGCTGAGGAAGCGACTGCGTTCGTCGCCTCGGCGCGGCCCAAGCTGGAAGGTCTGCTGGCCAAACTGAGACCGTGATGGAAAGGCGTCCGAGTCGTGCAATCGAGGGAAAGGAAGGAAGGAACGAGATGAGCAACAAGAGTGCGTGTGCGTGTGGGTCGGCTCCGAAGCTGATTTTTGCGTGTTCGGGGGCGGCGGACGTGGGCGCCATTGCCGATCAAGCGGCACGAAAGCTGACGAAGGACGGCGCGGGCAAAATGTACTGCACGGCCGGCATTGGTGGGCGGGTGTCCGGGATCATGGCGACGACCGAGTCAGCCGCGAAGATTCTGGCGATTGACGGGTGTCCGCTCAATTGCGTGAAGAGCAGTCTGGACCAGGCGGGATTCAAGACGTACGAGCACCTGCAACTTGCCGATCTGGGCATGGAAAAGGGCAAAACCCCGCCTACGCCCGAGGTGATCGCGAAGGCGGCTGCAGCCGGTGCGGCGAAATTGGTCTGTTAACATCACATGACAAATGGAATGGATGCGCTTTCGTCGGCTTGTTCCTGTCAGGGCAAGGGCGGAGACGATCTGATTCCGTTGCTGGTTGTTGTGGCAATTCTTGCAGGGGTTCATGCAGGCGGCAAGTGGTTGAAGAGACTGAAAGGAAGGAAGAACATGGCAAACAATAGCGAGAAGAATGAAGAGGGCTCCGCCTGTGGAAGTGGCGGAGGAAGTTGTTGCAGCGGGCCGGGTAAATGGATCTGGATCGTCCTGGCCTTGGCGGTTGTTGGGGTGCTCATCGCGAAGAATGCCGGGAAGAAGCCGGCGTCGGATGGCACGCCGGAGGCGAGCGCAGTTCCTGCTGCGGCTGAGGCGACCGCGGCACAGGGCGTGCCAGAGCCAGCGGGTCAGACGAAGGCCATTCCCCGTCTGGTTGATCTGGGGGCGACCAAGTGCATCCCGTGCAAGATGATGGCACCGATCCTGGAGGATCTGAAGAAGACCTACGCCGGGAAGATGGACGTGCAGTTCATTGACGTGTGGGAGAACCCGGATGCGGGGAAGAAGTACGGGATCAACGTTATTCCGACGCAGATCTTCTATGATGCGCAAGGCAAGGAACTGTTCCGGCACGAAGGGTTCTTCGGCAAGGAAGACATCCTGGCGAAGTGGAAGGAGTTCGGGGTTGATCTGTCCGCGAAAGCCGAAGCTCCGCCGTTCAGCCGTTGGCAGCCGTCGCAGCCCGACACGCGAGGCAAAGACGCCATCTGTTACCTGTGCGACGGCGGCATTCCGTCGAACAGTCTCGTGGTGGTCAAGACGGACAAAGGCGATGTGCGGTTGTGCGGCATGCACCACTACTTCGTCATGTACTCCTGCCTGACGGAGGACAAGACCGGGTTCGATCAGAAGGTAACAGTTGCGGACTGGGCCACAGGGAATCTCGTTCCGATCAGCGATGCCGTGTATGTGTACGGGATGGAGGCGAAGACGGGGCGACCCACGGTCAAAGTATTCGCAGGGAAAGAGGCGGCCGAGAAGGAGCGGCAGGCGAGCGGCGGCAACGTGGTGGACTTGGCCGTCCTGCAAGGCAAGGAACTGGCGAACAAGTGCGGGTTCTGCGATCGCGTGGTCTACCCGGAGGACGTAGCTGAGGTCATTGTCGGTGACGTGAAGACGTGGGGTTGTTGCTCGCATTGCGCGCTGGGCGTGGCTGCGCGCACCGGGAAGGATATCGAAGTCCGGGAGCGGGACCGGTTGACCGGCGAGAAGGTCGTCGTGAAGACGCTTAACGGGAGCGTGGCGTCGCTGGAGCCGGCCACGGCGGTAGCCTGGTTTGGACAGCGCACGAAGTCGGACGGTACGCACGCATCGGCCGGGTGTTTCCATCAGGGGTTCTTCGTCAACGCCGAGAGCCTGAAGAAGTGGGTGGATGCCAATCCGTTGGAGACCGGCGAGATGATCACGATCCAGAAGGCGCTGGCGGATAAGATGAAGCTGACGCCGCAGCAGATCAGCAAGGCGTGCAAGATCGGCGAATGCGCTCCGAAATGAACGGGCGGAAATCGGAGTTGTTTTCCGACGTGCGAAGAACGCAGATAAAGATGATTGGCGCCGTTGCGAGAGCCAGGATTTCTCGCCAAGGCGCAAGGAACGCAAAGGAGGGACTGCGAGATGATGGAACAGATATTCACAACGCTATCGCACGCCGTTGAAGGTTCGGCCAGCCTCGCACTGACCGCCGCGTTCGTGTGGGGCGTGCTCAGCATTCTGTTGAGTCCATGCCACCTGGCGAGCATTCCGCTGATCGTCGGGTTCATTGACCAGCAGGGCCGGATCACGACGCGAAGGGCGTTCACGATCTCCTTTCTGTTCGCAGTGGGAATCCTAATCACCATTGGCGTGATCGGAGCCATCACGGCGGCAGCCGGACGGATGATGGGCGATGTCGGGCGTTGGGGTAACTACGCGGTGGCCGTCATTTTCTTCGTTGTCGGGCTGTACTTGCTCGATGTCATCCGCCTGCCCATGCCTGGCGCAGCCCAGCCCGGCATGAAACGCAAGGGAATGCTGGCGGCGTTGATCCTGGGACTCGTGTTCGGCGTGGCACTCGGCCCGTGCACCTTCGCCTACATGGCACCCATGCTGGCGGTGACGTTCAAGCTCGCGGCGACGAACCTGTCCTATGGGATTCTTCTGCTCCTGTTCTACGGCATAGGACACTGCTCCGTTATCGTGCTGGCGGGCACATTCACGGAGGTTGTCCAACATTACCTGAACTGGAACGAGAAGTCCAAGGGCGCGGTGATCCTCAAGAAGGTCTGCGGCGTGCTGGTCCTGTTGGGCGGGCTCTACCTGATCTACACGGCGCGGTAGAGGCGTTCGCTAACGTTTCAAGGCGGGACTGTTGACAGGTGAGATGCGTTGTGCGATAGTTCGTCGTGTGACGATATGACGAAAGGAGTGAATGTGTTTGAGATCAACAGTTTCATGACGGCCGGCAAGTTCTTCCTGGTGATTGCAGGAGAACTGATCCTCATCTTCGTTGTCGTCGCATTCATCGTTGGGCTGCTGCTCGAGTATCTGCCCCCTTCCCGCATTCGGGCGTTTCTTGTCGGGCGGCTGACGTGGGTGCAGTATCTCCTGGGCGCAGGTCTCGGTGCGATCACGCCGTTCTGTTCCTGTTCGACAGTGCCCATCCTGTCCGGCCTGCTTAAGGGGGGTGTGCCGTTCGGCCCGGTGATGGCGTTTCTGTTTTCTTCGCCGGTGCTCAACCCGGTCATCATCGGGCTCTTCCTTATGCTTCTGGGGTTCAAGGTAACGGCTGTCTATGTGGTTGTGACTTTCTTCGGAGCCATGCTCACGGCGGCTGTGTTGTCGAAACTGGGGCTGGAAAGGGATGTCAAACCGCTGGCGGGGATTCAGAGTGGATGTTGCGACGCAAAGGCTGCTCCCGATCCGGTTGCCGCGTACGCGGCGTCTGTCCAGGGCGACTGTGGTTGTTCCGAGGACGGTGATGCGGCGGAATCTCAAACGGCGCACGCTGGATGCTGCTCCGTCAACATGGACGCGGACGATTCCGAGAGCGTGCCTTTTAAGGTAAGGATGAAACGGGCGGGGGCCGAGGCGGTCTCAACCTTCAAAGGGGTGTTCTGGTACCTGATGATTGGCGCGGGCATCGGCGCCTTCATCTACGGCTTCTTCCCGCAGGATCTCGTCGTGCGCCTGGCCGGGCCTGGCAATCCGTGGTCCATCCCCGTCGCCGCCGCGTTGGGCGTACCCATGTACATCCGCGCCGAAACGGTAATTCCCATCGGGGCGGCCCTCATCGGCAAAGGCATGGGAGTCGGCACCGTTCTCGCCCTCGTCATCGGCGGCGCCGGGGCGAGCATCCCGGAAATCATCATCCTGGGGTCCATCTTCAAGCGGAGGCTGGTCTTCGCGTTTGTGCTGACCGTGTTCGTCGTGGCCGTTGTGGCGGGCTACGTCGTGGACCTGTTGGGTGTCTCGCCGCTGATCTCCGGGGCGGCAGGAATGTAAAGGAGGAGTATGAACGGCGAAGCCATGCGAGCGACATTGCGCGTAACCAAAGCTCTGGCGGACCTACAGCGCGTGCGCATCCTGATGATGCTGGGGCCGGGCGAGTTGTGCGTTTGCCAGATTGTCGAAGTGCTGGCGCTTGCCCCATCGACGGTGTCCAAGCACCTCTCCATACTAAGTGCGGCGGGGCTGGTGGATTCGCGCAAAGACGGCCGATGGGCCTACTTCTGCTTGCCGCAGGGATCGGCCGGGGCCTTTGTCCGACCCGTGCTGACGTGGTTGGTCAATACGTTAGAGAACGACGAAACGATCGAACAGGACAGGACGAAATTGAGGACAGTTGTCTCCTGTGATCCCGGGAGTCTCTGTCGGCGGCGAAGGGAGCGGGTTTAGTAGCTGGTCATTGAACAACAACACCGGAGGTGAAGCATGGATGAGAAGACAAAGGAATTGATTGCGGTGGGTGCGTCGGTAGGCGCTCACTGTCAGCCCTGTCTGACGTACCACGTCGCGAAGGCGAAGGAGATGGGGATCGAAGAGAACGAGATTCGCGAGGCGATTGCCGTTGGGCACATGGTCGAGAAAGGCGCCATGTCGGCCATGAAGCAGTTTTCGGCGGGGATATTCGATTCGCCAGCCGCGGGGGCGACAAGTTGTTGTGGGGACGGGAAGTCAAAGGGCAAAGGTTGTTGCGCCTAAACTGCGAGAAAGGAAGAAGATGCGATGAACGAACAGAACGACAAACAGAAACAGGATGCAGGGGCTTGCGGACCGGGGTGCAGTTGCGGGACATCGGTATCCGGAGGCCGGTGGCGGTGGACTGTGGGGATCGTGATCTTGATTGTTGCCGGAGTGCTGGTCGCACGGGCCATGGTGAAGGACAACGGCGTTCGGGCTGCTCCGGCTTCAGCGGGATTTGCCACCCTGCCCACTACAGAGCAAACGGCCGCGCCGGGCGAGGTGGCAAAGCCTGCGGTCACGGATGCGCTAAAGGAAATCGCGGGGCTTTCCGAACTGAACACGGTTGCCACGGATACATTCGGGGTCCTCGTTTTCCTGCCGGGTAAGAGCGAGACCACAGCCAAGGCGCCGATGGCACAAATGCGTGGCGCAGCTCGAACGGTAGAGCCCCAGTTGCGCGGCGGCAAGATCGCCATGTTTGCGCTGAAGACGGGTTCGCCAGACTACGAGAACATCGCGAAGCAAATGGCCGTCCCTGGCGTGCTGGCGATGGTCAAGGGCAAAGGAATGAGCGCCACCTCGGGCGATATCACGGAGACGAAACTCGTTCAGGCGCTGGTTGCCGCGTCGAGCGCGGGCGGGTGCGGACCTGCAGCGGCCGGGTGCGGACCGAGCGGCTGTAACTAGGAGCATGTATGACGGACATGCTGAAATGGGTTACGGACACACTCCAAGCCGCCAGTATGGGGCCGGCGGCCCTGCCGTTGGCGTTCCTGCTCGGCCTGGTGAGTGCGTTGGCAAGCGCGTGTTGCACCCTGCCGGCAATGGGAATGCTGCTGGCCTACTCGGGCACGCGGGAAAACGTGAACCGGCGCGCATCGCTGGTCTCGGCGGTCTGGTTCCTGATAGGCACCACGCTGGCGCTCATGATCCTCGGGTTTGTAGCGGGTCTGGTCGGCCAGACGGCGCAGACGTTTCTTGGACGGTACTGGAAGCTTTTCGCAGGTGTCGTGGCGGTCCTCTTTGGTCTGGCGACGTTGAAACTGCTCCCCTTCAAACTGCCGAGTCGCGCTCAGAAGGAAGGCGCGTCTTCGGTCTCCGGCGGAAAGATGGGCGCGGCGCTGGGAGGACTGTTTCTTGGCGGCGGGGTGGCGGCTTGTTCGCTGCCGTGCAATCCGGGCATCTTCATCGTCATGGGTGCCAGCATTTTGATGGGGCGGATGCTGTGGGGGATGGTGCTCATGGCCCTCTTCGCCGTCGGGTTCAGCTTGCCGCTCGCCGCCATCCTGTTCGGCGTGTCGTTTGGGAAGGCCTCGCTCAAGATGCAGAAGGCCGATACCGCAATCAGGGTCGCTGCGGGAGTGCTGTTGATCGCTGCTGGTTTGTACTTGTTGGCTAAGTTCTAAAGAGAGGCAGGAGATGAACGATACAGTGAAAGACAATGGAAAGAAAAAGAAGGGCTTGTTCGCATTGTTGATGGAGTCGATCGCCAAGAGCAACGATGGCTGCGGTCCTGGCTGCGGTTGCCACGCGGTTGACGAGAAGAAGTCGAAGGGCGACGAGGTCGCGGGAGAGCGAAAGAAGAAGTAGACCGGCCGTTTCCTGTCGCGGAAGTGTTGTGCTGTCTGCGGGGCTCGGGCCACCCTGGATGATTCCGAATAGAGGATGCGCAATGTCTGATTCTAATAGTGTTCGTTCCGAGAAGCGCCGGGAGATACTGGTGCTCGCCTTTGCCCCTGCGGTGATTATTGCGTTGACCCTGTCGAGCTGGGTGCTGGCCCACTGGCATATCGGCCCCGTGTACCTGAATGCGTTCTTGGCGTTGGCGGCCGTCCTGCTGGGTGGGACCCCACGGTTTATCGCGGGTTTCAAGGATATCTTCTGCCGCCGGATCACGGTCAACGTATTCGTGCTTGTGGCGCTTGCCGCGACGGTTGCAATAGGAGAGTTCCGACCAGCAGCGGTCATCGTCATCATCATGTCGGTGGTTGGATCGTTGGAGAGCTACGCGCTGGATAAGACGCGCCGCAGCATCCGAGACCTGCTGGATCTGGCGCCGCAGACCGCAACGGTGCGCCGCAATGGCGAGGAAGTCGCCGTGCCGGTTGCCGAGCTTCAGGTTGGCGACCCGGTCGTAGTCCGGCCGGGCGAGCGGATTCCGGTGGACGGCACGGTGGTTGCAGGCGCAAGCAGCGTCAATCAGTCGCCCATCACTGGCGAATCCATGCCGGTGGAAAAGTTGCCAGGCAGCACCGTGTTCAGCGGAACGCTCAACGAATCGGGCCGGTTGGAGATCAAGACGGAGAAAGTCGGCGAAGGCACCACGCTCGCTCGGATCGTCCACCTGGTGCAGGAAGCCCAGGGTGCGCGCGCCCCAATCCAAAACCTGGCCGACCGATTCACGACATGGTTTCTGCCCACGGTTCTTGTATTGGCCGTTCTCGCCTTCTTCGTCACCGGCGACGTCAAGGCGGCGGTCTCGGTTCTGCTGGTGGCCTGTCCCTGCGCCTTTGCCATTGCCACTCCGACCGCGGTGACGGCAGGCATCTCGAACATGGCCAAGCGGGGGATCTTGATCAAGGGGGGGATGTTTCTGGAGTTGGGCCACAAGTTAGACCACTTGCTGGTTGACAAGACGGGAACGTTCACCTTCGGCAGACCGAAAGTGATGGAGATCGTCACCTTCAACGGGCGAACACCGGACGACATCCTCCAGATTGCTTGTATTGCGGAGAAGTACTCCGAACACCCCTTAGGCCGCGCCATTCTGGCGGCCGGGAAGGAAAAGGGGCTTTCTATCCCGGAACCGGATCACTTCAACAGCACCGCGGCTATGGGCGTTGAGGCGGCATGGATGAACAGCCGAATTCGCGTGGGTAAGCCAACGTATCTCAGGGATGCGGGGCTGAATATCACGCCTCGGATGGATGAGCACGTCGCGCACCAATCGGAGCAAGGCCGCACCGCAGTGCTGGTCGCTCAAAATGACGAACCGCTGGGGCTACTGGCGATTGCCGACGAGATTCGCCCGGAAATACCCGGTGCCATTCGAGCCCTCAAGTCAATGGGCGTCAAACGGATCACGATGTTGACCGGCGACCATCCCAAGGTGGCCGCCGCCGTCGCCCGCGCGATCGGCGTTGACGACTTCCAGTCCGAACTGCTTCCTGAGCAAAAGCAGGCATTTGTCGAGCAGTGTCAGTCGCAAGGCCAGAAAGTCGCCATGATCGGCGATGGTGTTAACGACGCGCCCGCCCTTGCCCTGGCCGATGTGGGCATCGCCATGGGCGCGGCCGGCACGGACGTGGCCATCGAGACGGCTGACGTCACGCTGATGAACGACGACATTTCGGGCGTCGCGGACTTCATGTGGATGTCGTCGAAGGTGTTGCGCCGCATCAAACTGAACATCTTTTTCTCGATGATCTACAACGTCATCGGGCTGGGGTTGAGCGTGGTTGGGTTGATGACGCCCATTGTCGCGGTAATTTTCCAGGAAGCGGGTTGTGTGACGGTTGTGATCAGTTCGACGTTGTTGCTGTGGTCGAAGGGGCGGCCGGCGGCAGCGTGAAGCGAGGTAGACCAAGAAGGAAAGGAGCATATAGGCATGAGCAATGAAGTGAACCCCGCCGGCGAGCGAAAGTTGACGAATGTGTTCGAGCGCTATCTGACCGTGTGGGTGGCGCTCTGCATTGTGGGCGGGATTGTCCTGGGCAAGTTTGCGCCGGGGGTGGCGAAGTACCTGGACGGGCTGTCCGTCTTCGTGAATGGCGCCCCGGTGGTATCCATCCCCATCGCGATCTGCCTGTTCTTCATGATGTACCCCATCATGGTGAAGATCGACTTCGCCTCGGTGGTGAAGGCCGGCAAGAGCGGCAAGCCGGTGTGGCTTACGCTGTTTGTCAACTGGGCGATCAAGCCCTTCACAATGTACGCCATCGCGCTGCTGTTTTTGGGCTTCCTGTTTCGGGGGCTCATCGGGTCGGAGGCGACCGACCTGGTGAAGATGCCGTTCGGTCTCGATCTTGCTGTGGGCGCCACGCATGGGGCGGGAACGGTGGTGATGGTGGACGGCGTCAAGATGCTGCAGGTCCCACTGTGGCGCAGCTATTTTGCTGGCTGCATCCTGCTGGGAATCGCACCCTGCACCGCCATGGTGCTGGTCTGGGGGTATCTGGCGCGGGGCAATGACGGGTTGACGCTGATAATGGTCGCCATCAATTCCCTGTCCATGCTCCTGTTGTACGGCGTACTGGGTGGGTTCCTGCTGGGCGTGGGACGGCTGCCCGTGCCGTGGCAGGCGCTGCTGCTCTCCATTGCGATCTACGTGGCCCTGCCGCTGGTATGTGGGTATCTCTCGCGCAAGTGGATCATCCAAGCCAAGGGCGAGCAGTGGTTCACGGAGAAGTTCCTGCACGTGCTGACGCCGATCACGATCATTGCCCTGCTGACCACGCTGGTGCTGCTGTTCAGTTTCAAGGGCGAGACGATCCTGGGGAACCCGCTGACGATCCTCTGGATCGCCATCCCGTTGTTCATCCAGACCATGCTCATCTTCTGGCTGGGCTATTGGTGGGCGAAGCTGCTCAAGCTGCCCTATCGGGACGCGGCGCCTGCGGCCATGATCGGAGCGTCCAATCACTTCGAGGTGGCTATCGCCACGGCCACGATGCTCTTCGGGCTTTCGTCAGGGGCGGCGCTGGCGACGGTCGTTGGCGTGTTGATCGAGGTGCCGGTGATGCTTTGGCTGGTGAAGATATGCCTTCGGACTCAGCATTGGTTTGGAGAGGCGCGGGCGTAACGATTTGAGAAAGATCAGAGGGAGGAAGAAGGAACATGAACACGGGACGATGGCTATCGGGTGTGGCGGCGGTGTGCGCGGTGGGCCTGGCGGCGGCGGGCGGGGCGGCGGAGACGAACAGGACAGACGCGGCGGCGGCGGGGATCGGTCGGATCACGGGCGCGGGGAAGTACGCCTTCGTGGTCTTCCACCGGGGAGGCGACGGGACGGCGGCGGTTCGGGAAGCGGTCAAGAAGGCGGTGGAAGAGGCCAAGGGACGGGCGGAATCGGTTGAGGTGGACGTTGCCGATGCGGCGAACGCTGCAACGGTTCGGACCTACGGCGCGAATCGGGCGCCCCTGCCCCTGGTGCTGGCCGTGGCGTCGAACGGCGCGGTGACGGGCGGTTTCCCGGGATCGTGCGAGCCGCAGGCGCTGGCGGATGCCATGGTCGGGCCGAAGGGGGCGTCGTGCCTGAAGACGCTGCAGGACGGGAAGGTCGTGGTGATCTGCGTGGAGCCGGCCGGCAGCAAGACGGCAGAGGCCACGGCCAAGGCCGTTGCGGCGTTCAAGGCCGATCAGCGGATTTCGGATTTCGCCGAGTCCATCGTGATTGACCCGGCCGATCAGGCGGAACAAGGATTTCTCGGTAAGTTACGGGTGGATCCCAAGAGCGATAAAGCCACGACCCTGCTGGTGACGCCACCCGGGCGGATCGTCGGGACGTACACGAATGCGGTGACCACGGAGTCGATGTTCGCCGATTTGGCCCGGTCTATGGCGGGTTCCACCTGCGGCGGGGGCGGCGGAGGATGCGGGCCGGCGTCTGGGGGGTGTCGGTAACCCCATCCCTTTGTGAGGTGCATCATGGGCAGTGGCGATCAATCGCAGAAGACGGAGAAGACCGTAGCGATGATCGGGCTGACGGAGGAAGACTTGGTGCGGTTGACGGCCATCGCGGTGGACCGCGACGCGCAGGACGCCCTGGCTTTCATCCGGGAACGCGTCCTGCCAGAGATCCGACGGCAGCAGAACTCTCGCATGAAAGGGGTTCTCGACGGCGGAACGGGGGGTCTGCGGTGAACGCGGGATTCTGATGTGCGATGATTGGTTGGAGTTTTGTTCGGGATAACGGGAAGGAGACACATGACGAAGCAGAGGAGTGATCACATTCGGGAGAAGGTGCGGGTGCGGTACGCGGGTATCGCCACGAGCGGGAAGAGTGGCTGTGGCTGCTCGACGCCGTCCTGCTGTTCGACGAAAGCCCCGTCGGCCAAGGCGATGTCCGCCAGGGTTGGGTACTCGAAGAAGGAACTGGAGGCGGTGCCAGAGGATGCGAACATGGGGTTGGGCTGCGGGAACCCGCAGGCTATCGCCATGCTCAAGAAGGGCGAGGTCGTGTTGGACCTGGGTGCCGGCGGCGGCTTCGACTGTTTCCTCGCCGCGCGGCAGGTCGGCCCCCGCGGGAGAGTGATCGGGGTCGACATGACGGCGGAGATGGTCGCCAAGGCGCGGGAGAACGCCCGGAAGGGGCGGGTCAAGAATGTCGAGTTCCGCCTCGGGGAGATCGAGCATCTGCCCCTGGCGGACCGGAGCGTAGACGTGATTCTCTCCAACTGCGTCATCAACCTCTCCCCCGACAAGGAGCAGGTGTACCGGGAAGCCTATCGGGTCCTGAAGCCCGGGGGCCGGCTCGCCATTTCGGATGTCGTGGCCATCAAGCCGATCCCGGCGGCGGTGCAGCGCGATTTCGACAAGCACTCCGGTTGCGTGGCCGGGGCACTGCAGGTGCGCAGACTGGAGCGCATCCTGCAAGCCGCCGGGTTCCGTGGCGGCTGCGTGAAGGTGAAGGAAGCGAGCAAGGAATTCATCCGGGACTGGTTCCCCGGCAGCGGGGTTGAGCGGTATGTACGATCGGCGGACGTGCAGGGCACGAAGCATGGGAAGTCGGGGGCACGATGAAGGCCTTGGTTGTGGTGGATGCCGGGATCTGCGGGTTCCAAACACGGATTCACGCGGATAGCGACGATACGCAGAACGTCACGTTCAAGATCGCCAGCGGGTGCGAGAAGGCGCGGGCATTCGGCGAGGCGTTGATCGCGAAGGGGCCAGTGGATGGGTATGCGGAGATTGGCGCGGGGGCGGATGGCGTGGTGCTGACGACCGCGCGCGAGAGCCTGAAGGGATGCTGCGCAGCGTGTGCCGTGCCGGTTGGTGCGTTCAAGGCGATGCAGGTGGCGGCGGGCGTAGCCCTGCCCAAGGATGTGACGCTGAAGATCACTGCGGAGTAGCGATGGACAAGAAGCTGAAGGTCCTCTTTCTCTGTACGGGCAATTCGTGCCGGAGCCAGATGGCGGAAGGTTGGGCGCGCGCGCTCAAGGGCGACGTGATCGAGCCCTATTCTGCCGGAATCGAGATGCACGGCCTAAATCCGCTGGCCGTCAAGGTCATGGCGGAAGCCGGCGTTGATATCTCGGGCCAGCGGTCCAAGAAGGTGGACGAACTGGACGCGGTGGACTTCGACTATGTCGTGACCGTCTGCGGGCACGCGAACGAGACTTGCCCCATGTGGCTCAAGGGCAAGGCCAAGGTGATACACGTGGGCTTCGACGATCCTCCGGCCTTGGCCAAGGGTGCGAAGACCGAGGCCGAAGCGCTCGCCCACTACCGTCGCGTGCGGGAGGAGATCAGGGCTTTTGTGGAGAGCCTGCCGCATTGCCTGACAGCTAGCCGAGATGCGTCAGAGTGATTCCAGCCACGAGAGAATATCGGGTGTGGACCGCCAGCTACTCTTTCGGTCAGGGGTGACGGTCAACTCGCAAGACTCCAGTGCCTTTCGCTTCATCGCCAGATCGATCTCCACATAGCGATGGGTCGTGGCGAGGTTGACGTGCCCCAACCAACTGCGGATCACGTTGATCTCCACCCCGGACTGGAGCAAATGCATGGCGGTCGTGTGGCGTAGCGTGTGGGGTGTCACCCGCTTCGTTTTCAGACTGGTGACGGTCTCGGCAGCACGATTCCGGTACTTGCGGACGAGATTCCAGATCCCGAAACGGGTCATGGCACTGCCGTAGCGATTGAGGAACAGAGGCCGATCGTTACTCTCACTTGCCGGCCGGTCTCCAATCAAGTCCCGCAACTCCTTGGCTACCGCTTCCCACAGCGGACACGTGCGCCACTTCCGCCCCTTTCCAAGGATAGTCACTTTGGGCGGCGCCTCCAGGCTAAGCCATGAAACCCGCGCATCTGCCGTCTCCTGCACCCGGGCACCGGTGTTGTACATGAACAGCAGAATGGCATGGTCGCGGCGCCCGAGTGCGGTCGTTCTGTTCGCCGCATCCAGCATAGCCTCCATTTCGTTCTTCTCCAGATAACCGATCTCGGGGATCGCATGTTGTCGCTTGAACGGGATCGCGGTGATCCGGCGGCAATGCTCCATCAACACCGGCTCCTGAAGCGCGATGAAGTTGAACAGCCCGCGGATGGCGACCAAGCGATAGTTGCGGGTCTGGATGGAGTTCCGGCGCTTTCCTTCCAGGTGAGTCAGAAACTCAGACACATCCTTCCCAGTGATGTCCGCGACCAGGAGTTGGCTCGGATTCTTCCGTGTGCGTTCCGCCATGAAGCGGAGAAACAGACGGATGGAATCGCGGTAGCTGCGGATCGTTCGCACGGAAACGTTGCGCTGGCACACCAGGTAGTCCTCGAAGAACGACCGAACGAATGTGGCCAGGGCGAAGGTCATGGCTTTGATGGTTGTCCTCCTTCCGCAACGGAGCCGAACGCATTCAGGAACCGCTTGTTCGCTTCGCCAAGCAGGCTGCCCGTGATGGTCAAGTAGACTTGTGTCGAGTAGATGCTGACGTGACCCATGAAGGCGGACAGGAGCACCAGTCGTTTCTGGACATCCACACCCTCCCGATACCAGCGCAGGAGCCGGTGCACGGCAAAAGCGTGCCGCAGGTCATGGATCCGTGGTTTCGGCCCTTCGCCCCGGATGATTCCGGCATCC
>Ga0315286_10000827_pt1 | contig 27028 bp, 29 predicted proteins | sample YL17G10_0_MG_FD_205038 | JGI IMG/M metagenome (GOLD analysis project Ga0315286, IMG submission 205038) | Sediment microbial communities from Yellowstone Lake, YNP, Wyoming, USA - YL17G10_0 | ecosystem: Environmental > Aquatic > Freshwater > Lake > Sediment | place: USA: Wyoming | collected... | reverse complement strand
CAGATTTGAAAATCTGCTTCAGAAAAAACAAGCAAACCGAAAAAATGCGTTACATTTTAGCGCCCCAAAATTGCTTTAGCAATTTTTGGCTGTCAAGTTTGCGCTTTACACTTTTTACATTTCTCTCAGAAATCAAAAAACCGCTGGTGCGTTTTTAGGATGTTCGGAATTCTCAAATTCCGACATCTTTAAATATCATTTTTATTTCATGAAATCATGAGCCTGTAGCTCAGCCTGGCTAGAGCGCCTGTCTTATAAGACAGCATCTCGTCGAGAGATGATTTTAGGCGAGCAGGATGTCCTCGGTTCAAATCCGAGCAGGCTCATCATAGATTTGAACCTCCTCGGTTCACCAAAAAATTGCATAGCAATTTTAGGGCCAAGAAAATTATCAAATTTTCTGGTCCTTAAAAACTGCGGTTTTTTCGGCCCTAAAAAGCCGATGCTTTTTTTGGAATCCGAGCAGGCTCATAACAAAATTTCGGGACTAGCCACCCTGAAGTTTATTTTTCTTATTCTTTATAACTGCTAAATATGTTCAGCGGGCTGTCAAACACAGCAAGAGCTGAAGAGCCTAAAGCCAGAAGCCTGGATGATCTTCTTCGGATTGCAAAAGGCAAGGGGATGGTGGTCACAAAAGGCAGCAAAAATATAGTTTTTACATTAGATCATTTTGGGATTCCTGCTGGAAATAAAAAAGAAAATAATGTTTCAATACCTTTCTGGATTCTAAATTCAAAAGAATATACTACGGCCTGTGTCAGAGGTTTGATAGATAAAGATGACTAAGCTAAACCAATAACGGGAAGAGACTATCCGTACATCTGGTTCTCATGCAATATCCCTAACTTGAAGAGAACATTTGAAATTGCCATGACAAAGCTAAGATTTAGAATTTCTAAATGGAACATAAGAGAGGGGCACGCTGCGGAATGCTATATCGGAAACAAAAAAGATATAGCAAGATTTTTAAAAGAAGTCGGGTTTAAAAATCCGAAACATCTTAGGAAGTTTCTGCCCCCTTAGTGTAGAGGCCAAATTTCTTAAAAAAACTTTAAGGAAGGCTAGGCACACGGCCCTTTCAAGGCCGTGACCCGGGTTCGAATCCCGGAGGGGGCATATATCCTTTCAGTGTTCAATTAAGCAACTAACCAAATTATAACACTTATTCTGCGTTAACATCAATTCAGTGTTCAACAAAACAGCCGGTCAAATCATATCTTTTATTTTAAGTCAACAGCCATCAGAAAAACAGCTTTTTCCCGAGTAGAGTAATTCTTAAATGCCCAAAAAAAGACAGTCAAAAATGACTATAGAAACTATTAAAAAATTAGTCGGATATGCAGTAGAAGCGATTAACTTAGGAGCAGATTCATACTGAATATATTGGCCATATAAATCGGAAACAGCATTGGATTATCAGGAATACTTTAAATTTGATAATAAAAAGGAAAATGTTGAGAAATTTGATTCTTCATATATGTATGGCAGAAGATAATCTGAATTAAGAAAGTTTTAAAAACAGCCCCTATTGTTTATAATTATGAAACGTGGATCTAGAAGATGGAAGAAAAGATGGGCCATGCGCTGGAAATGGCAGCGTAAAAGGCTTAGAAGGGAAAAGCGTAAAAGAAAAGAAATGAGAATGAAGGCCGCTTAATTATAGTATTATATTATAATAAGCCCCATAAAAACTTAAATATTCATTAATTTAATGAAAAGGAGGAAACATGGCAGAAGCAAATTTAATCGTGACCTTTGATCCTACAAAAGAGGAAAGCGCGAAAAAAGAGATTACAGAAAAGCTAGCGGCGATAAAGGAAAAAGGAAAAATTCTGAAGATAAAAGAAGGATTGGCGGAAATTTCAGTGTCAGACTCTAAAAAAACAGTAAAGGCCTTGTCAAAGCTAAAGGAATTCAACAACACAAACAAGTGGGTTCCAGTCGAGAAATGGTGCGATGCGAAAATTCCAGCGATGCAGAAATGCGTTAACGCGGCTGCAAAAGGAATTTCATCAAAAGACAAGTGGAAAATTGAGATTGGGCTGCACAGAAGCGACTTGCATGAGAAAGATTTGATCATGAAGCTGACTGAAGGCATTGACAACCCAAATGTTGACCTTGAAAAACCTACCAAAATAGTAAAAGTTGAAATTGTGGACAAGAAGGCGGGAATTTCTCTTTTGAACAAAGACGAAATCTTCAACACGATTGACAAAAAGTAACAAGAAAATACTCTCAGAAACAACGTGGGAATCAACGTCAGTATAAATAGGAAGGTTAAGGGAAAATGACAGAGAATGAAAGTGTGATATGGACTGAAAAGTATCGACCTAAAGATTTCTCTCAGGTAAAAGGACAGCAAGATATAGTTGACAGGGCAAAGGCATTTGTCGAATCAAGAAACATGCCTCATTTGATGTTCTCAGGACCAGCTGGAACTGGCAAGTCAACATTGTCATTGATAATAGTCAAAAAACTTTTTGGAGAAAACTGGAGAAATAATTATCTTGAGCTAAACGCATCGGACGAGCGTGGAATTGATGTGATAAGACAAAAGGTTAAGAATTTTGCGAGGACAAAAGCCCTGGCGGAAGTTCCTTTCAAAATAATTTTTCTTGATGAAGCTGATGCATTAACCAGGGAAGCGCAGCAGGCATTGAGAAGAACAATGGAAAACTTCACTTCAAACTGTCGATTTATTTTGTCCTGCAACTTCTCTTCAAAGATTATCGAGCCTATCCAGTCAAGATGCGCTGTATTCAGATTCAAACCTCTGGACAAGACAGAAATCTCAGGCATAATCAGAGAAATCTCAAAGATTGAAAATCTTAATGTAGACGACAAGGCGATTGAAAGGCTTTATGACATCAGCGAAGGAGACTGCAGGCGAATAATAAACGTTCTCCAGTCAATTGCTGCTGTAAAGAAAGACATAACTGAAGAGAATATTTACGAAATAGTCAGCACAACAAGACCTGCAGACATTCAGCTGATTCTGGACTTGGCAATCGCAGGAAATTTCATACAGGCAAGGGAGAAACTTCTTGAAGTAATGCTGAAGCAGAGTTTGGCGGGCTTGGATATAATAAAAGGGATACAGAAAGAGGTCTGGAAAATCAATGTGGATGACAAGTCAAAGATAAAAGTCATCGAGAAATGCGGAGAGATTGAGTTCCGTCTAGTAGAGGGAGCCGATGAATTTATTCAATTGGAATCTTTCCTTGCTTCATTGGCGTTGTTGAAGAAGTAAAAAATGCATCTGTGCTGAATCGCACAGATTAAGGCTGACCCAATTGTCAAATTGGGATGTAAATTACAATATAAAATCTATCTCAGATTACACAAACATGCAATTCATTGAAAAATACAGGCCGAAAAAAATAAAAGATATTGCCGGGCAGGGAGAAGCCCTCAGGCAGCTGCTAAAATTTGTTCTCAATAAAAAAAGTTTGAAAAAGGGGATTATTCTTTATGGTCCTCCTGGAACAGGAAAAACTTCTTCAGCATATGCTGTTGCAAATGAAATGAATGCCGAGATAGTCGAACTTAACGCAAGTGATTTTAGGGACAAAAAAAGCATAAAAGACATAATCGGCGGAGCAATCGGCCAGAAATCATTGTTTGAGAAAAACAAGATGATTATAATTGACGAGCTTGAGGGAATTGACGGACGAAAAGACTACGGCTGCATTGCAGAATTGATAAAAATAGTGAATGGAAGCACCTATCCAGTTGTGCTAATAACCAACGATCTTTACAATGAAAAATTGAAAGACTTGAGGAAATACACTGAAAACATCCAGTTCAAGAAATTGGAGCAGGATGACTTGAAGAAAATTCTTACCAGAATCTGCAATCAAGAAAATGTTCTGATTGATGAAATGACTCTGAAAAGGGTTGCATTAATGTCAGACGGAGATGCAAGAGCGACAATCAATGATCTTCAGACATTAATCTCCGGAAGAAAAGAATTGAAGGAGATCCATACAAAAGTTCTTGGAAAAAGAGAAAGGGAAGAGACAATATTCAATGCGCTAAACTTGATATTCAAGGGAAAAAGCCATGCAGTTGTCGGAGCATTTGAGAATGTTGATATGGACACGGATGAATGCATCCTATGGATCGATGAAAATCTGCCCTATGAATACAATTCAAAAGAACTGGCGACTGCATACAAATTCCTGAGCAAGGCGGATATCTTCAAAAGAAGGATAGTAAGAAATCAGCATTGGAGATTCCTTTCTTACATCAATGAATTGATAACTGCGGGAGTCGCGTTTTCCAAGGAAACTGACAAGAACAAATTTGTCAAATACAAAAGAACATCCAGATTATTGAAGATGTGGATTGAAAACCAGACCAAGAAGAAGGTAATTGCAGAGAAATTTGCAAAGTAAACCCATTGTTCAAAGAAGAAGGCCCTTCAAGAGATGAATTTCCTTGAAAAAATATACAAGAACCATGAAATCCAGCAGACCATCAACAAAGAACTCGAGCTTGAAAAGGATGAGACCTTCTATCTGCTTGCACGATGAAAAAAATGGTAAAACAATCTTTAGCATGCAGAAAACAGCCTGTTTTCTAGCATAAACTTTATAAACCAAATAAACAAAAACAAACTATGAAAATTTCAGACATCAAATCCGGACTGGGGAAGATAAACATAGAGGCGGTAGTAGTCTCAATCACCCCAATAAAAGAGATAAACAAGTACGGAAAGAACATAAAGGTCTCAACAGCTACAATCAAAGATAATTCTGGAAAGATTAAATTAAGTTTATGGAATGAAGATGCTGAGAAAGTTGAGAAAGGCGATAAAATCAAAATCATAAACGGCTATGCTTCTGAATTCAAAGGAGAGAAACAGCTTACTGCAGGAAAATTCGGAAAGCTCGAAGTTTTAGAGAAAGGCCTTGATGTTGATGAAAATGAAGAAGATGAAGCCAGGGGCGAGATAGAAAAGTCTCTTGCAAAAGGCGAAACAAAAACGAATATAGTGCCTGACGATGAAGAAGACGAAGAGCCTGAAGTGTCCGGTGAAGAAGACGAAGAGTGGTAAAAAGTATATTATTCTAGGCTAAATAAAATAATCAATATCTTGTAATAACTCTGCTGACGCATTTCTTTGCTTTGAAGAACTTTGCCGTAAAGTCTCTAATTAATTTTATGTCAAACTGCTTGCAGCTGAAAATATCAATGTAAATTGTATTGTAAGCTTCGCAGAAATGGCCGATGATTGAACTTGCTTCAATCAGCTGCATGAAGGAATATCCTTGAAGATGCACCTGGCCATAGTGTTTAAGTGTCAATGGCCCCCAGCGTTTGATTTTCAAATGCTTGCACAAATCAATGACATATTTCTGAATAAGTTTTCCGCTCTTTAGAATTTCAGGGTCACAATCATAAAGGTCTATATTTAATTCCCAGCCAAATGTTTTTCTTTCATTCATCTAAACTTTCTTGCAATTATTTTTCCTCTTTTACATTAAAAATAAAATATTAATTATTTATTTTAAACAAATTTTATTTATAAAGTTATACCTTTTCCAAGAAATTTTATTTGTTATTTGCTAATAACAAAATTTAAATACCCTCGAGAAATCAAAAGTGTATGCAATCATTAGCTGAATATAAATTCACGAAATAATTTTTCTTAGATTGCAATCTCCTACAAAATGGTCATCTCTAAAGAACAACTCAACCAAGCAAAAGAAAAGAAATACAAGAAAGAACTCTTCAAATCCAAAAAATCAGAGGATTCTGAAGAATTGCCTGCAATAAAAGGCTATGACTTCAACAAAAAGTTCGATTTCAAGGAATTTTTGAAAGCATATAGAACGACTGGCTTCCAAGCATCAAATATGTCCCAGGCAATTGATATAATCAAGAAGATGCATGAAGAAAAAGCAACTGTTTTCCTGGCATATAATAGCAATATGGTTTCATGCGGTTTGAGAGAGATTATCGCATGGCTTGTAAAAAACAAATTTGTTAATGTTCTTGTTACAACAGCTGGAGGGATAGAAGAGGATATAATCAAAACACTAAAGCCATTCCTTCTTGGATCCTATGAAGCTGACGGCGCGATTCTCAGGGAAAAATGCGTCAACAGAATAGGAAATATCTATGTCCCAGACAGCAGATATATCGATTTTGAAGAGAAAATAATTCTTCCTTTTTTGAAGGAACTCTATGGAAGGCAGAAAAAAGAAAATAAAATATTTTCAGCAAGCGAATTCATCAATGAGCTTGGGAAAAAAGTTAATGATGAAGACTCAATTTTATACTGGGCTTCAAAAAACAACATCCCAGTATTCTGTCCAGCGTTAACGGACGGAAGCATAGGAGATATGATTTCATTTTTCAAATATGAAAATCCTGGATTCAAACTGGACATAAGCGATGATATCCTTAAAATAAATGAGCTTGCAATAACTTCTAAAAAAACCGGCATAATTGTTTTAGGAGGAAATTTCCCAAAACATCATGTCTGCAATGCAAATCTTTTCAGAGGTGGAGCAGATTATGCAGTTTACATTACTTTAGAGACTGAAGAAGGTGGCTGTGATTCCGGAGCAAGAATAGATGAGGCAAAATCTTGGGGAAAAATTAAGCCTCAAGCAAAAGCAGTCAAAGTATTTGGAGACGCGACAATCTTATTCCCATTAATTGTTGCTGGCGCATTCACGAAGTGAACCTAAACGAGCATTCAAATAAAACTTATTCTAAGTATATTCTCTAATTAAATTTTCTAAAGAAAATTATGCGCCGCAGCCGCCGGCACTTGAACTTGAGCTGCTTGCAGTGAATCCAAATCCTGCGCTTGGATTAATTGTGTCCAAGGTCTGCGAGCATTCAGCTGGAGGGGTTGCAAAAGCTGCACATACAGCTTTCTTTACATCTTCAGGTGATCTTGGATAAATCTGCTTTTCCTCTCCGTTAAGTATATTTGTTGGACTTCCCTGAACTCCGTATTGTGTGTTCAATGCTTTATCCTCATCAATGTAGCCCGCTGCTCTGTTTGCCATGCAATCAGTCAATGAACTTGAATCAACGCCTGTGCTCTTTACACAGCCTGCTGCGTCTCCTGCATCAAGGAAGCATTCAAGATAATCCCAGAACTTTCCAGACTGCTCTTCTCTAAGGCAAATCTGCCTGTTATTTTCTTCATCTTCCTTTGCGCCATGCATTGTGTATGAAACAAATCTGATTTCAAAATTAGCTTTTCCGGCAAGCAATTTCATTGCTGGAATAACTCCCTTTTCCATCTGTGTTCCGTAAGGGCAGTATGACATCACAAATGTCTGCAGAGTTGGAGCGCCCTCAACTTTCTTTGTTCCGGAAGATGAAGGGGCGGTTGAAGATTTTGCTGCAACCTGCTTTACGATGTTTGTTGCTTTCAAAGTAACAGTAACATCTTTTCCTGCATAAGGATTATTTCCGTCAAGAACAATTGAAGTTTCGTTGTAGCTCAATACTTTGACTGTTGAAAATCCATAAGGTATTTCAGATCCGATTACTGGAGTGTTGGTGACTTTGATGTCATTTCCATCTATGAATATCGTAGAGTTTCCTGTCTCACCTGGAATTGTCTGAGGAATTGCATTAAGCTTCACTTTCAATTTGTCTGATGTTACTTCGACAATCTCAACAAACATAACGGTATTTAAGGTTACATTTTCCAAGGCTTTGTTTTCTATGGACATCTTTACAGATGTGCTTGAAATTCCGACAACCTTTGTATCCCAGATTACTGCAGAATTTGATTTATATGCTTTGTTCAAAGTCGCGTTCTCTCCGAAAACCTGAACAAAAGCCTCAGTTGGAACATCAAAGGTCCTGTTTATTTCCTGAATTGACCTGTTTGCAATAGTTACTGTCCTATTTTCAATTATTACTGCGCTTGAATTGTATTCCCCATAAGCGTCTTTTGCAGAAAGGGTGATTGTTTTTTCTTGTCCCAGAGCTATGCTTCCTAATTCTTTGTCAAGCTTGTCTGAAGCAAAACCGAAAGTCTGCGCTATGCTTCCAACAACAAACTCGCTCTGATTTGTAATCTCCTGTCCGTCAGAAAACTTAATATCAAAATTGAATTTTAATGTATCTCCAGTTGAGATTGGCTTTACCTTTGAAATTGAAGTTATCCAGAAGATTCCGAGAATAATTACTGCCAGAATTCCGACAGCGATTAATACCTTAGTCCAGTCAATTCTTTTTTTCACATGAGTTACTGGAATATCTGCATGATGAGTATGTTCAGCATGATGCTCCACCTTTTTTTCGTTCATATTATCTAATAAAATATACCATATTTAAACATTATGGATAATCAATCATAAGAAATAAAGTATATATTATTACATGCCATTTATTCCTTAAGCTCCCAGAAATATAAAATTAATATTTCTGGCATCCATAGATTTAAGTATTTATTTTAGCCACATAATATCATATTACCATTAGGGTAAAAATAGCAAAAAGGGGGGAATAATGGCGTATGAGATTATTGTAGGAAGAGATGAATCTGACAAGATAAAGTTTGGAAATGAAGGTCTTATCTATATTGGAAAGACCTATGTTTCAATGGGCCAGACAACTTCTTTGACAAATAAAGTTCTTATGGATGTGGCTAGAAGCCATGTTGTTTTGATTGCGGGAAAAAGAGGGTGTTTGGCCGGGAATACTTTAGTATTTACAGACAAAGGATATAAGCCTATAAAGGAATTCGATCAAAAAAATGACAGAGTTTTATCTTTTGATAAAGAAACAAAAAATTTTGAATGGGAAAATGCAGAATTATTAAATTATCCAATAAAAAATGAAAAATTGCTGAAGATAGAATTTGCTGATGGCAGATCCATAATTCTAACTAAAGAGCATCCATTGCTTATGAATTACGGAAAATATCTTTTCTGGAGAATGGCTAATCAATTAAAAGTTAATGATAAGATTATTTTGCCGACAGAATTGCCAAAAGTAAACAATAGTAAAGAAAGTCTAAGAATGGCGAGAATACTTGGTTTTGTTCTATCAGATGGAACAATTAGCAAGAGAAAAGGAAGATGGAAAGATGGCAGAGGATATTGGTATAATGGAACAAAAAGCAGATTAAGAATATTTAATGATTGTCCTGAAGTTTTAGAGCGTGCTAAAAAAGACCTTGAAGAGGAATTTAAATTGCATGTTAAAAGATACAAAAGAAATGACTGTAACTGCGATGTCATTCAGGCGCTTCATGCCCCGATTATCGATAAATTAAACAAATTGGGGATTCCTTTGGGAAATAAAGCAGGAGTTATTAGAATCCCAAAAATAGTTTGGCAAAGTTCTAATGAGTTTAAGGCCAACTTTATTGCTGCATTATTTTCTTGCGACGGATATACCCCAAAAACTGGAAGATATCTTGATTATGCCAGCAAATCAAGAGAATTTTTACAGGACTTGCAATTACTATTGGGTCACTTTGATATAGAATCCGTGATAAGGGAAAAGAATGCAAAATGCAATGGAAAAGTTTACGAAAATTACCGACTTTTTATAACTGACAATCAGTCTGTTAAAAATTTTAAGAAAATAGGCTTCTTTAGCAATTTTAAACAAGAAAGATTAGAAAAACACATATCTACTTCTTTCAGAAAAAGTAAAACTATGTATTTTTCAGATAAATTAGTATGCAGAAAAATAAAAAAAATCGAGGAAATCTACGGAATAAATGAGGTATATGATCTATCTGTAAATAAAAATCATTCATTTATCGCCAATGGAATTATTTCGCATAATTCAGGAAAATCTTATACCCTTGGCGTTCTGGCTGAAGAGATGGCTGGTCTGCCTGAAAGTGTCGGGCAGAATATTGCAGTTCTGATATTTGACACTATGGGGATATTCTGGACAATGGCTTACAAAAATGAAAAGGAAGATGAACTGCTCAAGGAATGGCAGCTTGAATCAAAAAAACTACCAATAAGAGTTTTTGTTCCGCACGGATTTGCAGAAGAATATGCATCCAAAGGAATCCCTGTCACAAAAGGATTCGCGATGAAAGTTTCTGAATTGGAAGCTGATGACTGGACATTGACATTTGGATTAAATTTCCTTGATCCTGTTTCTGTGCTTATCCAGCAGGTTGTCTATGATCTGCATGAAGAGAAAAAAGCTGAAGGCAAGGATTTTGACATTGAAGATATTATCTTCAAACTTAATCAGAATCAGGAAGCTGAAAAAGACACAAAAAATGCGGCAATAGGATTATTCAGGAGCGCAAAGACCTGGGGGTTGTTTGTTGACAAGACTAAACCTTCAACTGAAGTAAAAGAATTGATTGAAGGGGGGAAGACATCAATTCTTGATTTAAGCCCTTACAGCGCAACGGCGACTTTCAACGTCCGTGCTCTCGTAATAGGATTAATCAGCAAGAAAATATTCAATGAAAGAATGGAAGCGAGAAAATTCGAGGAAATTGAATCAGTGAAACATGGACTTGAATATTTGAAGTACAAAGAGAAGAGGGAAATGCCTTTGGTCTGGCTTTTCATTGATGAATTGCATGAATTTTTGCCTGAGACTGGAAAAACTTCAGCGACTGACTCCTTAATCCAAATTCTCAGGGAAGGAAGACAGCCGGGAATTTCATTGGCAGCAGCGACTCAGCAGCCAGCAAAGCTTCATACTGATGTCTGGACTCAATCAGATATTGTCATCTCTCACCGAGTCACTGCAAAGCCTGATGTCCAAGCCCTCAGCACAATAATGCAGTCATATCTTCTTGAAAGCATTTCAGGATACATGAATAATCTTCCTCATCTCAAGGGAAGCGCAATCATCTTAGACGACAACTCAGAAAGAATTTATCCAATGAGGATGCGCGCAAGATTCACCTGGCACGGCGGAGAAACTCCTTCAGCCATAAAAGTGAAGAAGAGAATTTAAAATGAAAATAGTTCTCGGGCACGGAAACCCAAAAGCAAAAGTCATGTTGATTGGCGAAGCTCCTGGCGCTCAGGAAGTCAAGCATGGAAAACCTTTTGTAGGCCCTGCTGGAAAATGGCTTGACAAAATTCTGAAGAAAAATAAAATCAACAGGGAAAAGCTTTACATCACAAATGTTGTCAAGGTGAAAACTCCGGACAACAGAAGGCCTACTGAAAAAGAGATCAAACAATGGCTTCCGATTTTGATAAGCGAGATTAAAAAAGTAAAGCCAAAAATAATTGTTTTGCTCGGAGAAAGCGCAAGCATGGCTGTCCTTGGAAAAAAAGTGAAGGAAAGGGGAAAAATCATCCCAAAAGGCAAAATAAAATATCTCATAACTTATCATCCGTCAGCGGCGAGATTCACGAAAATCCGCAAGACGATTGAAGAAGATATTCGCAAAGTAAGAAATCCCAAATAAGATAATGTGCTTCTGACGTCAAAGCACACAAAATAAATTACGCAGTATAAAAAGAGGTAAAATGAAAAAATAAAAAAAAGATTTTTGTACGGAATAACTGCAAATGTGATTCTTCTCAGCCTGACATCTCTGCTTAATGATATTTCATCCGAGATGATTCAGCCATTGATTCCGCTTTTCATGACTGCCCTGGGAGCCAGCGCATTTGCCATAGGAATTCTCGGAGGATTGTCAGATTCATCTGCAGCAATATTCAACATGCTTTCAGGATACTGGAGCGATTTGAAAGGAAAAAGAAAGCAATTCATTATCCAAGGCTATTCAGCGTCCTCAATAGCAAAATTTTTCATGGCGCTTTCAACAAGCTGGTTGCATCTCTTTATTTTAAGGCCGATTGAAAGAATTGGGAAAGGAATCAGAGAGCCCCAAAGAGACGCTGTTCTGGCTGAAACAACTCCAAAGGAAGTTCATGGGAAAATTTTCGGATTGAACAGGGCATTTGACAGGACAGGGGCGATATTAGGCTCCTTGCTCGCGATAATATTCCTCGCAATGGGTTTTGCATATAACAAAATCTTCTTGATAGCAGCATTAATCTCATTCATTTCGATAATCCCAATTCTCGCGATAAAAGAGAAGAAAATGAAACCGAAAAAAGTTTCCTTGAAAATCGGATTGAAGAATATGCCGAAAGATTTGAAGATTTTTATTATGATATCGACTTTGTTCTCATTGTCAAGCTTCAGCTACATGCTCTTCATTCTAAGAGCAAGCCAATTCTATTCAACCACAATTGCAGTTGCGCTTTATCTGCTTTCAAATTTCCTGTTCCAGCTTTTCGCAACTCCTTCAGGAATTTTCGCTGACAAGATAGGTAAGAAAAAAGTTATTGTAATTGGCTATCTTCTGTTTTTCATAACCTGTGTATTATTCCTCTTTTTCAAATCCATTCCAATGCTGATACTGGGATTTTCAATATATGGAATCTCCCAATCAATGACAGTCGGAAATGAAAGGGCCTTGACTGCTGACCTATCGTCCAAGAAAATGCTTGGAACCTCTCTGGGAACATATTATCTTTTCAGCTCATTGGCTGCGCTTCCAGCAGGAATAATCGCAGGAGCATTGTGGCAGTACATCTCTCCTGAATCAGCATTCATTTATGGAGCAGCATTATCCTTCTTTTCTGCAGTGATTCTCTCATCAACAAAAATTGATGAAGAAATTTTTGAAGAAAGCGAAGAGGAGGAAGAATGAACAATTGCAATTATCTTATAGCGGGAGAAAGATTGAAAGAATATCGCATAGAAACTTCTCATAAAGGCATTCAAAAGCCCAAGACTCTCTGTTTGCTGCTGACGCAATGGCCTTCTATCCTTACAGTCGCTCTTGCCTATCAGTTCAAGAATTACAAAAGAGACGGGATTTTTGATCTGAAGGAATATCCTGACGAGAGAAGAAAAGCAGCCTATGCTTATTACAACAGCACATTAAAGAAACTGAAGAAAGGTGAGTATAAATTGAATTTGAAGCCCCAGGGATTGGAATTATTATAGAGCTCCAGATTTTCAACCACTACATTACAGCTTCTTGACCTGCTCCTTTTTTTCTTCTTTCTGGACAGCCGGCTGCAATATTGACTCAAGATATTTCTTGTGCGCATGATAATTAGAGGGGATATTGCACAGGACAATCTTTACTTCTTCATTTCGATTCTCTGTGATAAAATAATCCAGATTATTCTGTGGAATATTTTTGCACTCTTTTTCCAGAAGAAGTTGTGCATTTCTCAAGGCGATATTAAGGTCAGGATAATGCAAAGAAAAAGATTTTTCGATTCCGTTAGATAAGTAATATAAACGATAACTCATTTAGATTTTATTCTCCTCTTGTTTAAGATGGATAGTCAGACACCCCTTGAAAAGTTGAGGTCTCAAAAGTTTATATATTTTTCCCAGAAAATAACTCGTTCAGAAAAGCATGAAATCAACGCGGATTCTATATTTCCTTGGCCCTATGTCTCCGGCTTTCACCCATCGAATCATTTTGTAAGACTCTATCTTCACGCCTTTCTTCTTTGAAAATTTTTCTACAGCCTTGGAAATTTTGTCCAGAGTCGCGCTGGGCATGTCATCCTCAAAAAGAAAATCGTGATAATTGATTATTGTGCCCTCTTTTGCAACCTCCAAGGCTTCAGCAAGAAAATCATCGCTCAATTGAGGCCTCATCATAGCAATTCTGTCAAACTTCAAACCTTTTTTCTTCAGAATAGGAATGATCCTCTTAACATCTCCCTGAATCACTTCAACATTATTCAATTTGTTCAGCTTGACATTTTCCAAGGCATATCTGCTAGCTTCTCGATTGATTTCAACTGAATAAACTTTCTTCGCCTTGCTGTGCTTTGCAATTACAAGAGGATAGGGTGCAACTCCCGCGAACATTACCAAAACAGTCTCGCCTGGCTTGACTTGTTTTGCAACATCTAGTCTGTCATTCGCCAGTCTTGGAGAAAAATAGCACGTCTCAACATTCAATTTGAAAGAACATCCATTTTCTCGGTGAACTGTCTCCTTGGTTTTCTCCCCAAAAACAAAAGCAAGCTTCCTAGTCCTCAGTCTTCCTGAAATTTTCCCTGCCTTTTTTAAAACGGTCTTGATATTTTTGTGCTCCTTCATCAATGCAGCGGCGATTATTTTCTCTTTCTTCCTCAATTTAGGGGGAATGTCAAGAATCCCTATGCTTCCAACAATATCGAAAGCTCTTGGAAGCAGTTTCAATTCTTTCTTTGACAATTTATTTTTTAGAATATCCTTTAAGTCCATTTTCAGTGAGCCATCCGAGAATTTTTTTAGCAACAATTAATTTATGTTTGTAAGCGCTTATTGTATGATTTGCTCCTTCAACCAAAAACAGCTGCTTTGGATTGTGGGCAAGATTGAATGCCTGTTCAGTCCCCTTGACATGGACAAACCTGTCTTTGGTGCTTTGTATGAAAAAAATCGGAGCATGAATATTCTTCACTATCCTGACACTCAGCCTTCTTGATTCATCAAGCGACTCTTCGCTTAGCTTGAATCTGAATGTGCTTTTCATCAGCTTTCCGGTCGCTTCAATATTCTCAAAAGTCTTGTCAGTTATACCATCAATTCCTTTGAAAATTTTGTGTATCAGAAACAATGGAATGAGCCTTCTTAGAAAAGTGAATGCAGTTAACTCAGCTGACAAGGCTGGATTGATCATAACAACAGTTTTTGCCTTTATCTTTGACAGTGCAATTATGCTTGAGCCGAAACTATGCCCTATTAATATAATGTCTTTGCTGTAAGGCTTGACAAATTTCATTACCTGTTTCAGGTCGCTTATCTCAGCGTCTATTCCAGTAAATTCTCCGCCGCTTTCTCCTGAGCCCCTGAAATCAAATCTGAATACAGAATAGCCGTTGTTATACAGGAACTTTGAAAGAAAAACAAGCAATTTAACGTCCTTATCCGATGTAAAGCCATGGCACAGGACAATCAAAGGGGCCTTTTTATGGAGGTACAAGACACCCCGGATATTCTGCTCTCTGTTCAGAAATTCAACTCTTTTTACAGCCATTTTCGGTTACATCAAGACAAGTTTTTTAAACTTTAAAAAACTTCATATGACATGAAAAGGGGAATTAAAAAGAAGGGCAAGATTAACCTGAAAAGAAAGGAAAAATTTGAACATTTCGCCTCTTTCTTCCTGATGCTTGTAACTTTAGGAATATTTCTCTCAGCTTTAGGAAGCTCTCAGCCTGTCTTTTCCGCCGAGTCATTCCAGGAATTACTGCAGACTGACATGGCTACATTTGTCATCTGGTTTGCAATATTCTTCTGCCTGGTCTTCTTTGCATCAAAGAGGATTTTCGGAGCCCAGACAAACATCTCATCTGTATTCTCTATCGCAGTCGGCCTGCTGATGACAGTCGGCTTGATAAAATCCTTCCCAGAGATAATGCAGAACATCGGAACCTATGCTGTTATAATCTTAATCGTCGCATTAGGTCTATTGCTTTTTGCTCTTGCAAAAAAATCAGGAATAAATGGGGCAGGGCTTGGAGGATTCAAGCCCAACTTATGGATAATCCTCTTTGCATATTTGATATTTTGGTATTTCTACAGATTCACAACAGTTTTCCCTTACTCATTCAAAAATCTTTTCAGCCAGAATCTTCTTGATATCATTGCATTCATTGACATTGCAATTTTAGTCATTGCAGGAATGATGAAAGCAAATAGCAGATATCCATCAGGCGGAGCTGGAGGCGGTGGTGGAGGAGCTGGAGGCGGAGGAGGAAGCGGAGGTTCAGGCGGTAGCGGAGGAAACGGAGGAGCTGGGGGCGGTGGAGGATCAAGAGGCCAAACACCATCACAAAGTCCAGAAGCAAGAGCAAAAATAAGATCGCTATGGGATCTAAAGCAAAAATACCAGAGTTATGTTTATGCACTTTTCACAAGAAGAAATGATCCGATTACAAAGAGAAAAAGGGTGAGAATGCTTCAGATACTTCAGGTGATTCTCAATGAAGCTAATAAGCTTGGAGTTAGACCTGATGTGTTCTTATTAAGATCAAAAGACGGCGGAGTCGGCGAGAACAATCTTCATAGACCAGAAGTGTATGCATCGAAATTAAAGCAGAATAGCCTATTATAATCACAGGAGGTTAAAAGATGAGACCGAAAACAATTTTGTTTATCATCAGCTTAGTGGTGCTGATAATAGGAATACTGCCTTTAATCAAGCAGTTGATTCCACCAGTAATCCCTACTGAAGGGATAATCTACAGTGCTGCTCTGATCATAGTTGGATTGATAGGATTAGTATCCAGCATGACCAATAGGATGATCTAGGAAAATAGCGAAATATTTAAATAACAAATTCCTCTAGAGAGACTATGAAAAAGGGTGTTGAATTTACAAGGTTTGCAATAATGCTTGCAGCCGCAGTGATATTAACTTCTGCGCTTGCGAGCGCAGGATTCTTTCAAGAAGCCTTGGGCGGAAAGAGCGCCCTTGGAAGCGGATTGGATTTTCTTTTCGGAACACAGAATATAACCACCGCTTCCGGACAGCAATTCCTGGTTTTCGTTGCAATATTCGTAATAGTATTCGTTGCAGCCGCTGATATTGTCTCAACTTTCTCAACATTTTCTGCAATGACCTCATGGATTATTGGATTTGCACTTGCTATAATCACTTCTGCGACAGGATTGCTTTCACAGCTTTCATTAGTTGTATTCAGCTTCGTAGCAGGAGTTGGAGTCATCGCAATTGCCGGAGTCATCATCTCTGCATTCGTTGTTGCGTTCGCAGTTCATTTCGGCATAAGCGGATTAAGTGGCTGGCTCAAGGCTAGAAAAACAATGATGGAAGCAGAAACAGGCGCTGTAAAAGCAGCTGCCGGAATCAGAGCATTAAAGGCAATTGAAAAAGAAGCGGCAAGATAAGAATAGATTTTTATATTTCTTTTGACTGATATATGAATGAAAAAGAGTTTGTTTTTTGCATTAACTGCAATTTTATTAATCATAACAATTGCTGCCGCGCAGCAAGTTTACTCCCCTTCTCAAGGAACTGTAGTAACTTCAAGCCTGAATGATTTATGGGGAGTTCTTCTGGGAGTAATTGTCTGGGTGGCAAAAGAAATATTCTTCGGGGCAGGTTATGTTCTGGGAATGCCGCCTTCTAATTTGAATGGGATAATTTTTGCGACAATCATCTGGATTTTATTGGCCAAAGAACTGGCTAAAATTTTGATTGACTTTACAAGCTTCTCAAAAATAGTGGCCTGGATAATTGCCTTATGCATTACAATCCTTCTTGCAGTATTCGGGGTAATCAAGATATTTGGCGTTGCCCTGCTTTCCCTAATTTCAATGTTTACTACCTCAACCGGCCAGATACTTGCACTGGGAATTCTGGCCTTAATCTTGGTTTACATAATCTTAACTGTAATAATGAACCTGTTTTCTTCTGGAGTAAAGGAAAGAAAAAGAGAAGAAAGAAAAGTCAAGGAGAAAGCAGGAAGAAAAGTCCTTGAGAAGATTGGCGAAGAAGCTGAAAAATAGGCAGAATCAAGATTCTATATTTTAGAATACAAATCCTTTTAAAATTCAAATCCAAGTATTAAACTATGATTATTGGACTTACTGGCTCATTGGCATCTGGAAAAGATGTTATCGCAGATATTCTGAAAAGAAAGGGATTCATCTATCTTTCATTGTCAGATGAAGTCCGAGAGGAAGCTAAAACAAGAGGGATTGAATTGACAAGAGAAAATCTGCAGATTCTTGGAAACGAAATGAGAAAAAATGAGGGCAATGGAATTCTTGCCCAGCGAATTCTGAGAAAGGTCTCTGATCCCCAAAAGCATTACATAATCAATGGAATAAGGAATACAGCCGAGGTTCAAGAATTAAAGAATTGGCCTTCTTTCTTCCTTATTGCAATTGACGCGCCCCAGCAGATGAGGTTTCAGAGAATGATTCAGAGGAACAGGCCTTCTGATCCTAAAAACTTTTATGATTTTATGAAGTTTGACGCGATTGACCAGGGAAAAGATCAGGACGAAACAGGACAGCAAGTAAAACAGTGTATGGAGATGGCTGAATACAGGATATTCAATGAATTCGGAATTGAAAGATTGACAGACAAAGTAACTTTCATGATCCAGCAGATAATGAACAAGGATATGCTCTCAAGAAATTCCGGAACATCCATATAATCTTTGTTCATTAAGTTTTTTCTTATATTCAGAAAAAAGTGATAAATCATTTGCCTGTCAAGGCAAATTTCAACCTCCAGCAGAACGAAAAAATCTTCCAGATTTTTAGGGCCGAAAAAACCACAGAGCGATTTTTTGATGTCAATTTTTCTCTGGCTTTTCTATTTTCCCACAAAAAAAGAAGTTTTTCTAGAAAAACTTCTTCAGACTTGACTGCTTCATCTCTTCAGCGCCATCAAGAACTTTCTTGACTGCTGAATCAACTCTTTCTTCTGAAAAGGCATGATCCTTTACTAGAATCTTCTTTAATTTTTCTTCATCAATCTCCTTGAACTTTATGCTGTATTTGCTTGTGACATTGGGCTTCTTGAACAATTCAAAAATATCCTGCCAGTTGAATCCTAACTCCTGGCCCTGTTCTCTCATCTGAGATTCGACTGCCTTGAAAATCATGGCTGGGCTTTTATGCTGCCTTACAATCTGGAGAGATTTTTTTGGTCCCAATCCCTTGACTCCGCCAGGATTATAATCTGTTCCAATCAAAATTCCCAGACAAATCAGCTGCTCCTGATTCAATTGGAGAGAATTAAAAACTTTTTCCAGCTCAATCATTTCCGGCTGAATTGCAACTGAAAGGCCTGAAGCTAATTTTCTTTTTCTTGCCAGCGTCAAATTTCTTATGAGCTTCGGAGCCCCGAAAGCAAGAGCATCATAATCCTGAGATGCGCATGCAAAAACATCTTTCTTTTTCGCCATAAATGAAGCCTGCGCTTCTCCTTCTCCAGGAGCCTGAACAACTGGAATTCCCAATGCATTAAGCAGCTCTTTGCTCTCTTTAATCATCTCTCCAGTCAAATATGAAATCCTTGAGGCATATTTCGCCCTCTCTTCAATGGTCTCTGCAGTCTCAAACTTGGCAACAGCATTTTCCTTTACTGCCCTTCTTGCCTCATGAGTCTTCTGCTTGAGTTCAGGAGCCTCTCCGTCAAAAACAAAAATCAATTTCAGCCCCTTGGCCATTAAGTTAGTCGTTCTGTAGAATAATCCTGAAAGATGGGAAGTTATGTTGCCTTTCTTGTCAGTCAGGGGCATGCCGTCAGGCTGTCGAATAGTAGTCAAGAATTGATATAGTGTGTTGAATGCGTCAACTGCAATCACTTTTCCCTTCAAATCCTCAAAAGAAATCTCTTCCCTAGGAACAATCTCGCTTATCTGCAGGCCCATAATCTAAGATAGAAGAAATGGCTTAAATAATTTTTGATGTGTTCTCCTCATAAAAATAGCGCACAAAACTATCGACAGAATTATGAAGATTGATCCTTGCCTGTGGAGATGAAAATTTTAATTCATTCTCCCAACATCTCATGTTATATGAATCTCCTTCATGCACTATTTCAACAAAAAAAACATTACCTTTTGTATAATCCACAAAACGTCCAGTGTCCGGGTCAACGCCAACTTCAAGAGTGCATTCTGAATTTATTCCAGAATAAAATTCTTCGTCTTTAGGAAAAACAATCTTAAGAATATCGCTATTGGAGCTTACAATCCTGATATTTTCAGAAATATCCTTGATAAGATCATTGATTGTCATTTTATTTCCCCACATGATTATCTGAGTAAGCATCAAGCAACTTGATTGTCTTTCCAGCAATAAGCTTGTTTGGATTAAGCTGATTGCCTGGTTTGTTGAAGCTTTCAATATCAGAATCATTTGCAGATAGAGTATATTCTTCATAAAGTTTATAATTAAGATTATTTTTTTTGTTTTCAGCCTTGAAATAATCTCTTAATCTATCCCCCTTCTGTATAACATGCCCTATGACCCTTGCATTCTCGTAAGGCGCTTTTCTTGCATGACCATAAGCGATTCCTGCGATGACGGCTGCAGTCAAAGTCAATCCTAAAACAAGAGCAGTCAATCCAGTGTCAATCTTTTTCAATAAGTTACTGTCTTTCTCTTTTTCAGATGGATTATAAATATCCTGCTCTGCCTTTTCATTAGCAAGAGATTGTTCATGAGTATTATTTATAGCAGATTTCTTCAGTGCCTCTCTTAATATTTCAAAATCGGCCATTTTATTTATCCTTTTTATTGCTTATCCAGGTGTAATTGTGATTATAATCCAGTATTTCCACTGCTTGTCCAGCTTTTATCTTGTCAGGATTAAAATTGGGATAATTATTGCCAAAAATGTCATTTACAACACCAGTAGCATCCTTTACAGCCCTGAATTTTGAATTTGGAACTCCAGTCAGTTTTATTATTTTGTCAAGACTGTCTCCTTTTTGAAAAGTATAGAGTTTCCAATCTCCTAAAATAGCATAATTTGCGACATCAGCGCAATAAGTTGTGGCTTTGTTTACAGCAGGAATTTTATTTGCAGCATATAATCCGACTAAAGCGACAGCTGTGCAAGCAATAGACTTTACTTTTTGCCTGTTGTTTCTATACCATCTTCCAAAGTTCAGCTTTGCGCTTAATTCAGGTTTTTCATCCATTTTTTAGTTTTATTCAGTTATCTTATATACTGGAAAACCATACTGGTTCCTGACAATCTCTGCCTTTAATGTAGGCTTGTTCCTGATAGTGTCAGCAACGGTTATGCTGTCAAAACAGCTTTCCAGTTCATTTTTCTGCGGCTTTGCATTTTCAATCTGTTTTGCAAAGTTTACAGCATATGTATCATTTGTATCCATTTTTTTGTCTCCTTCCAGGTTTTTTCCTGTTACTACTAAACAGTTGTAAGGGTATTTAAACCTTTCTTCTTTTATCAGAATAGATAAAGATATAAAATATTAATCCTTGAAGAGAACATGGCAAAAGAGACCTTTATTCCTCTGGATTATGACTATATCGATGTCAACGACAGAGCAGTTATCAGAGTCTGGGGCAGGACAAAGGGGGGGAAAAGGATATGTGTCATAGATGAAGCTGAATCCTATTTTTGGATAATCCCGAAGCCAAAAGTTGACTTGGAGAAGTTCGCTGAAAAATTGGGTAAAATACAGCTAAAACATGCCGGAAGAGATGCCCGCGTTCTTGAAGTCAAAATAAAGGATAAGAATTTTCTTGGGGAAAAGATAAAGGCCTTGCAGGTGTTTGTCAATAATACAAAAGACATCAATTCCATAAAAGACATTGTCAAGGAATTTCCGGAGACAAAAGAGAAGAAAGAGCAGGACATCAATTTTGTCACGAGATATATAATTGACAAGGAAGTAAAGCCCCTTACCTGGCAGAATGTTGAGGGAAAAGAATACAGCAAAGAGGAGTTAAAGGCATTAAAATGGGATTTTAATGTTGACATTGTTTTGAAGGCTGATCAAATTAAAGAATCAAGGGATCAGCCCGAATTCAATCCAAAAGTTCTTGCATTTGACATTGAAGTTAGCGACTTTAATCTTGGAAAAGGAAAAATTGTCCTGCTATCCATTGCAAACAATGAAATAAAGAAAGTTTTGACATGGAAGCATTTCTCAAATCCTCCAAAAGAAGTTGAATTTGTCAAGAATGAAGAGGAATTAATCGGAAGATTCATTGAGATAGTAAATGAAACAAAGCCGGACTGCATCACAGGATATTTCTCAGATGCCTTTGATCTTCCCTATCTAAGAATGAGGGCGGACGAATACGAAATGAAGCTGGATTTGGGATTGGACAAAAGCAATGTATCAATAATCCGCGGAATCATTCCATCTTCAGAAATCCGGGGAATTGTCCACATTGACCTGTACAAATACATCAACAATCTTATCTCCTATACTCTCCATAGCGAAACAATCTCTCTAAATGACGTTGCAAAAGAATTAATTGGGGAGGAAAAACTGAAAGTTGATTTGGATAAGTTGATTCATGAGGCAAAATCTGCAAAAGGAAAGCTTGAAGATATTGAATTGAAGAAATTTGCGCTTTACAATCTACAAGATTCAGTCTTGACTGTAAAATTATTCAACAAACTATGGCCTAACATCGCTGAATTCACAAGAATAATCCAAGAACCTCTGTTTGACGTTTCAAGATCAACCTATTCTTCTTTAGTTGAACAGAATATTTTACATAATCTCAAGAAGTTCAATGAGATTGCCGAGTCAAGGCCTGTGTTTGATGAGATTAATGAAAGAAAGCAGAGAAGAAAATATACTGGGGCTTTCGTCAAGGAGCCAGTTCCAGGGCTATATGATAACGTTGCTGTCTTTGACTTCAGGTCATTCTATCCAAATGTTATTGTGAGCTTTAACATATCTTCTCCAACAATAAGGGAGAAAAAAGAGAATGATGCTTACGAGACTCCTGAATTTGAGTTTGAAGGCAAGGAAAGAAAGTTTTATTTCACAAAAAAAGAGGGATTCATTCCAAAAATCCTTCATGAGCTTCTTGAAACAAGAAAAGAAATCAAGAAAGAGTTGAAGAAGAATCCTTCTCCTGTCCTTGAAGCCAGAGACTATGTTCTAAAGACCTTGGCAAATGCAAGTTATGGTTATCTTGGATTTTTCGGCGCCCGTTACTATTCTCTCGAGTCTGCAGCCAGCGTAACAGCAATTGCCCGTTATTACATTCAGAAGACCATTGGGGATATGGAGAAGGCAGGATTCAGAGTCATGTATGCAGACACTGATTCAGTAATGTTTTTGCTGGAAAAGAAGAGTCAGCATGAAGCCCTTGAGCTTCTGAAAAAAATAAATGATGAATTGCCGGGCACAATGGAGCTTGAGCTAGAAAATTTCTACAAAAGAGGCCTTTTCGTAATGAGAAGGACAGGTGAGCTTGGGGCAAAGAAAAAATATGCTTTGATTGACAAGGATGAGAAAATCAAGATCAGGGGATTTGAATCAGTAAGAAGAGACAGATGTGATTTGGCAAAAGAGACACAAGATATCGTGTTAAAAAAAGTCCTGAATGAAGGAAATGCAGACAGCGCCCTGAAATATGTTCAGAAGATTGTTGATGAGATCAAAAACAAAAAAGTGCCTAATGAAAAATTAGTCATCAAGACTCAGCTGAAGAAAGCGATTGAAGATTATGCATCCATAGGCCCTCATGTGGAGGTTGCAAAAAGAATGCTAAGTCTTGGGCTTCCAGTAAAAGAGGGGCAGCTGATAGAATATATCATCGCCAAAAGTAAGGCACATGATAATCGTGCTCAGGCTCAGAAATTAATCAGGGAAATGGCCAGGCTGCCGGATGAAGTTGAAGACGGCAATTATAACATCGAATATTACATAGACCATCAAGTATTGCCTGCAGTTGAGAGCATTTTCGCAGTCTTCAGCATTTCTCTTGAAGATCTGAAAGGTAAGAAGCAGAAACACTTAGGAGAATTCTAATCTCCGTGATGTTCCAAAAATGATAGCAACCCCTTTTAGGAATCTTTAAAAGACTTCTAGTATCTAGTAAAAAGCCAGTGGCAAGGGAAAAATGGAATATTTTGTACGAAGTAAATTAGTTCCGCCTAAGGAACCAAACCCCGTTCTTTTGAATGATTTTATTAGATATAAGAATAAAATAAACAGCCTGTATAATGGGTATTTTAAAGAAAAAAAAGATGGAGAAATAAAGAATGGAGAAAAACGGGTAAAAGAGTTAGAACTTGAGAGGAAATTAGATGCTTGCTTGGATTTTGCGGCAAGAAGAAAGTATACTAAAAAAGTTCAAGAGATAGAAGAATTAAACCAGGATTATTGCGCACAAAAAACCAAGATATGGACTAAGAATATCGGCCTGGTCATACAATTGGCTAGAAAACTTAGCAATGGAAATGGACTGATAGATGACCTTATCCAGGACGGGTCAGAAGGAATATTTATAGCAGCAAAGAAATATAATCCTAACAAAAATACAAAATTCAGCACATATGCTACATACTGGATAAGACAATGCATGCAAAATGCCATCAATAAGAACTATAAAAATTCTATAGTAAAACCTATTGGCATAGAAATACATTTGGCCAAACTTAAGAGAGATTATCAAGGATATTCTGAAAAGCAAAATAGGAATTCAAAGAATGGGGCAAGAAAATGTTCTTCAGACTTTGAAAGAATAACGGCCTATGACATAAAGAAATGTCTTGGAATCAATAATTCTAATGCCCTCAGAATAATCGCTGCATTGAAAACTTCACATATCCATTCCCTGGATGATATAAATGAAGACGGAGATTTTTATCTTTCAGAACTGATAGGAAATGAAGATAAGATATCAGATGTTGGGCAGAATAGAATACTTGATAATTGCATTCCCCATTTAAATGAAAAAGAACAGGATATAATAAGATTAAGATATGGCCCTGAAATGTGCACCTTGGACAAGGTGGGAAAGATGTATAATGTGACAAGGGAAAGGATAAGACAAATCGAAACTAAGGCGCTTAGAAAGCTTAAAATATTATATCAGAATGGTACTCTCAGCAAAGAGAAGAGATAAATATGGAACAAACTGAATTGAACAAATGGAAAAAAGCAGGCGAAATAGCTGCTCTTCTTATGAAAAAGACAAAACAACTCTGCAAACCGGGAGTCCCTTTGCTTGAAATTGCAGAGAAAATTGAGGCAGAAGCTGAAAGTCTGAAAGTAAAATGGGCTTTTCCAATCAATCTTTCAATCAATGAAATTGCGGCGCACGCGACTCCGCAGCATGATGACAAAACACTGGCTTCAGGCCTTTTGAAAATTGATCTGGGAATTTCAATTGATGGATGCATAAGCGACATGGCATGCTCAGTTGACCTGACTCCTGATAAAAAATTCAAGAAAATGATTGAAGCAAATGAAAAAGCTCTGCAGGAAGCAATAAAAGTCATAAAACTTGGAGTGCAGGTCAATGAAATTGGGAAGAAGATTCATGAAGCAATAACCAAAGATGGCTTTGCCCCAATCAGAAATCTTTCAGGCCATGAATTGCAAAGAAATACGCTTCATGCTGGCTTGACAATCCCCAATTATGACAATGGAAACAAGCTTCAATTGGAAGAGGGAGTTTACGCAATCGAGCCTTTTGCAACAACAGGCGAGGGAGTTGTGCAGGACGGAAAGCCTTCTGGAATTTTCATGCTTCTAAACAAAAAGCCAGTGAGAGACAGAACTTCAAGGGAAGTTTTAGAATTCATTGAAAAAGAATACTCCACACTTCCATTTTCAGCAAGATGGATTGTAAAGAAATTCGGCACAAGAGCCCTAATCTCTTTAAAAAGCATGCAGCAGCAGGAAATTTTGCACAGTTTCGCTGAGCTCATTGAGAAATCCAGGGCCCCAGTCAGCCAAGCTGAACATACAGTTCTTATAGAAAAAGGAAAGGTAAGTGTTTTGACAGAATTAAATTAAAGACAAAGCATTATCTCTGCATGCACTTACACAAGATCAGTGACTGCAGGATTCAACAACCAAAAAAATGTATAACCTTTTTAGGGCCTTAAAAAGTTAATACTTTTTCCGGAACCCGCTGGAGCTTGTTACCCCATATAACCGGGCATGTCCATCTTGTCAGGCCTTGACCTTTTCAAGAATACTTCCATGTCTTTGTATTGCTTCGCGTCTTCCATTGTGACTGAAGGCTTTATCTTTTTCAAAGCCTCATCAAAATGCTTTTTCTTTACAATCTCTGCTTTTATGTCATCCCTCAATGCAAGCATCGCAGCTTCTCTGCATATTGCTTCAATGTCTGCTCCAACCAAGCCTTCTGTCTTGTCAACAAGAAGTTGAATATTTACATCTTTTGCGAGAGGCATGTTTTTAGTATGAACTTTGAATATTTCTATTCTTGAGGATTTATCAGGAACTCCTGTTGAAATTATTCTGTCAAATCTTCCTGGTCTAAGCAATGCTCCGTCAAGCATGTCAGGCCTGTTGGTTGCTCCGATAACGACAACGCCTTCCAACTGAACTAATCCATCCATTTCAGCAAGCAATTGATTAAGGACCCTTTCAGAAACCTTCGTTCCTGTTTCATATCCTCTTTTTCCTGCAAGAGCATCTATCTCATCAAAGAAAACAATGCATGGAGCGACTTGTCTTGCCCTCTCAAAGACTTTTCTCACTCCTTTCTCTGATTCTCCGACCCATTTGGACAATAATTCAGGCCCTTTTATCTGAATGAAATTTGATTCTGATTCTGTTGCGACTGCTTTTGCAAGCAAAGTCTTTCCTGTGCCTGGAGGACCATAAAGCAATATTCCCCTTGGCTCTCTGATTCCCAATCTTTTGAACGCTTCAGGATGCTGAAGAGGCCATTCAATCGCTTCATTAAGCTCCTGTTTCAAATTTTCCAATCCGCCAATTTGCGACCATTTAACATTAGGATTTTCGACAAAGACTTCTCTCATTGCAGAAGGCTGTACTAGCTTAAGAGCTTCCCTGAAATCCTTGTCAGCAATTAAAATCTTGTCAAGCATGTCCTGAGGAATAATTCCATCTTCTTTCAAGTTCAGATCAGGGATTAATTTTCTTAATCTTGCCATTGCAGCTTCTTTGCATAATGCAGCCATGTCTGCCCCTACAAATCCGTGTGTAATAGAAGCATATTCATCCAAATCAACATCTTTTGCAAGAGGCATGTTTCTAGTATGAATTTTTAGGATAGACAATCTGCCTTTTTTGTCAGGGACTCCGATTGAAATTTCCCTGTCAAATCTTCCGCCCCTTCTCAATGCAGGATCAATCGCATCAGGCCTGTTTGTAGCGCCAATCACAACAACTCTTCCTCTCCCTTGCAAACCATCCATCATAGTCAGCAATTGAGAAACGACTCTTCTCTCAACTTCTCCATAAGATTCTTCTCTTTTTGGAGCAATGGCATCAATCTCATCAATGAAAATTATTGAAGGCGCATTCTTTTCAGCTTCATCAAATATGTCTCTTATTCTTTTTTCAGATTCTCCATAAAAC
>Ga0315286_10000826_pt1 | contig 27039 bp, 23 predicted proteins | sample YL17G10_0_MG_FD_205038 | JGI IMG/M metagenome (GOLD analysis project Ga0315286, IMG submission 205038) | Sediment microbial communities from Yellowstone Lake, YNP, Wyoming, USA - YL17G10_0 | ecosystem: Environmental > Aquatic > Freshwater > Lake > Sediment | place: USA: Wyoming | collected... | reverse complement strand
TGACCAGAGATGGAATTGCCCAATTTTTGAGTGTTAAGCTTGAATATCATCCCGAAATTGAGGAGAAAATAAAAAAGTTTTTTGCAGTCAGAAACTATCCAATGGCTGAAAAGAACAAAATCCAGGCTTATCTTCCTGCCGGCACAAGTGAAATTGAAAACGACCTCGGCACTGCGCCGGGAATATTTTACCCCGTTAGAGACAAGGAATCAGAGATTCCTGACGGCCACCAAAGGTGGCCTGTCTCTAACGGGGTGAACGAAGGAAATAAAAAGATAATTGTTGCAATGCCCGGCGTGCCGTCCGAGATGAAACAGATGTTCGACAAATCAATTCTGCCGAGGATAGAAAAATTTGCCGGCGGAGATTTTATTGTTGTAAGAAAGGTCAGGTGCATCGGGGCGGGTGAATCAGCAATTGCCGAGATGCTTGGCGATTTGATGAGCAGAGACAGGAATCCGCTGATAAACTGCACTGTGGATTGCGGCATCATAACACTGCATATTGTTGCCCGGGCAAAAGACAAGAGCAAAGCGGCGGCTTTAGCGGCCCAGGACATTCAAAGGCTTTGCGGTATTCTTGGTAAACTTGTTTATGGATTAGATGAGCAAAGTCTGGCCCAAGTTGTGGGTCAAAAGCTTTTGGATATGAAAAAAACTTTGGCTGTGGCTGAATCCTGCACCGGCGGTCTTATAGCCAAAATGATTACGGATGTGCCGGGTTCCAGCGGGTATTTTCTTAACGGCTGGGTTACTTACAGCAACGAATCAAAGACATCGGAGCTTGGAGTAAAAAAGGAGCTGATTGAGAAGGCGGGGGCGGTCAGCAGCGAAGTTGCAGCAGCTATGGCTGAGGGGGCAAGGAAAAAAAGTGGTGCTGATTTTGCCATATCTATTACCGGAATTGCCGGTCCGCAGGGCGGCAGCGAACAAAAACCTGTCGGACTGGTATATATTTCCATAGCACTGCCGAAAGGCGTTGAGACGGAAAAATATTTATTCGGACTAAGAGATAGAGGCTTTATTCGTCAAAGAGCCGCCCAAACTGCCCTGAATTTGCTCAGATTGAAGTTGGGTATTTGACCAATTTAACCGATATTGGTATAGTGGCTGTAGAAGTATTGCAAAAGTATCGTTAAGCAGGATTTATGGCGAAAAACCGGAGAAAATTAGGCGAAATACTCTACAAAAACGGGTTACTCGGCAAAGATGTGCTTGTTAAGGCGATACAGACCTCACGGGAGAAAAACAAGCGGCTTGGCGAAACACTGATTGAGCTTGGTCTGGTTTCCGAGGATGATATCAGCAAGGCAATCGCCTATCAGTTCGGGCTTGACTATGTGGACATTGACAAACAGTCAATTCCGCAGAGCACATTAAATCTCATACCGCAGGAGGTTGTTCAGAAATACGGCGTTTTGCCGCTGAGTAAAGAAAACGGCAGATTAAAGCTTATTATCAGCGACCCGCTGGATTTGGATACACTGGATATGCTGCGTTTCAGACTCAACAGCGAAATTGACTGCTGCATTGCAAGTCCGACAAAGATTCGAGCCTTTATCGACCGCAGTATTGACGAGGTCAGAAACAGCATTGATGCGACGGCTGCAGAACTTGCCGAAGAAGGTCATACGATTGAAGCTGAGATTCGAAAGGCCGAGGAAGCAGGTGAAGGTGACGAAGGGCCGATTATTCGGCTGGTCAATCTGATTATTGACGAGGCGGTTCACTCGCGGGCAAGCGATATCCATATTGAGCCGATGGCCGACCGCATAAGGGTCCGCTATCGTGTTGACGGTGTTTGTGCCGAGCGCGACAGGATCCCCAAACACATGCAGGCCTCTGTAACAGCTCGTCTGAAGATTCTAGCGGGTATGGACATATCGGAGCGGCGTCTTCCTCAGGACGGCAGAATCCAGCGCGACATAGACGGCAGGAAGATAGATTTTCGTGTTTCGGCCCTTCCCGGTTATCACGGCGAAAGTATGGTTCTTCGTATCCTTGAGCCGGAGTCAATAAAAATAGGCATTCAGGCGCTTGGCCTGGGCGACGAAGATTATCAGAAATTTATGAAGATAATCAAAAGGCCCAACGGCATATTTCTTGTAACGGGTCCTACAGGAAGCGGTAAAAGCACGACGCTTTATTCGGCGCTGCAGGAGCTCAACCGGCCGGACAAAAAAATTATCACGGCCGAGGACCCGGTCGAATATAACGTTGCGGGAATAAACCAGTGTCAGGTCAAGGAAGAGATAGAGTTTACATTTGCAAGAATACTTCGGTCAATGCTTCGTCAGGCTCCGAATGTGATTCTTGTAGGTGAAATTCGTGATGCCGAAGTTGCCGATATAGCGGTACAGGCCGCACTGACGGGACATCTGGTTTTCAGCACCCTGCACACAAATGATGCCTGCAGTGCGATTACGCGTTTGATTGATATGGGCGTAAAACCATTTTTGGTTGCCAGCTCGATACAGGCCATTATGGCCCAGAGACTTGTGCGTAGAATATGTTTGAACTGCAAGGTTGTGGACGAGCATCCGGACCCGCATTATCTTCGGCTGTTGAATATCGGGCCTGATGATATAAAAAAATATAAGATATATAAGGGTGCCGGCTGCAGCAGATGCCGCAATACCGGTTACAAAGGCCGGCAGGGTATTTTTGAGATACTTGAAATGAATAGTGAATTGAGAGAGCTTGCGTTTGCCCGCTCTTCGGCGTCGCAGCTTCGTAAGGCCGCCAAGGCCGGCGGTATGAAAGGTCTGCTTGAAGACGGTAAAGATAAAATATTCAAGGGCGTAACCACGCCTGCGGAAGTGGCTCAGCACTCTCAGGCAGAAGGTCTTATGCTCGATTAATGTAATTTTAACAGGGTCAGTATATGGCAACGGTACATATAGACAGGTTACTTGAGGCATGTATAAAAATGGACGCTTCCGATTTACATCTTACGGTCGGCAGGCCCCCGGTGTTGAGGATTCACGGCAGGTTAAGGCCGCTTGAGACAAAGGTGCTCGAGCCGGAAGATACAGTTGCGCTTATGAAGAGTATCACACCTGACAAAAAGCAGCAGGAGCTGCAGGACAAAGGCGGCACAGACTTTGGGTTTGCATTTGGGGACATGGCTCGGTTCAGAACGGCTGTCTTCAAACAGAAAGGCAATGTTACAATTGTTTTAAGGCTCATACCGACAAGACTGATGAGTTTTGATGAGATTGGTCTGCCGAAGATTTGTTCAGCCCTTTGCCGTCGGCCCAGAGGTCTTTTCCTTGTAACCGGCCCAACAGGCTGCGGAAAAACCACAACGCTTGCGAGTATGATTAACTATATAAACGAAACGCTCGACAAGCATATAGTTACAGTTGAGGAACCGATTGAGTATTACCATCTGCATAAAAAATCAATTGTAAATCAGCGGGAAGTCGGCGTCGATACGCCTACTTTTGCCGAGGCACTGAAAAGAGTTCTGCGGCAGGACCCGGATGTAATTCTTGTCGGCGAGCTTCGTGACCTTGAGACGATGGAAAACGCCATACGTGCAGCCGAAACCGGACACCTTGTGTTCAGTACGGTTCACACTACCGGCTGTCAGGGTACAATTAACCGAATAATCGATGCGTTCCCTGTTGCACAGCAGGAGCAGATACGTGTTCAGATGAGCACCAATCTTCTTGCGGTTCTCAGTCAGTCGCTGTGTCCGTTAAAAGACGGCAAAGGCAGAGTGGCGGCTTATGAATTTATGGTTGTAACGCCTGCAATTGCCAACCTTATCCGCGAAAACAAAACCTACAGGATTGAATCGAGCATCCAGACAGGTAAAAAACTTGGAATGCAGCTTCTGGATGACCATCTGTGGGAGCTTTACGACAAGGATAAAATAAGTCTTGAAGAGATGCTTGACAAGGCCAGACAACCGAGCGCTATGCTCGAAAAGGCGGAAAAGAAGCACGGGTCCCGAACCGACGAAATCAGAAAAGAACTTGATAACATGGGGCCTATTCTCGGGTCTTCCGAATAATTTTTTCAAAAAGTCAAGCCTGCTATACGATAACCAGACAAGAAAACACCATTTTTCTTGGGCGTTTTTTCTGTCTGCCTGAACCTTCTGGAATTCTGGGGTTTATGTTATAAAGAAGTATATCTGTCCGGTTATTTTGCCGATTTTAAACAGATGGCATATGCAGTAATACTATACTTGTTAGGTTTAATATTTCGCACAAACCAAGTGTCATATATATAATTTTCTTGCTATCAAAGTGTTATAGGCGTATATTCTGCTGTAGAAGCTGAAATTAATTTTATGACTTATTTTTTTCGGAGGTCTATACAATGGCCAAAGACATTCCGATTGAACAGTTGCGGGGCCGAACATTGGGTCGAATCTTTGTCAAGATGGGTATCTTAACCAGGGAGAAAGTCCACGAGTGCCTTGATGTCCAGAAGAAAAAAGGGGGAGGTATCCTGCTTGGCCAAGTGATGCTTGAGCTTGGTTTGATAGATGAAAAACAGCTTCGTAAAGCATTGGCGGCTCAGCGTGGGATGGAATATGTGGACCTTGCTGGTGTAGAATTGAACCACGAGATTATCTCTCTGATTCCTGCCCAGATGGCCAATGCCTACCGGGTCGTACCTCTGGAGTACGACAAATCTCAAAACAGCATGACGGTGGCGATTGACAGCCCTGATAATTTCAAGGCTACCGATGATTTGAGTACGCTGATGGGTTTTAAAGTCAAGGCGAAGATTGCTTCCCCGGCCGACATTGACGAGGTTCTCAAGAAATATTATTCGAAGGAAGAGGAGAGCATCAACGACCTTATAGGCGCACTGGAGAATGATGATTTTCTGGCGGAGTTTCAGGGCAGAGACCAGAGCGTAGACCTCGATGAACTCAAGGAGCTGGCAGAATCTAACCCTGTAAAAAAGCTTCTTAATCTTGTTCTGCTGCAGGCTATCAAGGACAAGGCATCGGATATACATTTTGAGCCTTTTGAGAGCGAATTCAAGATGCGATATCGTATAGATGGTGTGCTTTACGAGATGGTTCCGCCTCCAAAGCATATCGCCCTGGCTTTAAGTTCACGAATAAAGGTTATGGCAAATCTCGATATAGCAGAAAGACGGCTGCCGCAGGACGGCAGAATTCCGCTGACGGTTCAGGGCAATCCTGTTGACCTTCGTGTCAGCGTTCTGCCGACAATGTTCGGCGAAAGCGTCGTGCTTCGTGTGCTTGACAGGTCACAGCTCGATTTGAAGCTCGATAATCTCGGGATGGATTCAAACGATTTAGTGACAGTCCGTCAACTGATACAAAAGCCTAACGGAATTCTGATTGTAACAGGTCCTACCGGCAGCGGAAAAACAACAACGCTTTATTCGGCGATGAAGGAGCTCAATTCCATCGACAGCAAGCTGATTACTACTGAAGACCCTGTCGAATACGACATTGACGGCATTATCCAGGTGCAGATGAAGCCTGATATAGGCCTGACATTTGCAAGGTGTCTGAGGTCTATTTTGCGTCAGGACCCTGATATTATTCTTGTCGGCGAGATTCGTGACCTTGAAACGGCTCAGATTTCAGCACAGGCGTCTCTTACGGGACACCTTGTTTTTACAACTCTTCATACCAATGATGCTCCCAGTGCGATAGCAAGACTTCTGGACCTTGGCATGGAGCCGTTTTTGATTACAGCGACTCTCGAAGGTATTGTTGCCCAGAGGCTTGTTCGCAAGATTTGCAAACACTGCAAGGAGCCTTATGAACCGACAGAAGAGCAGCTTTTGGAGCTTGACCTGACGCCTGATATGGTGCGTGGCAAGTCATTTTATTATGGCCGCGGCTGTGACCGGTGCAACAATACCGGCTACAGGGGCAGATTGGGGATATTTGAAGTGATGATATTTAACGATGAGATGCGCGAGCTGGTGATGAATCATGCCTCTACAAACGTTCTGCGCAACGCCGCCAGAAAAGGCGGGATGAGGATGCTTCGTGAGAAAGGTCTTAATGCCATATATAACGGTCTGACGACCATTGAAGAGGTTGTCAAGGAAACGATTACGGAAGAAGTATAATTGATTCGAATTTAGAAAAGGTGATGTATGCCGATTTTTCAATATGAAGCGCTGGATTCGAAGGGCCAGGAGGTGAATGGCCAGATAGAGGCCCTCAGCAGTGAAGAGGCGTTGAGCAAGATACGCAACATGGGTTATTTTCCCACCAAGCCTCCCAAGTCGAAGGGTGGAACTCGTGAAAAAAAGGCCGAAGCCAAGCCCAAGGCGCGTCGCGGGGCGGGCGGTAAGGTAAAAATAAAGCAGCTTACGCAGTTTGCTCGGCAGCTTTCAACTCTTCAGGACGCAGGTCTGCCGATTCTTCGTTCGCTGCGCATTCTGGAAGAGCAGCAGAAAGCCGGCACCTTTAGGCGAGTCATTGGTTATGTTGCGGATGATATAGAAGGCGGAGCGACTTTGTCGGAGGCGCTCGGCAGGTTTCCGCGTGCCTTTAACAGACTGTTTGTCAACATGGTCGCGGCAGGTGAAGTCGGCGGCGTGCTTGATGTTATTTTAGCAAGGGTTGCGGACTTTATGGAAAAGGCTCAGCGGCTCAAAGCCAAGATTAAAGGTGCGATGGTATACCCAGTCGTGGTTCTGACCGCTGCATTTGGCATAGTTATGGGATTGATGATTGGAGTAATTCCGAAATTCACCGACGTTCTGAGGGAGATGACCGGTGGTGAGCTGCCTCCCCTTACTCGCGGTCTTATGGCTGTCAGCAGCTGGATTGCATTTCAATATGGCTGGGCGGTAATGATTGCGATACCGATAGGATTAGTTTTTCTGCTGCGGCTCATAAAGCAGTTTCCCCTCGGCAGGATGATACTTGACACTATTTATCTCAAGATGCCGATTATCGGCAAGATTGTTTACAAGACTTCTGTCGGCCGATGGACACGAACGCTCGGCACGCTTATTGGTGCAGGTGTGCCGATACTCGAAGCGATAAACATCACTGCCGATACCGCCGGCAATGAGGTTTATTCAACCGTGCTTCGCAAGGTGCACAACGCAATCCGCCAGGGCGATACGTTCGCAAATCCGCTCAGACAGTCCAAGACAACCGACAGTCTGGTGGTGAATATGATTGATGTCGGCGAAGAAACCGGCGATATGGACAAGATGCTTCTGAAGATTGCGAACAATTTTGATGATGAGGTGGATGTGCTGGTCGGTTCTTTAATGTCGCTGCTCGAGCCGGTGATGATTCTCCTGCTCGGCAGCATTGTCGGCACGATAGTATTGAGCATCTTTTTACCGATGATAAAGATTATTACGGGACTGATGTAAGGAATAAGTTAAAAAGCCGCAAAATCGGCGGCTAAAAAAATAATAACAGCAATTATTGAAAGGTCATAAGATGGAAACGAAAATAAAAAAGGAAGGTTTTACAATCGTTGAGCTTCTGACGGTTATGGCTATTATAGCCCTTTTGTTAAGTATTCTTGCGCCTGCCCTTCGTATGGTGCGCAGAATTGCCAAGGATACGGCGCAAAAAGCGCAGTTTCACAGTATCGATGTCGGGCTGGAAACTTATGCCGGCGAAATGGAACAGTATCCTGATTCTAAGATACTGCCCTGGAATTCAACAACCAACCTGCCGGGCACTGGTCCTTTTACTGTAGGCGCTCATCATCTGGCTGAAGCACTTATCGGCAGGGATATGCTCGGTTTTGACCCGTGGACGACTTGGGACTCGGAAAAAGATGACACGGTAGACAAATGGAAAGATATCTATGCCGCCAAGAGCCCGTCTCCGAAAAGTTCTACTGATGACCAGGTTACCAAAAGCCTTGACCGCAGGAAAGGTCCTTATTTGAGTTCCGACAGTGTCGAGGCTTATCAGATTGCTCAGTTATATGATACCACAACTAATATCTATCCCGGCAATCTTGACAAGACCGATAGTCCCCCAAGCACAACTTATTCTCCTGCCCCTGTTCTTACTGATTCCTATCGTGTAAGGGCAATATCCCTGCCGGGCGGTAAACAGGTAAAAGCCGGCACCCCGATTCTTTATTACAGGGCAAACGTTACGTCAAGGGAGTTTCGCAATTCTAAATTGCCGACATCGGGTACTATTTCGGATCCTTGCGCTGCGGCAAGTATCTATAACAGTTTTGATAATGAGAAATTGCTTGTGCTGGGCACAATAACGGACCAGAGCAAAAAGCATAGTTTTGATGTGGATGAAGGCGGGACATTTGTGGGACGTGGGAAGTTTTATGATGCGATTACGAATCCCACGATTACTACTCAGGTAAGGCCCTACAACCAGACGAGCTACATACTTATGTCGGCAGGTTTCGACGGCATATTCGGCACGCCTGACGACATTTACAATTTCAGTCGATAGGTAAAAATTGCTCGTAGCTTGTATGTCATTGTTCGTAAGAAAAGGAGCGAAGAATGGAGACAATGAAAAGGTATTTGATGTTCAGTTTATTGTTTTTCAATGCGACGGGCGTTTTTGCCGCCGGTCTTGTCGTCAACGGCAGTTTTGAACAGAACGGAACTTTTCCGCCTTACGGCTGGGATGTGAATATTCCTTCTAAGTTTGGCGGCGATATCAGAACCGACTGGCGCACACACGGCGTTTATTCCGTAAGGCTCTATTCTGCCGGCAGCCAGACTTTTACAGCCGGCCAAAATGCCGTGATTTCTCAGCAGGTTGACCTGACCGATGCGAACGAGATAATTTTCGATATTAATCTTCGCGCTTTCCGTATGGATAATAAGCCATGGGACGGCAATAAGGTTACAGCCTTTATTGGTATTGACTCCAATAATGTCTGGCAGTCCGCCCTGTCTTATAACGGCGTTTATCTCGATGTAAATGTGCCGGTGGGCGGATACAGCGGCATTCACACGTTAAGTCTTGGCATACGAGTCGATGTCAACGGGTCTATTCTTCCTTCTTACTGGGCGCAGTGGGACTTTGTCAAGTTCGATGCCTTCTGCGGCGGTTTCGGCCTTTTTGCCGCCGATTTGAACCGTGACTGTTACGTTGACTTTGCTGATGCTGATATTCTTGCGCAAAACTGGCTCAGGAGCGATTTACTGCCTGAGGATGATTATCTTGATTTGTATTTTGACAGCAGCGTTAACCTGCTCGATTTTGCCGTCCTGGCAGACGAGTGGATGCTCTGCAGCGACTGGCAGGATGCGAATTGCTCCGAAGTGCCGCTCGACCTCGATGCCGATACCAATCTTGACGGAATAGTAAATTTCCTTGATTACAATATCCTGGTTTCAAACTGGGGCACGCCGATAGTTACAGGAGCCGATATTGACGGTTCAGGCACTGTTGACTACAACGACCTTGCCGTAATGAACGGCCAGTGGCTCCAGAAAAGCTGGCTGTATAACAAGTAAAAAAGAAAGTAGCCACGAAGACACTAAGGCACTAAAAAAAGAGATGATTTTTAAAACTTTGTGTCTTTGTGCCTTGGTGGCTAAGAATTGAAAAGGGTGAAAAAATGAAGACCGACAAAAAAAACAGCCACGAAGACTCTAAGACACTAAGAAAAAGAGATAATTATTTTAAAACTTTGTGTCTTCGTGCCTTGGTGGCTAACAGGGGGTTTACATTGCCGGAGCTTTTGACGGTGGTAGCCATAATCGCACTTCTGATAGGGATTCTTATGCCGGCGCTGTATCAGGTAAAAAAGATGGCAAAGGACACCAAGCAAAAGGCGCAGCTCGTCAGTATCGAAATGGGTATAAATCTCTATAAAAATGATTTCGGCGACTATCCGCCATCCCACGGCTGGAAAACTGCTGGCGATAACATTGATTATGATTACTGTGGTGCTCAAACTCTTACTGAAGCTATGTTTGGCCAGGACCTGCTCGGCTTTCACCCGGATTCAGTTTATAGAGAAGACGGCTTGGACAAAAATAGCAGCAATGACCTGTACCCTGACCCCTTTAACCCAAATAGTAATCCGGTACACAAAAAGAATCTTGACAGCAGAAAAGGGCCGTATCTGCAGCGCGAAAACATTGGCGTTTTCAGAGTTGGCCCCATACCTCCAGACGAAGGCGTTTTTAAGCCGTTTAATTTTAACGGCCTTGCAAAAGATAGATACGTGATTTGTGATGTCTTTACGCAGGTTAACAGGACTATTGGCGGTAAATCCTATAAGGTCGGCACACCCATTCTTTATTTCAGGGCGGATACTTCGCGAACGGACATCAATCCTGCCACTAATAATGTTAAAGACAGAATTTACAATTTCTATGACAACCAGGTTCTTGTTGAGCAGGGCAGAATCACTGATAGTGCATCTCATTTAGATTTTTTGCGGGCGGACGGAACCTGCGAACCTTTTTATGCTTATATCGGAGACCCTTTTGCTTCAGCTTCTTCTCTTATGCGTCCTGTCCGGCCGGATTCGTTTCTTTTGATTTCAGCCGGCAATGACGGCCTGTACGGCACAAAAGACGATATTTGTAATTTTGACCCTAATTTACCAAGTTAAGTGATGTGTTTAATTAATTTTGACAATGAAAAGAAAACAAAGCAAATATGGCCTGACGCTTGTGGAGATTCTGGTCGCTGTCGTGATAATAGCGATTCTGGCGGCAGGACTGTATTCTGTCGGCAATTATCTTGAAACGCAATCCAGAATAAGGCTTACCAAATCGACGATTGAAATTCTCGCCGGTGCCTTAGAGCAGTATCACGATTTTAACGACAGCTTTCCTTTTATCGCTGACCCAAATAAAACTTACGGCATAACTGACCTTCAGTCGGATGTTGGTGGTAGCGTTGTTGCGGCAGACTACAATGACATATATGCATCAAGCGAAGCATTGTATTATCTTCTAAATAAATTCCCGGCCGGTAGAAAGATTGTTGGTTCCATAAACCGTTCACTGCTTACCAATAAGGGCGACAACGGCAAAGAATATCTTATTAGAATTAGCGGACAGGATTATCCGCTTATACATATTATTGACCCGTGGAAATATCCGTTAAGATATACATATAAGCAGGGCAATAATTTTCCTGTAATTACTTCAGCCGGGCCGGACAAAATTTTTGGCGATGATGATGACATCAGCAGCAGAAAATAAATAATTTAAAATTGAAGAACGCTTTTTTATCACAGATTACGCAGATTACATTGATTATATTATTTTTATTTCTGTGAAATCAGCGTAATCAGCGATTAAAAGAGTGGCTAAAAAAATGGAATCAGTGATTAAAAAAAAACGAGTTCAAAAGACGGCTTTTTCGCTGATGGAATTGCTCGTTGTGATGGTGATAATCGCCTCTCTTGTTGCTCTTGCCATCCCTGCGATAAAGACGATGCAGAAGTCCTTTGATTCTACAGGCGCCGAAGGAATGATTAGCGCAGCACTTGCGACCGCAAGGACCATTGCGATGAGTCAACAGCGATACGCCGGCGTTAGATTCCAAAAGGCGGGCGACCCGAACAATGCCCTGAAAGCCAATCAATATATGATTTTTATAATTTATGACAGTGAAAAGACAAATTTAGTATGCGGCTTTATTGCAGTAGAAGGTTATAAACCCATAAAACTGCCTGAAAACATGGGTGTTATGGATATGAGGCTCGACGATTCGGCAGATATCGCTTCAGATGGACAGATTAACAGTACGGTAGCGATAACTGATACGACTTCTTTTTCCATAGTTTTTTCCCCTGCAGGTAAGCTTGTTATTCACGATGTTAGAACTCGAAACAAAAATGGCAAGTCTCAACCAGCGACACTGGCTCAATCAGATGATGATGTATTTAATTCGCCTGAGAATATTATAAATAACAATACCGGCCAGTTTGTTCAGGATGATTATTCTACTCTTGGTCTTGATAAGGAGCAAAGCCGCAATAAATTTGTAATTTATGATTGTGAAAAGTTCAGTAAATTGGATCCTGCTAAGCGTCATTCGACGTATTTGAAAGATTTGAACTTTGTTTATATAAATCCTTACACCGGCGAGATTATTAAGTAAAAAGTTAAAAGTGAAAAGTGAAAAATAAAAAGAAATTATCTCTGTGTTCTCTGTGAGCCTTGCCCCGTGAGATGTTCCTTGAACTATCTCATCGGGGTCTGTGGCTAATAAAAAATTATGAACTCTGTGGCCAAACATAATGGTTTTTCTCTTACGGAAGTCCTGATGGCTGTCGGAATACTTTCTGTGGGAATGATGCTTATAGCCACGATGTTTCCTGTGGGGATTTATCTGACCAGCGTTGCGAGCGAAAGGACTATGGCCGCGATTGTCGCCGACGAGGCCTTTGCTAAAATTCAGCTTTATGGTATTAAGAATCCTGACCCTTGTTTGTGTTTTGATTATGAATTGGCACTTGGTAATTCGATCGACGCCAACGAATTTTCATATCCTTCTGTTGACCCTGCGGCAGGCAATCCGCAGTATTACTGGTCGGCATTATGCAAAAAATTGAGTTTGAATCCATCGGATACGGAATATCTGATTACAATTTTTGTATCCAGAAAGACAAGCCCAAACCTCATATATCGGTTTGGTGCTGCATTTACCGACGTGACACCGACACCCAGACCGAGAAAGGTTGTAATTGAAGCAGTAGTTGGAAATGACAAATTGAACATTAAAGATTCGGATGAGGTGAAATATATTAATCCGCCGACAACAATACTTTGGAATGCTTCGGGCCGGTTATACCGCGTCGTGGACAGAGTTGATAATGTAATTACGCTTGACCGCGCCTGGGTTGAGGATATGAATGCTCCTTTTACGATTGTCTGGCTTATACCGCCGCCTGAAACCGGCGGAAGAAATGCGGGTGTAGAAGTATATCAAAGGATAATGAGATTTTAAAACAGTTATCAGAAACTCGGTTATCAGTTATCAGTAATAAATATGAGTTCGAATTTTGAAAATCTTGATGTTTGGAAAAGGTCCTGCCGGTTGTCTGTGGAGTTATGGCAGTTGTTGAAAAATAGTAACGAGTATTGGTTAAAAGAGCAAATGCTGCGTTCGGCATTATCAATACCATCAAATATAGCAGAAGGATGTGAACGAAATAGCAAGGCGGAATTTAGACGTTTTATCAATATCGCAAAAGGTTCTGCCGCTGAATTGAGAACGCAGGTGTATATAGCGATTGAAATAGGTGTTTTGAAAAAAGAATCCATAGAAAAATTTATTGAAGAATTGAAAGCCATTACAAAAATGCTTCAGGCGTTAATAAATTCATTAAACCGATAACCGATAACTGATAACTGAATTACTGTATTAATATGAAAAAAGGATTTACAATAACTGAGTTAATAGTTGCGATTAGTCTGCTTGCCGCTGTGATTGCGGCGTCGGGGATAGTTTTTCATTATTCGATAGATGCCCAGAGAATTGCCTTAGCGACCACCGAGATTATGCGCACCCTCCGGTCAATCACCGACCAGCTTGACGCCGACTTTGCGGGTATCAGAGATGGCAGTGAGGCGCCATTGATAATAGAATTTCATAAAGGTGCCGCCCTCAATGACCCCAATGCCGACTCAATTGTATTTTTCACCGTCGGCGGTTTTCAGGATTCCGACGGTGCGGTGCGAGGCAATGTTGCACGGATATATTACGGCCAGGCCCAAAAGCCTGCCCCGGATTCCAACGATCCTGCGATTCGTAGAATTAAAATTCTTGCCCGAAAGCAGGTGATTTTAGCCCCGGCTGAACCAAACAGTTCGGATGAGTATGAACCCAACAGCCTTATACAGCAGGTAATAGATTACAGGCCGCCGAGTCGTTATGTTTCTGTCAGCAACGGATGGCTCCTGCGTCCCGTTATAGACCCCAATAATGCCAGCGGAATCCCGATGTATCTTGCAAAAGGGGTGGATGATTTTTCGATAATGTTCTGCGAAAGTAACGATATTGTAGGCGGTGCAATAAATTGGCAGTCGCGGCCGGATGGAGCAAGAAGGTATTGTGGTATTTCTCTCCGGCCTTATCCCGAGTTAATTAAGTTTACTTTTACGCTTTATGATTCCAGGGGCATTCTTAAAGGCGGCAGAAGATTTGAACATATTGTTTATATAGGAAGATAGCGATAAGGAAAACTTGAAGCACGAAATCCGAAATACGAAACAATATCAAATGTTCAAAATTAAAATGTTCAAAACAATTTGTTTCGGTCATTTTTAAATTTTGGTAATTAGGATTTGTTTCGGATTTCGATATTAGGATTTCGGATTTTGCGATAGCAGGCCCCTCTTGAAGGACGGTAAGGATATGAAAGAAAAAAGAAAGATACAAATTGGGCAAAGCGGCCTTGGTTCGGCCCTTATAATGACGGTCGTTTTGACGGTATTGCTTGCGATAGTTGCCGTGATGTTTGTGCTTATTGCTCGAATGGACGTCGCCGCCACGAACAATATAGCAGACTACAAGATGCTCGATTCATCGGTTAAATCCATTATAGAGATTATCAGTAAGGAGCTTGTGCTCGATACGCCCGGCGTAGCAGGCCGGGAGTATTATGATTATCCAGATGCTAATAACGCCTGGCTTGCAAGTCTCGAACCTTACCTGGATAGGATAGATGGAACATATAAAGTATATAAATGGCGGCAGATAAGCGATATAACCGCCTATCTGTCGAAAAGACATTTTGCAACCCAGTATGTTAAGGTAGACCCCGTATATGGTTCAGCACCTTTCAACCAGGATGTGATAAAAGAATATCCTCCGATCGGTTTGGATACAAATAATGAATTGGATGCGGGCAGCACCAATGACGGTAGGCTTGATAGTGAGTCTAGGGGACAGGTGGCTGATGCTGATGGGGACGGTATTCTTGATTCGAAGTGGTTTGAACTCACTGATTTACGCACGTCCAAAGGCAGGCCGATTTACGCCGCCGTGCGTGTCATTGACAACAGTGGAATGATTAACGTTGATACCGCTTACAGGTTCGATGCCGGCAGCAGTGATGCAAATAAAATTGACGGTTCAAGCCAGATGCAGGTAAATCTTGCCGGCGTGCTAAAAACTGGTGATAACATTGACAATTTGCACAATGCTCGCTGTGGTACTGAATCCAGTGATTGGGGTAGTTTCAGTCAGAATGTTATCTGGCAGTATGGTCTGCCGAACGGCAATTATCTTCCATTTGATATATCCGATGAGCTTGAATTGCGATACAGGTTCTGCATTGATGGCAGAATAAAGGCAAGGATTGAGGGGCCTAATAGTTTGTCGAAAACTATTCGAGGTAGAGGAACTCCAGATTTTGGCAATCTATATGACACAAACCCTGACGGTCTGCTTGACTGGGAAAACAGAATTACAAACCCCAATGACCCGAACGCCGACCGCAGACATTTGCTGACGACCTTAAATCTTGACAGGATTATCGACCCTAACGGCAATAGGATGTTCAATATTATAACCGATGCCAATGCACAGGAGCTTTATAACAGATTGCAGAGCTGTATTGACACAAGTTCAGTCTTGCCGGTAAGCGACCTCTATGCGTATCTTGCGCAGTTCGCCGCCAATGTAGTTGACCGCAGCGATGACGATACGAATGTTACTGTTGTCGTGGACAAAAATGGCAATCAATTTTACGGAATGGAAAGGCCGTATATTTATATATCTGAAGTCGCGCGCAATTTTGAAAGAGGTCAAAACTGGGACGACTTCAATGATCCGCCGACAGCTCCTCTTGTTACTCACCGTTCTTATACAATCGAGCTGTTCAAGGAATTCGAGACCGACGAAGTTTTTGAACCGTGGCAGTTGGAAATTTCCAGTCCTGACAAACCGACGATAATAATTGATGCGAATGTTTTTGCAGACCGCGGCGGCAAATTTTACGTAATGATATTTGAGGACGGCGACATAAGGCAGTATGCGATTTTATCCGATAAGGTAATATTTTCCGATATGCCCGGAAATGGCGCAACAGGCGTTGACCCGCGTATCGTCCTTCACTGGGTTCCGTTCTTTTTGGGTTATGACAGCAGCGGTAATCCTGTTTTTTCGAATTCTTATGATGTATATTTCGGCACAACAAGCCCGGGCGCATCCCAGGGAAATCAGGCAGGTACGGCATTTAATCCGGGAACCTTATCGAATGGCACGACTTATTACTGGCGGGTTGACGGCAGAAACGATGCGAACGGCCTTTCTCGCGAAGGGCCTGTCCAGAGTTTTACGACGTGGCTGACTGAACCGAACTCGGTTTATGAAAACATCCGGGATAGCAACTTTATTCTTGACGGAAGTACCGTGATAAGCCTTTATCGGCCGGTGCAGGGTGCTCCGAATAGCAGGATTCTTGTTGACAAAATAGACAATCTGCCGAAATGGCTGACGGACGAGAGTGACCCGAGCCCGATCGGAGGATTCGGCATCAGGTCTTTGGAGCGCGATATTAACCCAGCCAATCGCCTCAAACGTCTCTGGGACAGCAACGGCACAGGACTTGCTAACGGCACAGGACCCCAGAAAGGTACGCTTGGCAACTGGAACTGGTACTCGTACTGGTTTCCCGGCATTCCTTACATTCAGCCGTGGTATTCCCATTTCAGAAACGTCGGCGATGCCGCGATGCTCTTTGTCAAGAGTACATATCTTGAAGGCAACCCATTGTATCAGATTCCGCCGGGTGTTCCGACAACAACGGAACCGAATGCCCGCTTCGATATAAATGACCCCACGATGCAGAACGTTTTTAAATACATTACGGTTTGGAGACCTGATGACCCTAATGAAACGCGCATCAAAGGCAGGCTCAACATAAACACCGCACCGGCTTTTGTGATAAGGCAGCTTCCCTGGCTTAGCAGGGTCAACGGCACTGACGTCAATATAGCCGATGCAATCGTCGCATACAGGGATAAAACCACAGCCGGTACGATAGATTATTCTATCAGACGCAATACAACCGGCATAAACAATGTATCCGAATCAAACGGCTTTCGTTCTATTGGCGAATTGCTCAATGTTATTAACCAGTCAGGTATAATTGATTATAGCATTCGTTATTGCGGTCTTGACAACGGAGACCAGCGTGGTTTTCCTGATTTGCGTACTAACTGGGATTCGGAAACTGACTCTGTTAAAAATGACCTTGAGGAGGAGGAGCTGATTTTTGCTCGGATAAGCGACCTTGTAACGGTCCGCAGCGATATATTTACCGCTTATATACTCGTAAGAATCGGCACAGATGGCCCGCAGAAAAGAGTTATAACAATACTCGACCGCAGCGGCGTAAAAGACACCGGCGGCAGGGTTTCGGTAAGGGCCTTCCAGCCCGTGCCGGAAGCAAGATAAGATTTTTCAATCTTTCATTTAAGTATGAGTTGGTGCACCGCCGCGGCGATAAGCCATATCCCGAACGAAACTGCCACTGTCGGCAGGATTGAAATCTGCTTTTTGAAGCACAAAAAGGCTGTGATAAAGAACAACGCGGTAGGAATTATTCCCCAGCAGACAGCTCTTGTGTAATCCGTCATTAGTTTAAAATCGCCGGGTTTGTCAGTCCACAGCCACAAAAGAATCAGCAGCGTTATTATTGGCGCAGCCGTTATCAAACCTGCAAAAACAGGAAATTTTCTGCCAATCTGAGAACAGAAAATAATTATCGCAACCGTTGCCAAAATCTTAATAAGAAATTTTGCATCCATACTTTTTCCTTAAAATCAGAAATCCGAATATCGAAATCCGAAACAAATGCTAATTACCAAAATCCTAATAACCGAAACTTATACGTCTATTGTCTTGAACATTTGGAAATTGGAATTTTGTATTTGTTTCGTATTTAGGATTTCGTGCTTCGGATTTAATTCAGCTTTGCCCTAAGTGTTTCCGCCCGCAGGATATCACGCTGTTCCGTATCGAGGTTTTGACCTTTGTTTATCTGCAGATGCGCCGGCTGGGTGAGCAGGAAAAGCTCGTTTATCGTGTTAATGGAGATTTCCTTTACACGTCCCATGTTGATGCCCATTCTCAGATTACTCAAAAGAAACATCGCCTCGTGCGAACTGATGAGCCTTGCGCTCCGCAGTACTGCCAGGGCGCGGGAAAGTTTATCGTCGAGAATATTAGCGTCTTTTACCAGCAGTCTGTCGCGGGCAAGCCTTTCATATTCGACCATCTTGGGGATTATCAGAGTTTCGAAATCTTCAACGGTTTTTTCCTCGTTGATGCCGAGTGTAACCTGGTTTGAAATCTGAAAGAAGTCGCCGACGGCTTCTGTGCCTTCGCCGAATAAGCCGCGAACTGCAAGATTCATATCCTTTGCGGCATCGAACAGCTTCTTGAGCTGGTCGGTCATCTTAAGGCCCGGCAGATGAAGCATCACGGAAACTCTGATACCGGTGCCGACATTGGTAGGGCAGGCGGTTAAGAATCCCAGCCGCCGGCCGAAGGCATACTCGACTTTTCCGCCGATGGCATCGTCAATATCGTTAATTCGCTGCCAGCATTTCTCCAGGTTAAGACCGGCAGCCAAAACGCCAAGCCTCAGATGGTCCTCCTCATTTATCTGGGCCGCAAAGAGCTCATTTTTGGCTATTACAACACCTCTCGGCCCCTTTCCAGAGGCCAGATGGCGGCTGATAAGCTGTCTTTCAACGAGTAAATCCCGTTCAAGACTGCTGCCATGCGCTATATCGATGAAAAAAATATCGCCAAGCTCTCCGAGGGAAAGAATAGTTTCCTTGAGGATTTGCAGTATCTGCCGCTTTTGTTCGTCATTACAGCGTGAAATAAACTTATGACCTGACAGATTGCGCGCGAGTCTTATCCGTGACGATATCACAATATCAGACAACGGAGCTTCTGAGCTGAACCACTGCGAAATTCTCGAACTTAATTCGTTAAGTCTCATTGCTGGAGCGCCTTTAACTGGTCCCTGAGTTTTGCGGCGAGTTCGTAATCTTCATCACGGACGGCTTTTTCAAGCTGCTTTTTGAGTTCTTCTATTTTATTTTTTACCTCTTCTTTTTCTTTCGAAGTATCGCCGCCCCCGGCAGATTGTGCCGCGCCTGCAGGGATTTTGCCTTTATGTGTCAGGTTGCCGTCATGGGCCTTTTCTATAATCTGCTCCAGAGACTTTCCAAAAATTTCATAGTCCTTTGGACAGCCGAGAAGTGCCTGTTTGCGGAATATCTCCATTGTCATTCCGCAGTCAGGACAGCTCATCTGGCTTTCAGATTCGCCTTGCTCATCGGCCTGCTGGTGTGCGGCAATCAGAGAACTTAAAAGTTCGTTCAGCGAAAGCTGATTTTTTATCGTGATGCCCTCTTTCTGGGCGCAATTCTGGCACAGGTGGCTTTCGCTGCGCTGGCCGTCAACAATTTCGGTCACGTGGACCGTAGCCGTCTTGTTTTTGCATATTTCGCATTGCATAACTGTTTACTCACAAACAACTTAAGCTAAATCCTTGCCGCCCTGCCGTTACTAATATCGGCAATAAAATAAAGAAACTAAACGGACAATTTTTTGCTATATCTGGCCCGCTAACCGGCTGTTTCTGTTACTTCTACGTATAACAAGCTGATTCGTTTAGGCAACTTATCTTTTATACTGTCGTGAATATATCGGACGATATTTTCAGCGGAGGTATTCATATTTCCAAAGCGCTTGAAATCTTCGTTTTTTTCGGTCGCTAAACGGACCGGCAATTCCATCCAAAATTTTCCGGTCCTGTCTAAATATTTTTTCCTGCAAGTCTCTTTTGTAATTTTTCATATATCTGTTGTGGTATCAGGTTTGATACATTGCCGCCAAGCGTTGCGATTTCTCTTATAAGCGTCGAGCTTGTAAAGCCGTACTGCTCACCGGTCATAACGAAAACCGTCTCGATACCCGCAACGGCACGATTGGTCATGGCAAGCTGAAATTCATACTGGACATCGGTTAAGTTTCTCAGGCCTCTCAATATAACTGTTGCCCCTGCGCTTGCTGCATATTCGACCGTCAGGCAGTTATAGCTTTGAACCTTTACGCTTGCCATATCAGCCACGAGCGGTTTTATCATCTCGACGCGTTCAGCGAGAGTAAACAGCGGCTCTTTTACAGGACTGTTGCCTACCGCGACAATCAGCTCGTCAAAGAGGTTTATGCCGCGCCTGATTACGTCAAGATGCCCGTTTGTTATCGGGTCGAATGAGCCCGGGAAAACCGCTCTGATAAATTTCTTTGCCATGTTATGCCTTTCAATTTGAATATATGGAAATTATAACCGAAATGAAGCCCGCGTCAAATACCGGCAAAGGACAATATTATTGAATATAAAAAAGCTGCCGAATGTCGAACATTCGGCAGCCCTTGTTCTTTTTTTATAATCACTGCTGTTATTTTTTATTAGTATCTGCCGGCATTTTCGGTATTGGCAAAGTCGTTGGCACCGGCGGGGCTGATTGTGCTGAAACCGCTGCTGCTTTTTTGCCTTCCACCTTTCTGGCAGTGCCGTCAACGCCGCCGATAAGGTCGCCGGTAAGTTTCCCGCCTTCGAATGTGGCCTTAAACTCATTCTCAACTGTCTGGTCGCGCATCCGCATTGAAAATTTAAAACTTACTTGATTGTTCTGAAGGTTGATTTTGTCGATAGGAGTTGCGCCGTATAATCCGCTCAAATCGCGATTTACCTGCAGTATCTGTGTACGAGGGCCGCGCTCCGAAGTAATTGTAAGTTCCCATTTGCCGATAAGAGCATCGCCGATAAGCTTGCCCTCGACTTTAGATTCCTCTTGCTGCAATTTCGCTGTGCCGGTAAGCATGTTGTCTTTAACAGTTAGTTCGTAACTCGATACTTTTTCCAGACCCTCGACTGCACTTTTGCGGGAGAATGTCAATTTGTCTTGTTTGAAACTGACATCTGGAATAGGACTTATGTTATTTCCGTCCTGCCATTGTGCAGCAAGTTTACCGTCCTTGTCAGCCTTGATTGTAAGGACTGCGGTTGATTCCTTTTCAGCCGATTTTGTCTTTATCTCCCAGTTACCGACTGCTGCCGGTTCCGGTTTGATGCGCAAGCCCTCGACGGTAGAGGTGCCTCGTTCACCGGAAAGTGTCCCGGAAAGTATGTCCCCCTTGATTGTTCCTGTGAAATTCGAAGTGGATTGACGGTCACGGAATCTGTTGACCTGTACGAAACTAAGTTTGTTTTCTTCACACTTGACGTCATTAAGGTCGCTGACGCCAAAACTAATCCATTTGCCGGCAAGTTTTCCCGAGGCATCTTTGGAAAGTGACAAAATTGCCGGCATCTTTACATTGTTAAAATCCACGGTAAGCTGCCAATCGCCTGTGATGTCAGCTTTTGCTGATTCGGCTGCCGGTATCTGCGCCGCCAATACCAGCAAAACCATAACTGCCGAAACTGTAACCAACTTGTTAAAATTTGCGTGTTTCATTGTACGTTCCTCCAAATAAAAAAAATATTTTGACTAAAATTTGTTACTTCTGTTTTTGCCATAAGTGAAGACTAATCAGGTTGTTTGCTTTTTGAGTTTTTATATTCAAGGGACTCGAGATGCTTTTGAAGCCGGCTTACAGCTTCGTCCTGCTTATAGTTTTTCATTAATTCGATATATTTTTTCAGCACTTTAATTGCCTCATCGTATCGCCCCGCGTATTCCAATGCTCTTACAAGCTTTTCGAAGTATTCCGGCTCGGTGGGATTCAATGCGAGTGCCTGTCTGAAAGCATCGCTGGCCGCCTTGAAATCTTTCATCATGGCAAGAGCATCGCCCAGGTCTCTCCAGCCTTCGGGATAATTCGGATTTTCAGTTAATTGTTTTCTAAATTCCTCCGCTGCTTTTTGAAACTGCTCCGTTGCCTGTTCTGATTTGCCAAGTCTTGTCAAAACTAACCCGAAATTGTAACGAGTACTCGCCATATTGATTTCGTGCCCGGTTTCTTCACTGTATAGGATAATTTTATTAAACGCCTCTGCCGCCTCTTCAAACTTGCCCGTCTTGGCGTATATAATCCCAATCTCATTGTATGATTGCACGAAAGTGCCGGGATTTACCTTTATGGCCGAAAGATAATTTTCAATGCTTTCTGCAAACTGTCCCTTTTGCTCGAGTTCTTCAGCACGCTTAAAATATTTTTCAGCTAAAATATCCTTTGTGCTTTCACAGACCACTGGTGCCAGCAGATTTTCCACGGGGCTGTAGTCATCTGTTAAAACAAAGTGTCGGGATTTTTTCTTAAGCTTGTCGATGTCCGAATCATCCAGATACCATAGTTTCAGTTTCTCCCTTTTGTATTGTGAAATGATATTTTTAAAATCCAGTTTGTGTTTGGCAGCGACAATTATAAAGGTGTTCCGAAATGAGTGGGGAATATCGGCATCGGCTGCTGCATAAACGTAAGGGAATGTTTTTTCAAGTGTATTTATGAACGAGCCCAGAAACAGGCCGGAATCAAAAATATCTATCAGGTTTATCATATATACGCCGTCATCGCTGAGAATTTCAGAAAGCTTTTCATCGAATTGTTGCGTTACAAGCTGAAACGGCACTGAATAATCATTAAAAGCGTCCCCGTAAATAAAATCGTATTGCGGTATCTTTCCGCCGGCCTGTTTCCGTTCGAGCAGTCTGTCAACGTAATTACGAGCATCCATATTGATGGTATTTATCGTAGTATTCTTATCCAGGCCAAAAGCCGCCATCGCCGCCCTGGTTACGGCAGGGTCGATTTCAGCGACATCTATCCTGCTGCCCGGCCAGACCTTTTCAATATATCTGGGAAAAACATATCCGCCGCCGCCGATTGCCATCACACAAAGCTTTTCTTTATTTTTGGCCAGTTCCTCTGTTACAGCAGCATAAACTTTCGTATAAGAATATTGCAGGTTAAGTATGTCGTTCATCAGGATATCACTGTGCCTCAGTTTGTCCTGTAAAAAAATACGTCTGTTTGGATTATCGGCCATCTGCTTGACGGCGATATGGTAATACCTGCTTTCGTCTTCATAGAGAATACTCGGGTCCGGCCGCGTTCTGAGTGCGACTGATGCACTGGCTTTTTTGGCCCATTCAGCGGGTATCATTGCCATAGTCATCAAAGCGATGAAAACAACTGCCCATATGGATAAAGGCCAGAATCGCAGCCAGTACAAAATGCTCAGCATCAGTAAAACAGCTCCGATTACCCAAATGATGGTTTGCGTCCCCATCGCGGCTATCAGCCAGTAACCGGCCGCGAATGTTCCTGCGATACTGCCGGCCGCACCCCAGGCATAGATGTCTCCTATGGTCCTGCCCGTCGACAGTCCCCGGTCAAGGGCCATCTTCGCAACTACAGGACTTATCGTTCCCAGCAGTGTGGATGGAAGCAGGAATACTATAGCGACATGCGTAAACACATGCATAGGCCAGTTTAAGTGCCACAGCCACATCCACTTGTCTGCGAGATTATTTAGGATTACTGTCACGACACAGGTTGCCGAACAGACAGCGAAAAGCACGGCTATCGCTTTTCTTGCGGGAAATTTATCTGCGATACGTCCGCCCAGATAATTGCCTATTGCAATGCCGGCCAGAATTACGCCTATCACTGCCGTCCATGTATATAAAGATGAGCCGAGGTATCGGGCGATTAGTCTGCTTGCTACAATTTCAAGCACCATAATGCAGAAGCTCGAGGTAAATACGGTAGCGCTTGGAACAAAAATTGATATGAAACTTTTGGTTTTATTCATCCCGTTAGACCTCCTATTAAATTTATACTACTATTATAAAATATATCTGTTTTTTTTCATACTTTAACCTATGTATAAAGGTAAACAGGTCTAACGGGACTCATAGTTTATTTTCCCTGCACTTTTCCGGCAGGATATATCAGAGGGGAATATAGCAAATCTGTCTGATTTTCGCAAGAAATTTCTATCCGCCGTAGTTTCGGATAAAATTCTGTTCTGATTTCGTTAATGCAACAATTCCGCCAAGCCTGCGAGCATTGTATCTGGTAAATAGTGAGTCGAGCACAACCTGCTCGGCTGTCGAGGCTGTTCTTTTGCTGCCGACGACAAACAAACCGATATTTTTTACAAGAAATGCAATCGGCGGTTTTTTCTTTTTGAGATGGAACACAATTTTCTCTTTTTGCAGGTTTTCCACCCAAATAGCAGGGCCGTTACAGTAAATAATCTCGTTCGGATTCAAAGGCCCAGCCTTAAGCAATCGGCCTGTATCAGTTCTGTCTGCAAAAGTCGATATTATTTTGTTATGAAAAAAATGCACCGGCTTTTTTTCACCCGTTGCCGCAAAAAATGCTTCCCTAATTGCCTGTTTTGCGTCTCTGACGGTTTGGCCGGCAGGTTTTTTAATCTTTTTGCTGCCAGGGCAGGTTAATTTCTTTCCGCAGCGCTTTATTACTTTTAAAACGAGCTGCAGGGCCTTTTTACTGCTTTGTGCGGAAACAAAAAGACCGTGCTTTTCGAGAAACAGAATCTGCGGCAGATGTTTGTATTTTTTCTGATATTGAAAGGTCAATTTCGCAATCTTTTTCGCAAGACAGTAACCCGGGTTGGCATAAGAAACAAAAAGGGGTGCCAAATTTTCGCCGCCAAACATTTTTTCGAGCTCGGCTTTGCCGTTCTTTGAATTTATAAAAGCGCCGACCACAGTCGGATGAAGATGAATAACACATTTATCAAGAAAGGCGTGCAGGTTGCTTTCGATAGAAGGCTGATATTTTTTATCCTCACAGGCTGCCAATAAACGGCCGGCAATCTCGGCCTCTCTTTTTCTCGAGGATAGTTTCGCACATTTTTTATCTTTGATTATTTCTCTGCCGTAAGGCATCCCCCAGCGGAGAACTTTTTGAAGGTTTATTTTGCACCAGCCCTTTTTTGCGCTCATATCGCAAAGTGCCGTGCCGCTTGCCTTTACGAACATAAATTTGCCGTCGGATTGTTTAACGCTCGTATTTCCCGAAGCGCCGCAGGTTAAATGAGGGTCCCTACCCACTCTCCGGCTTATTTTTATCAGTTCCGTAAGTCCCGCACCTATTTGATATTCTTGTTTTTCCATTTTTCTGTTTATCATTCAATTACATCTGCCCCGCAGCACATTGCGGCGGGGTTCTATTCCACTTATTACTGCGATAAAACGAATAGGTGCGGTGGCAAGTCCCGCACCTTCTTTATATTCTTTTAATTTCATACTATTGATATTTCCAACCGATTATTCTTCCGACCCTTCCCGGAATGTCATCGGTAATTTTAAATTGTTTCATCCCGTTAGACCTCCCTTCAATCTGTTTTTAAGATATCTTTTATTTTTGCGCATGTAAATAAAGTTATCTCTTGAAATTATAGGGGATTTTATTTATGAGGCAATAAAAAAGGCCGAGCTAAACGGGCTCAGCCTTTGTTTGAATTGATTGTTTTTTAGCGTTTTTTAATCAAAGCCTGCCCTGAGCGGAGTCGAAGGGCCAAACCGCCGAGAGTGAGTAAGAGGATTATTGTCGAAAAATGAGTAGTTGACGAACATAATTTAAGGTTTATAATAGTCAAATGTTATGACCTTTATCATAGAAAAAAACAAAAATAGACTCATTGAGCTTTGCAGGAAATATCACGTTATCCAGCTTGATGTTTTTGGTTCTGTTGCTACGGATGAATTTGATGCCGAAACCAGTGATATTGATTTTCTTGTGCAGTTTGACAGCAGTGTAAAACAAAATCGTTTCGACAATTTTTTTGCTTTGCGCCGTGAACTGATGACTCTTTTCGGCAGAGAGGTTGACCTTGTCGAGCCGGGCGGTCTTAGAAATCCGTATTTTATAGAGCAGGTTAACCAAACCAGGGAAAAAATATATGCCGCTTCGTGACCCCAGAAAATATCTTTACGATATTATCGACTGTTGCGGGTTTTTGCTGGATTTCACGAAGTCTAAAACGGTCGAGGATTACAAAAATGACAGGGCTTTCCGTTCTGCCGTTGAAAGAGAATTGCAGATAATCGGCGAGGCAATAACACAGCTTGATAGAGTCAGCCCACAAACCGCGGATAAGATTTCCGAGCACAGAAACATAATAGGATTTCGCAATGTTCTTGTCCACGGTTACGACAGTCTTAATCCTGATACTGTATGGGATGTTGTTGAAAATAAGCTTAGTGAGCTTCTTTCACAGGCTAAAAATTGTCTCAAGCAATTGTAAATCATCACGAATCTTTCACCATGAAGGACACGAAGAGCACGAAGTTATTATAATATATTATTTTTAAGTTATATGATTTTCTCTTCGTGGTTCTTCTTTTCTTCGTGGTTTAAGAAAAATAAAAAAGGCCCCCGCGATTTCTTGCGAAAGCAAGTGCGGAGGGCCTTTGTTTTATATTTGCCCAAACTTTTTATTTACGATGTTTTCTCAAAGCCAAACCACCGAGGGTGATTAAAAGAATCGTTGCCGGCTTGCCCGCCGAAGCTTCGCTATATTTATCAACCTATCGTTTTCTCCGTTTCAAGGCAATAAATAGACCAGCCAGAGTCATTATCGCTGCGGAGGCGGGTTCAGGGACGGAGGCGACACGGAACCCTATACCGTAGTCCTCGAGATCCGGGCTGACGTCGACCCAATCGGACGACCTGATGTAGCGGTCGGCGCTGAAGCACGAGGCACCACGGAGGCCGCGATAGGAACCGCCAATAAGGGTCTCGTTCCATTCCCAAACATTGCCCATCATATCAAAAGTGCCGTTCTGCTCTTGTGTACCATTAGTTATATCCCAAGGAACGCCGCCGATAGTATCGTTATAATTCGAGTTCACACCGGCAATAGGCGCTGTACTTGTGCCATTGGCATAGAGCGAATAACCGCTGGCGTTTGGTTTGAAATAAGCAGCCTTGTACCATTCATCTTCGGTTGGGATGACGTAAGTTGTTCCATAAGTCGAAATTGACGAAACCCGGTCGATACTCTGAAAATTGCCGCTTATGTCGAACTTGTATGCCCCTGAATACTTATTGCCGCTCGTAAGATAATTGCAGAACTGG
>Ga0315286_10000824_pt1 | contig 27094 bp, 24 predicted proteins | sample YL17G10_0_MG_FD_205038 | JGI IMG/M metagenome (GOLD analysis project Ga0315286, IMG submission 205038) | Sediment microbial communities from Yellowstone Lake, YNP, Wyoming, USA - YL17G10_0 | ecosystem: Environmental > Aquatic > Freshwater > Lake > Sediment | place: USA: Wyoming | collected... | reverse complement strand
ACACCTTCCTCTCTTCAGGCGTTAAATCTTCAAGTTCTACTCCTAAAATTCTAGGTTTAACTTTTATCCAATAAGAAGCAAAATAGCCATAGCGTTGTATATCATAAGGAATATATGTCGTTTTTGTCCCATGGGTAGTAGTGGTTGCTGTTCCTGAATAATACCCCGAGCCATTATAAGTCGCACTGCCACCGTAACCATAAACATTACCAGAATTATAACCACTCCCGCTCAGTCTAGTTTGGCTAGTTTTGGTATCGGGTAGAGTTAATGGCAAAATTCCTGAGTTAGTATGAGTGTACTTGCTATATACTAAGATAATTGCAGCATGGATTTCTTTTCCTTGCTGAATGGCTAAATTTTGGTTTATCGCACCTGCATTAAAAGAAGAATACCCAAGAGGCCTATATCCTTCTTCTACCATCCTTTGATAATCCTCCTTGCCATCAGCGCCCCGGTAAATTTTAGGATCTTCTGTTGAAATTATACATACTGGGCTTTTACTTACATCCGTGCCACTAGTTAAATCAGTGAAAAATCGTTTATAAGGATTAGTGGCGCAACCGCCTAATGTTAGATATAATAACAAAACTAAAAGATTTTTCATCGCTTACCTCCCTGTTATCTTCTTCAGCCGCTTTAAATCCCGCTCTGTCCAATAACGGTATCTAGACATCGGGTCTCTTCTGGCCTTTGGGATTTTCTTGGCCTCTTCCAAAGTTATCTACTACCGTTATGTGTTTTGCTGAAGAAATTTTTCGGCAAGATTTCTCGGTAGCGGGTGACTCGGGCGTTTTCGAAGCGCGTGAGCGCAAGAAAATGCCCGAGGCAGGACCCGCTACCTCAAAGATGCCGAAAAATTTCACTTATCCACAACCGTAGCTACCGTTTAAACCCCGCCTACTTTTGTTAATTTCTATTTCAATAAATTTGTAATGAGCTTAATCATTATTTCTTTTTCTCTTGGTTCGCTGGTGGCAATAAGTAAGGCCAGCGCAACCAGGGCATTATCGTTTATTTTAGGCTCTCCGCTCTGTTTTAATAGGTAATGATTACGCTTGAGAAAGTAAATAAAAAGCACAGAAGCAATACGCTTATTCCCGTCTACAAAAGGATGGTCTTTGATAACAAAATAAAGCAGGTGCGCCGACTTTTCTTCTATGCTCCGATAAAGTTCTTTCCCGCCAAAGGTTTGATAGAGATTAGCAACGATACTCTCAATTTTTTTGTCAATTTCTTGACCAAAAAGGCCCGATGCTTCTTTCTTTTTAGCCAGTTCTTCTTTTAATCCGGAAATAATATCTTTGCATTCGCTATAGGTAAGCTTGAGCCTGGGCCGCTTTGCCTTTTGAAGCACCAACTTTTTTCCGTCATATTGCTCAAGAATCGTTAAAGATCTAGCATATTCATTAATAACCTTTAAAAGCTCCTGCGCTTGATTTTCCAGCTGAGATTCATGCGATTTTGCTTCAATAAAAGCGATTGCCCGCTGTAATTCTTTAAGCTTTTCTGTTTGTTCCAAGAGGCGCTTTTGGTTTATGGTGTAACCACGCAAAATATGCTCGCGCAACACTCTTGTCGCCCAGATGCGAAAGCGCGTGCCGTTCTTTGATTTAATACGATAACCGACAGAGATAATTACATCAAGGTTGTAGAAATATGTTTCGTATGATTTGCCATCCGCAGCAGTTATCCGGAATTTCCGGATAACTAAATACCGACTCAATTCCTTCTCTTTAAATATATTCTGAATGTGCTCGTTAATCGTCCGGATGTCTTTAATAAATAGGCTGGACATCTGTTTTTGGCTCAACCATACCGTATCTTGTTCCAGCTTCACTTCAAGATTAACCTGCCTGTCTCTGGTGCAATAAATAACAATTTCACCCTTAGACGGATCAATATTTCTTTTAATATTATTCATAAACTTAGTTATTTTTATTTTTTACCTTTTTACTTGCGACCTGTGACCGGGATACTGGTGACCCCCCTTATTTTCTAAACCTGTTATTTAGGCTGCCCTTACCTTCCTCATCGCCCAAAGGATAAAACGGATCAGCAAGTAAAGGGGGTAAATAAAAAATATTAAAAAACTTTGTGTACGATATGCCCAATTATTAAGAAAGTCTATGCTAGGGTATAAATGAATATACGAATATGTACCTATTATCCCCAGGAAAAGCCATAAGATAAACAACGAGGTAACAATGCGAAATTCCCTCAATAAAATTCTTCTTGTTTTTGTATTTGTCAATTCTTGGGGATTCTTGAAAATCTTAACGATAAGCTTTATTATTGGAATATATAATATCATACAAGAAACTACTACCATAATATTAATAGCGCTAAACCAAGTAGGAATTTTAAAGCGAATCTCTCTTAGCCCAATATTATAACCAATTACGGTTACCCAAAGACATATTGGTGTAATGAAGAGGCCTAAGGTTAATATAATTTTCGATGCTGGACCTAAAACTGTCGAAACACTTTTTTTCTCCATAACGCCCTCCTTCAATGAGCCCCGCCGCCCCGCATTTTGCGGGGCAAGAGGCGGGGCGAATTGACCCCGCTGCTTCGCTTATGCGTTGCAAAGCGGCGGGGGTAAATTCAGACTTATAACTTACGTTTCCGCCTTCGTCCTACGGACTACGGCGGATCCGCCGTAGCAGGAAAATGCGTAGGCGGACGCTTGCGCTCCGTAAGTTATGTCTTCATTTAAATATCTTCTTTAATTACAAACTCACGCCGGGTACTAATTTTTTATTCGTATTTTTCAAGTACCCTATTACATACGCAACGGCCCTCTTGGCACACTATTTTAAACCCTTGACGACAACCTACCTCAGCACACTGTTGGTCATTCTCGCAATAAGTCCCCATCCAGCGGTTAGGCGGACAGGGGATTTTATTTGAGCGCGACACAATATAGTCCAGGTAATCTTTTTCTTCAACCACGGGATTAAAAGGTATTTTGTCCCGCGGAATGTTTAATTTATAACAAGAATAAGTAATGTCACCCGTACATTCACACCAATCACGGTCAATAAAACCTTTCTTAGATTTATGGATAACTTCGCCTGAACAATCACACTTAATAAATACATCATCGCCTATCCAGTCATGCCCATACTTTTTAAGCGCTCCACCTGTATCGCACAAAATTTTGTTCTGCTGCGCTGAGGCTTGAGTAATTCCCTCTAGGGCAAATACCGCAATAAATAAAACTAACCAAACCGCACCAATTAATAATATTCTCTTAATTGCTCACCTCAGATAGTTAATAATTCTTTTACCCACGCAACTATTAATTGTTTTTTATTCATTTGCTTTACTTTTTCCTTTTACCTTTTGGTTTTGCCTTTTTACTTTTTACTTCTAACTTTTTATGGGTGACCTTGTGACTTGGTGCCCGCCTACGGCGGAACTTGGTGACCCCGATGATTTTTTCTACGACCTGCTCCACTGCCAACTTAGATGTATCAATGGTCTTATCTGCCTGGGCATAATAAGGGGCGCGTAACTTAAGTAAGAGCTCGATTTGCTTTTTCTGGTCACTGACATTTAAGAGTGGCCGATGCGTATACCCTGAAGCCCGCTTTAATATCACCTCTGGCGTGGCGAACAGACAAATAATTATTCCGGTATCCTTCATTACTTTAATATTATCTTTATCGATGACAATACCGCCGCCACAGGCAACCACAAACTTTTCCTCTTTGGCTACTTCTTGTAAAACCCGTTTCTCAATCCGGCGAAAATACGGCTCACCACTCTTGGCAAAGATATCGGGAATGGTTCTTTTTTCTTTTAATTCAATTAACTCATCTAAGTCCACAAACTGCCACTCTTTAATCTTGGCCAGTTCCTTGCCTGCCGCAGTTTTACCAGTCCCCATGAACCCCACTAAATAAATATTATTCATATCTGCAATTCTATCATACAGTTAAAACTCTGTCAAATTATAAAAGCCCGCCATTTTCAGCCTAAATGGCGGGCTTTACGCACTAAACTACTCTTGATAAGCAGATAAGATCAAATCGCTTAACTGCTTTTGTGTTTCTTTGTTGGCGGGATAAACGGTATTATACCACTTCCCGTCTTTACCCTGATGCTGCGGCATACTCACAAACAATCCATTACTGCCGTCAACAACGCGTAGGCCTTTTACGACGATACCGCCTAAGGAAACATCGACAAAAGCCTTCAGCTTTGAATCACCATCAACCTTATAAATCCGGCTGACCTGAATTACGCTATCTTCCATCTTAATCACCTCCTTCGGTGAGCACATAACTTAGCGAACGACAGTGAAGCTAAGTTATGTCCTCACTTACAATAGACGTAAAGGAGGCGATTTTCTAACATAAATATTTTGGTCTCTGGGATAATTGCCAAAAACTATACCAGAGACCCTGATTACACAGATTACTAAAGATTACACAGATTTCTTTCGATAAGCATTCAATCTGTGTAATCTGCCTTTATAATCTGTGTAATCACAAAAAAGGTTTTTAGACTTTTATTTAATCCTTTTTTGATAATTCTGGTAGGTTTTTTTGATATCTGAAAGGTTATCTGTGCCGAATTTTTCCAAGAAGGCATCCGCCAACACCAAGGCAATACCAGATTCAGCTATAACACCCACAGCTTCTAATACGCAGGTGTCCGAACGCTCCACAGCTGCTTTTGCGGGTTTTAGGGTAGCGATATTTACTGAATCCAGTGGATTTAATAAGGTCGAGATAGGTTTCATACAGGCGCGGATGATAATATCTTCGCCATTAGAAATTCCTCCCTCAATGCCTCCGGCATTGTTGGTTTTCCGAAAATATCCCTGCCTGCCGGCAGGCAGGCTTTTATTCTTGTTATAGTAAATCGCATCGTGAACTTCTGAGCCAAAACTTACCGCATACCCCAGACCTAAACCGATTTCTACTGCCTTAATTCCCGGAATAGACATTATGGCTTGGGCAAGCTGACCATCCAAGCGTTTATCTGACTGGACATAACTACCCAACCCGCAAGGCAGGCCTTTGGCTACCACTTCAAAAATACCACCCACCGTATCTTTTTGCTTTTGCGCTTGGAGAATTTTATTTTTCATCGCTTCAGATGTAAACTCTCCGCCAATGGATAAAACTTTACTGATGAGCCGAATATTAAATTCCTTTAAAAATATCTTACAGATCGCCCCTATTCCTACGCGGCTGGCGGTCTCTCTGGCTGAGGCACGCTCCAAGACATTACGCACATCACCAAATCCATATTTTAAAAGACCGGCTAAATCCGCATGCCCCGGACGCGGACAAGTAACTTTTAGTAACTTCTCAATACTAAAATCCTTGTTCTCAATTAAAAGAGCAATTGGACTACCCAAGGTTATGCCTTTTCTTAAACCAGATAGTATCCGGGCTTTATCCTTCTCAATCTGCATGCGCCTGCCCCGGCCAAACCCGGCTTGCCGACGCTTAAGCTCCTGATTTATATGTCCTGCCTCGACTTTAAGTCCTGCCGGCATACCTTCTAAAATAGCCAACAACGCCTTACCGTGCGATTCTCCCGCTGTTAAAAATCTCAACATGGATACCTCCTTGTTAGTTAAAAACAAATCTGCTGGCGTACAGCTTAATCACTAAGGGATATTTTCGTTTAAAAACAAAACTAAACTTTCTCTATCCTCAGCGGTAATAAACTCAAATATGCCGGATACTTCATAACTCTCGCCCAATAATTCCTCCGGATATTCTGCATCTATTTTGCTTCTTGAGTTGATCCTTAAAGTATTTATTACCCCATCAATAGGGGGTTGCCCTTTCTTTAAATAGATTTTACAGGCAAGATTTGTATCGAGCTGGATAAAGATACTTGAATTAAAACACACCCCTCCATAACCTATATTCACGGTCTTGGCCTGAAAGGTCCTCCCATGAAAATAAAAAGAGGCATCTAATTCTTTGTCTATTCTCACGTATTCTCTACGCTCCGCCCCAGCATACTTTTTCGTTTGAATAAATTCGGTTGCGCTTTTGACCTTAACTAAATCCTTGCTATCCAGATAAACCTCTTTTAAATCCCGCAGCTTCTCTCCAAAATATTTATCTATCGCCTCATTTATTTCGCTATATGTACTGATAAAAACCTCTATATCGCAGTTGGTTACCTGTTGCAACATCTGGATTACCCCTTCGTTTAAAGGGTCAGCCATGATTACCGAAACTACGCTGCGAATCTTATCTATAGGAATAAGCGTATATATCCTAATCCACTTTAAAGGTATAAGCTCTAGTACCTCTTTAGAGATAGTATAATTCTTTAAAGGTAGGTAGGCAAAGTTAAATTGATTGGATAGACAGCTTGCGATATCTAACTCTGAAACAAATCCCAAAGCAATCAGGTGTTGGCTCAAATAGCCGCCCTTTCTCTTTTGTTCTTCTAAGGCCTGGTCAAGTTGCTCTTTGGTGATAATATTACGCTCTATTAACAGGTCGCCGATTTTTTTTCTTATCGCCCTAAAAGGAATCATTTTATTCCTCCACCATGATTACTCCAGAGGCCGCGTTTATTTAAACGCGCCTCTCGATATAACCGTAAAAATAAATCCGCATATTTAACATTAGGCGGTATAGTCATCAAAGAGGCGTATCCCTGCTTTACTATCTCGGCATTAAGGAATGTGCCGTCTTTTAAATAAACATACGTCAGCAGCCTGTCGTATTTATCGCGCCTTTCTACATCAAACTCAAGGCTTACGCGCTTACCCTCTACCATGCTCTTGGTAAACTCATAGGCGCGCCGACCCAGCTTCTGAATACTCTTTATATCTTGCTGTGTTTTCTGGCTATCTCTATATAACTTATCTGATTCGTGCATCTCCGGCGTATCTATACCGATTAATCGCACTCTTTCGCCGTTCTCTAACACTAGGGTGTCGCCGTCTACCGCCCTTTTGACTAAGATATCGGCATAATTATAAGATTTACCGAATGGTACAGCGAATTTACCGCCTTGCGAATAGTGCGTGGTGGCCCTATCGCATCCAAAAGTTAAATAAAAAATTACCGATAAAACCAAAAAGATACTATAAAATATTTTTTTCACGCTTCCGCTCCAAAACAGTTTTTCAATTACTTATATATTTGCTGCTATGAGACCTGCCAATACCACAATATCTTCAGTGCAAAATATCCGGGTGATGCTTTTATCAAAAAGTATATTTGCCTCTGGCCCAAATTCTTCATCTGGCCGCCAAAAGGTAATCAAGGCAGGTACTCCGGCAAAGGCTTCTAAAACCACTCCGATATCGCCCTGATTTACCCTCTTAGCCGGTAATCTATCTAAAACCGATAATAACCCTTCCGGATGACTGCCGTATTTTCTAATTATCGGTACAATCGCCCTCTGCCTAAACGCCGGATAGTAACCCTCTACTGCTGACAATTCCTTAAAAGTTACCCATTCATTAGTTAATTTAGGGAGTGTATCTAATTTACGAATGAGATAGTGCAAAATTAAAATTGCGCTAAAATTCTTTGCCGGTGCATTACAAGATAACGAGATTACTTTCTTATCCTGCGGATTTACCGCATACTCATCAGCTAAAAATTTAACCGACAGGCTATTTTTGGCATTTAATTCAGCCAAATCCTCCCAGGCCTTATTTAGGGCTGCCGCATAACCCATAGTCATTATTCTACCTTTTTTTATTAGATAATTCAACATTTTTAGATTATAATATAAACATATGGCACAAAGCAGGCAATACGCAATACTCAATACCAAAAATAAATGATTTACGACCGTTTTCAACAAGAAGCGATTGACTACATAAAACAAGGCTATTCGGTAATTGTTTCAGCTCCTACGGGCGCAGGTAAAACTGCCATTGCCGAACACATCATCAACGAATCCATCCAGAGAAAACTTGGCGTAATCTATACTGCGCCCATTAAGGCCCTCTCTAACCAGAAATTCCGTGATTTTCAAAACCAGTTCCCTGAAGATATCGGAATATTAACTGGAGATGTATCAATTAATCCGGAGGCCACGGTGCTCGTGATGACCACGGAAATATTCCGCAATAAAGTGTTGGATGAACCACAAGGCTTAAAAAAATACTCCTGGATTATCTTTGATGAAATACATTATATTGATAATCCTGAGCGTGGCACGGTCTGGGAAGAATCTCTCATATTTTTACCCACCCATATGAAGATGTTGTGCCTCTCTGCTACTATACCCAACATAAAACAATTGGCCGAATGGATTGAATCTATACATAAAAAGCCCATAAAGACAGTGATCGAAGAAAAAAGGCCTGTCCCTTTACATTTCTTCTTCCATTGCCAAAATGCAATTATCGATAACCCAAACGGCTTAAAAATGATCAGGCACGGCCGGCCTAATAAGCTGAACGCATTAATCAATTACCTGCGCCAAAAAGACGGCCTTCCTTGTATTTATTTTGTCTTTGGCCGAAGAAGGGCGGAAGATTTGGCTTTTTCCGCCGCAGGCGGATCCACCTATGGCGGAGAATTTTATAGCTATAATTTCCTAAATAATAAAGAAAGGATACAAATAATAGACCTCTATAATTCTCTCTGTAGGCGTTTTGACTTAGAACATGAACGGTCTGCCCAAACTTTATACCCATTAATTCAAAGAGGTATTGCCTATCATCATGCGGGAATGTTACCGACGCTAAAAGAAGTGATCGAAAGATTATTTACGAGCAAACTCCTGAAGGTCATCTTTACTACCGAGACCTTTGCCTTAGGCATAAATATGCCTAGCCGCTCGGTTATCTTCGATGAATTAAGGAAATTTTACGGCCGTTATGTCCGAAATCTGAAAACGCGCGATTTTTACCAGATGGCTGGACGCGCAGGCCGCCGCGGTATAGATAAAGAAGGCTTTGTCTACTGCCGCATAAATCTGCATCGGATAAACCTGGAAGAAGTAAAACGCATTATCTACGGCAAATCTGAAGAAGTAAAAAGCCAACTCAACACCTCCTATGCCACTATCCTTAATCTCTACGAAAAATATAAAGATGACCTATTTAAAGTTTACCCTTTGTCGCTCCACTATTTTCAATCCCGTAAACACGAACAAAAAGAAGCCTTAAGGCTTATTGAGGCAAAGTTAAAACTCCTTAAAGAATGGGGCTATATCGATAATGGTAAGTTAACCCAAAAAGGTCAATTCGCCAAAAGTGTGCACGGCTATGAATTAATATTATCGGAACTTTATGCAGAAAACATCCTGGAACAATTGGATGAATTTGGCCTCGGTGTAGCCAGTGCCGCAATTGTCTTTGAGCCGAGAAAAAATCAACACATGCCGGCCCTTTCCAAGCCCAGCCGTAAATTAAAAATGACTTGCGAAGAAATATACGCTAAAATCAAAGAAGAAGAGCGAAGATATAGAATTTATCCTTTTAGTAAACCACCTTATTTTCATTTAAGCTCTGGTATAGAGGCGTGGCTGCGCGGCACAAATTTTGCTAAAACTTTACAATTCACCGATACAGATGAAGGTGAAGTGGTGCGCTATTTTAGGATGAGCATGCAGATTTTACGCGAAATAAAAGACGCAAAAGTTGCTTCGCATATTTTAAAAGAAAAAATCAGGGAAACTATCCGCGTCATAAACCGTGATATTGTGGATGCAGAAAAGCAGCTCAGGGAAGGCTAATTGAACGACCCTACGCCCCCACGGACATGCCAGCGTAGAGCCACCTATAATCGTGTGATCGTATCCGAATATGTACTTGACCAGTTACCCGCAGCATCCTTAAACTTAACATAGACGATCTGAATACCAACTCCTGAAGACAAGGCCCAAGATTTGGTGGTAGCATAGACTTCGGGTGCTGACCAGTTTATGCTATCATTGGAGAATTTCATTTGCGCACCTAGCCCCATACCGCTGAGCCCATCTGTAGCAGAGAGATTTAAAGTAACATTGGCTGTGATAGTATTAGTAGCACCATTATTAATCTTGATTGAACCCTTGGGCGCAGTAGTATCTAAAATAATCTTATCCGAATATTTGTCGGACCAGTTACCCGCAGCATCCTTAAACTTAACATAGACCTTTTTTGTGCCATCATCCGAAGCCACGAGCAGCCAATTCGCGGTAGTGCTATAGTCTCGCGGTTCTGACCAATCAACATTATCACTGGAGAATTTCATTTGAGCGCCTGGCCCCATACCGCTAAGTGTATCTGTAGCAGAGAGATTTAAAGTAACAGGATGGAACACTAAAAGAATTGTGGTTGTAGTATATGTAGCATTGTTATTGATAAGAATTGTGCCTGTGGGCGGAGTAGTATCTACGGTTATTCCATCCGAATAAGCCACCTCACTCCATAACCCTGCGCCATTTTTAGCTTTTACCTCGAAGTAATAGGTCTTTCCTTCTGATAGAGTTAAACCTGTAACGGTAAGCGAAGTATTTATCCCGGCGGAGGTCCAGTTCTTGATTACAGTGCCTGTAGGTGAATCCTGGGTAATCTTATATTGATACTCAAAAATGCCTGATTCTGCATCAGAAGAAGACCAAGAAACGGAAAGCCGGTCCTTTTTATTGGTAAATTGAGCCTCATCGCTTACGCTGGGCCTTGCAGGCGGACTGATATCGGGAATCTCTAACATACATATGCCTGTCTCAGGCATAGAATTTCCCCATACAACCCTGTTTGCAAAAATATCAACGCAATACTTTTCATAATGGTCATCGGTGAGCTGCTTCTCCTGACCAGTCCTTAAATCATAAAGATAAATATCTTCGTTGCCATCGCGGAAGTTGCGATAGATAATCTTATCCTCCCATATATTAGGATAACTCTGATCAGAGGAGTCGGTGGTGATTTGCCTTTCCTGATTGCTGTCTAAATCAAAAAGATAGATATCGGCATTGCCATTGCGATTGTCGCTGTAAACAATCTTATTCCCAAAAATAGCATGGGCATCTTGTCTGGAAGGATCTGAGGTGATTTGCCTTTCCTGGCCGGCGGCTAAGTCATAAAGATAAATGTCCCAGCTGTCATTGCGATTTTCATTCCAGATAATATTATTGCCATAGATATCGGGGAATAACGACGTTGACCCAAAACCTAGAGTAGGAAATGGTAATGGTAAGGACACAAATACAGCAGTAACAGCATTTTTTACGGAAACGATTTGCTTTTCTGTGCCGGCTTCTAAATCGTAACAATAAATATCCCAGGTATAAGCGTCCGTGGCGTTACGGCGGTCCAGCCAAATAATCCTGTTGCCGGAAATAACCGGACATATCTGTTCGGATGAATTAGTGGTGATGCGTTCCTTTAGGCTTTTCTCCAAATCATAAAGGTAAATATCCCAGTTGCCGCTGGAACAGTCGCTCCAGACAATCTTGTTGCCGTAGATATCCGGAGATAAAGGAACTATTACGGTCAAAGTTGCCGGCAGAATGCCGGGAAACTGATAGACAGACCAAAAAATACTCTGATTTACAGTAGAGATGCGCGTCTCTTGTTTTGTCTCTAAATTATAAAGATAAAGTCCTAAGCTACCGTTACGTTCTTCTAACCAAACAATCTTGTTGTAGGAAAAAGCGATACTACCGGAATTAATATTGCTTAGCCTTTTTATCCCCAAAAGAACTTTAAAGTTTAGAGTTTGAGTAAACCCATCCGCAATAAGAGTTAATGTGAAGGCGGGTGTTTTTTCAAATTCAATGGAGTTCGCCTTAAAAATAAAGGGATTAGCAGTATTATTTTTGATTTCTTCTTGCGCAATAGCGCCAAAATCTGCAGAGTAACCGGGAATAGAAGAAATGTACTCGCTGCCTGTACTCAAAGTGGCTCTAACCGAAGCAGCGTTCTTCCAGAGATTTTGCAGCGTTACGACTAATTTCCCTTTTTCTCCGGATTCTATGGCGCCGTCCCCATCTCCTTCATATTCAACCACGCTTATTCCGCTAATCTTGAGATACGGTTTCTCAGGGCTGGTTAAGGCTGCATATGCATTGATCCTGCCAGAACCCAGGCACGTATTCGGCGAAACTGGATAAGCCACGTCAAATGCATCTGCAGTAAAGACTATCCTATTTCTGATTTCTTTGTTTGTTAACGAAGGATATTTGGCTATAAGAAGCGCCGCTACCCCTGAAACATGAGGACAAGCCATGGAAGTTCCCCTTGAACGATAATAAAGGCTTGAGCTATCAAATTGCGGAACAAGACAAATGCCTGCTGGCAACCCTTCATCTACATCACTGTTTCCATACATATCTGTGCCCCCGGCACGTAAGGAGAGAATATTTCTGCCTAATTTCCACACATTAGGCCCATCGGGTCCGTCTCCGGAAGCACTATCTCCGCCGGGAGCAGCAACATCGATTTTGCTGCCAAAATTAGAAAAATCGCATTTTTCATCATTTTGGTTAGAGGCTGCTACAGCAATGACTGTATCTATATTCGCGGGGTTAAAATCCGAGACATCCTCATTACTGTTTCCCGCTGCGGCAATACATACACATCCTAAATCATTTGCGCTATGAAAGGCATCGATTAATGTCTGACTTGCTCCTAAACCACCCCAGGAATTACTGAGTATCTTAGCTCCGTTATCAGCGGCATAGACAACACTTTGCGCCAACTTGGCATCATCACCAGAACCCGAATCATTAAGTCCTTTTACTATCATAATTCTTGCTTTCGGTGCAACGCCAATCACACCGATTCCGTTATTTCCCTTTGCAGCGATTGTTCCTGCGCAGTGTGTTCCGTGGCCAGCTCCGTCCATAGGATCGTTATCATTGTATGCAAAATCCCAGCCAAACATCCCGTTTACTATCTCATTTGGCTCAATTATCTTGTTATGGTTCAGGTCGCAATCGTCAAGATTTACCTTGCTGTCTTTGTTCACATCTTTAATTACCGCTGGATTTACCCAGATATTATCCCAGAGGTCTGGATGGTTGTAATCAACCCCGCTATCAATTACCGCCACCACCACACCTTCTCCCTCAGATACATCCCATGCCTCCTGACAGTGTATCTTCTTCAATCCCCACAAATCATCGTAGGCTTGCCCCCAGCTTCCAGCGGAAATATAATAAGGGTCGTTGGGAACCATAAAGGCTTTTCTTATATAATTGGGCTCGGCATACTCTATATTGGAATTATTCTTTAGTTTAGCTATGGCCTCCTCTACTATTACTCCTTCAGGAAGAGTAATCTTATAACTCCGGTAAAGGGATTTTTGCGTAGGCGTCATCTTGTTATATGCTTCTTGAAAGGCTTCTTCATCGGGAATCTCCTCTATTTCTTTATATCTCTTCCCCAAAAACCAATACCAGCCATCAGAGTCCTTTTCTAATGTGTAGTCTTTTCTAAAGTTCTCTACCGCTGGTTTTATGGAATGCACCCTTTCTATGGCCTTTGCTTCTAAGTTAAGTTGTTTTAGAACTTCTTGGGGTTCTGTTCCTTCCTTGAACTTAACCAGCACTTCACCCGGGACATATTGAGGAGCCTGTTTTTCTTTCTCTCGCCCTGTAATAAATGTCTCTTCTGGTAACGGCTCTTCCTGACCCGGCCCTAGATTAATTATTTCCTCTTTAGAAGGTAGGATTTCATCTTCTTTGAATTGGGCATCAAGGTTGTACGGAACACACAAGAAAACAAATACCGTAATTAAACCCCATAGACCTATTTTTTTTAAAGTATGTTTTTTCATCTTAATCCTCTCTCTGTTTCTAAAATCTTTTTAAAATTCCTTAGTATCTGGACAAAATAAAAAATCCGTAAAGAAGACAAAGCTTCCTTACGGATATTATCCCTCTCATACTTCCTAATATAATAGCGGCTTTTTTCTTCATAATATCCCTGACCCTTGAGATATTATTTAAAATAAAAAACTAAGGCAAATTACCTTTTTAGCAAAACTAAAAGTTTTAAAAGAACCTTACCTTCCTATAAAGTATAACCTATGATTTTATACTTTCTAAGGGTATTTTTACCTTTTTAGAAAACGCTTTCTTTATCTATATTCCTTTAAAATCTATCGGGCATTAGTAGATATTGAATTCTTCTAAAGAAGTGTTGCGGGATAAGGATGCTCTGTTATAATATCTGTATGCGGATAACAAAAAACATAAGCCTGGGGTTTGCTTATTAGGAACTTGCATTTGAAGACTGAGGTTATCTTTAGATAAAATGAACAATTTGCCTTCTTTAATTTTCGGTATTTTAATTTTATTTATGGTCTATCGCCTCTGTAAACGTAGAAATAGATTAAAAAATAGAATAGCTACAAAAAAGAAGGAGGCGGTCATAACCATACCCGAGCCTGAAAAGCCAGCTATCGAGACAGAAAACTTATTAGAGCAAAGATTGATGCTGGAAGAGACAATCGCCATAATTGAAAACTTGAGAGAAACCCTTTTATCGTCTTTAGACATAAACGCGTTAGCTGGTGAAATCATAAAACATACCTCGACAATCTTAAACGTGGAGATCTGCGCCTTACTTTTATTAGATGAAAATACCGATACCTTAAGTATTATTGCCAGCAGGGGAATAGATAACGAATCTATTGATAACATCCGTATCGAAAAAGGGAAAGAAATCTCTGGCCTAGTAGCAAAATTTAATGAGAAAAAAGTAATTAATAATTTAGCCCTGCAGGCATCGTCCTACCAATTAAAATACGAAACCTGCTACAAGAATAATCTGGTAAGCGTTCCCCTTTCTATAAAAAATAAAGTTATCGGTGTACTTAATGTCAGCGACCGAAAAACCGGTAAGGCCTTCTCTCCTGTGGATGTAGAAATCCTAAAGATAATTGCCTTAGAGAGTGCGGTGGCTCTACAAAACTTCAAACTGATTAAGGAACAACACGAAGATTATCTGAACACCATTATTGCCCTAGCCAACGCCCTTGATGCTCGAGACCCTTATACATATTGGCATTCTACTAATGTTACCAAATATGCGGTGCGCCTCGCCGAAGAAATAAAATTACCGAACAGGATAATTGAGGATATTAAACACGCTGGCCTTTTACATGATATAGGAAAAATTGGAATAAGAGATGGTATTCTGATGAAACCCGGAAAGTTAACTGATGAAGAATTTCTCCAGATAAAAAAACACCCCGCGAAAGGAGAAGAGATCATTAAATCCTTACCTTTCTTAAAAAGGGTGGGTAGGATTATCAGGCACCACCATGAAAAATTTGACGGTACTGGCTATCCTGATGGTATTAAAGGCGAGGATATCGAAGTGAGTGCGCGGATATTAAAAATTGCGGATTTTTTTGATGCCGTTACCACTGACAGGTCATACAGAAAGGCCATGACTTTCGAAGAAGCAAGAAATGAATTAATTAAAAACAAAGGCACAGAATTTGATCCTTATCTAGCGGATTACTTTTTAGAAATTTTAGCCAAAGAACCTGACCTTATCCGTAAGTATTAAATAAGAAATCGCTAAAAAAGATTCCCACCTCTCTTACGCCCCTACTGGCATGCCGCCATAAAGCCGCAATGCCTGAATGAAGCTTAAGAATTTCTTATGGTGTTTCCTGAATTTCTTTTGTATTCTGCGGTGAATGCGTTTCATTGCGCACCTCCTTCACAGTAGTAAACACCGGCCAATCCTTTATGGCAGGGTGCTTAACCTGCCAGAATATCTAAGTAGCGCTTCAATACCCCTAAAAATCCTAAGTGTTTTTTATATTGTCTTTTGGTTTTTCTATGGTTCTTACGTAGAGCGCGTTTCATCTTACACCTCCTTGTATTTGTTAAGCTTGACTCCCTTTTCTTATCTGTCCCTGGCTGATTTTAGCTATTGCTTCTATCATCTTCTGCTCAAGCTGCTCACTGTCTTTTATCCCGGTGGCACTCATCTGTGTCTTAGTTAAAAGTTCAACCATATCCTCGATAATCTTTGAGCGAGCGATGTGCGTGCCTGTAGAGAACATCATATCTTTCTCAAGCCTATCGAGAAATTCCAGCTCCTGCCGCGTTAAAAAAGTAACTACTCGATGCGTAGTAAGTTTATCTTTCATCTCCGTCACCCCCTAGCTCATCCCGAACTTCCTAAAAATAAAAAAGCCCTTAAGGCTTTACCAAGACGACCTTAAGGGCAAGTTTTCTAGTAAAACAACGCCCGGCCATATCGGATTGGCCGGCGTGTTTTCCACTAAAACATTGGCAGCCCCTCTATCCTTTTAGTGGCAGCGCCCGGCCATATCGGATTGGCCGGCGTGTTGCCTTCTGCAACAGGACAGGTAGCTTTGCGCCCCAAGGTTACCCTTAGTTTGCCTTTTTCAATGTTACACAATGTGTACGCCTGCTATTCGATAACACCCGGCGCAACTGGATGCGCCGGTGTGCCGCTTTCTGCGGCAGGGCAGGGCGTTACACTTTTACCAAATTGTCAAAGTGTCAACTTACAAATAAAGTATAACATATTTCTCGCATCCTTGTCAAGTTCTGGACGCTATATAATCCCGGATAATCTGTTTATGGTCAAAGGCAAAGTCAAAATCTTTGAGCTTGCTTAGTTTTACTATCTTTAAACCCGCAGCATCATCTCCTGCCTTGGGCTTACCTTTTGCCTTGGCAATAAAAACAGTTCCGATAGTATGAAAACGGGGGTCACGAGTAGGGTCTGAGTAGGTATGAAACTGCTTTAAATCAGTTAAATCAAGGCCGGTCTCCTCTTTTGCCTCTCTTGTTACTGCCTCTTCTAAACTCTCACCATAATCCACAAAACCACCGGGAAGCGCCCAACCAAACGGTGGATTACTCCTTTCAATAAGCACAATTCCATCATTTATTTCTATAATAGCATCTACGGTAGTAAATGGGCCATTTTGAAGTTTGTAAATAATATATTCCAAATAACTGAGCACACCTTTATCAAAAACCTCAAATGCCTCTTTATTGTATAAACAAAAGATTATTTCTTTTAAACCCGATTTGGTTTCTCTTAAATGTCTAAATACCTCCTGGGCCATTATCTTAGCTGCTGCCAGATGCGGAAATCCGCCGACACCGCAACCTAAGGCGGGAAAGGCAATGGAATTTATCTTTAATTCTTCTGCCACCCTTAAGGCATCCTTACAGGAATTGCGGATTTTTAATTCATCGGTCCTAAAATCCATTCCCATAGTGGCAGCATGAATGACGTATTTAGAAGGTAAATTACCTGCTGAGGTAACTATTGCCTCGCCAATTTTTATCGGTCCTTTTTTAACCGCCTCATCTTCAATAATTTTACCGCCCTTTCTCTTTATTGCACCTGCCACTCCGCCGCCCATCACTAATTTATTGTTAGCCGCATTGACTATAGCTTCGACTTTTAGTTCGGTAATATCACCTTGCACAATTTTTACTTCGGTATCCTTTATTCTCATTTCTTGACCTCAACTCCTCCCACACCTACGCGGTGTAAAATTGGGCCTGGTGACCTAAATCATTCTCCAATAATCTTTACTAATACTCTCTTACGGCGCTGGCCGTCGAATTCGCCATAAAAAATCTGCTCCCAGGGCCCGAAATCTAATTTTCCCTTGCTAATTGCCACTACCACTTCCCTACCCATAATTGTCCTCTTTAAGTGGCTATCGCCATTATCTTCTCCGGTAAGATTATGTTGATATTTATCCTTGCCATAGGGCGCTAATTTCTCCAGCCACTGGCTAAAATCCCGATGTAACCCTTCTTCATCATCATTAATAAATACACTGGCGGTAATATGCATGGCATTAACTAAACACAAGCCTTCCTTCACCCCGCTTTTCTGCACTGTTTCTTCCACTTGAGGCGTGATATTGACAAATTCCTGCCGATTTTTAGTATTAAACCAAAGATATTCGGTGTATGATTTCATTACAATCCCTCGCCACTTGCACCAACGGCCAACCAAAATTTTTCAGGTATACTTTCGACATCTCATTATTCATCGGCTTATTCGTATTTTATCAAGATTATACTTTGCCTGTTGGTGATGATAGTTAAAGAAGCCATTCAGCATGCTGCATGGCTCATATTCGTTACAGCTTGCGCATGTAACAAATTTCTTTTCTCGACAACATTTTCTTATTGGGCAGTTTAAGCACCCTACAAAAAGGCTGCTTTTCGATGGGCAGCCATTGCAATTCATATCTTCCTGCTTCAAGCCATCCTTTCCGAGATACTCAGAAAAGAGCTTTGACCATTCTTTTGGATAAAATCCGGGTAAAATCCGGGGACACAATAGTTATTTCAACTCAACCCTCGAGCAGTCCGGCAAGAAATAACGGCCGGCGCATATCAATCAGATCATAGCCATCGGCAAAGATAATCTTTCTTTTACTACCAACGCCTTTAAACTGGCTTCTCCCTTTGCCCTTACCGCCAACCTCAAAGACAATATCTTCGAAATCACGAATAAAATAATCCGGAGTTTTTGTCCCGCGCATAGATTTAAGATAAAACACTTCCTTGCCTAAAGCCCTAAACGCTTCCACAAAAAAATCCTCCCGCAAACCTCCGATGGCCTCATCAAGCGGCTTATACAAAAGACGATACGGCAAGGCCATGACAACCTTCGGCTCCTTCATCACATTGCTTCCTATCGGCATGACCCGGTGTAAAATAAAAGCCCGTTCTAAAAGCGTAATATACTGCTCAGCCTTATACTTCGTAATATGCACATTTTGTGACGCCGAGGAATAATTGATCCCGTCAACCCCTGAACGCCCGATAAAACGGAGGAGTTGCTCAATTTTTTCCAACTCATCGGTCAAGAGCTTAGCAATATGAGGGATGTCCTTACGAATAATCGTTTTAAGGATATTCTCTAAAAGCGCCAGGGGCTGCGGCTCCCGCAAAGCGAATGGCATAAGGCCACCCTGGATATATGACAAAAAATGTTCCCCGGCCTTAAAAACATCCGCGGGTATATTACCTTCCACAATATCCCGGAGAGTTAAAGCGCCAAACTCTTGCCCATATTTAAATTTCGCGTACTCCCGCAGCGTAAAAGGATACAAAGTCTTAAGCAGGATGCGCCGCGACAAATCGTAACCCGATTCATACATTCCCAGCGCAGTGGAACTGGTGAAGATCACTCTGATATCAAGAACATCGTAGAGTTTCTTTAGATCGGCTTCAAAGCGAGGATACACATGCACTTCGTCCAACAAAAACAACCTTATCCGCACCGTTTCATGCAAAGTCTTGACGAGATCGAAAAGATCACCCTCCATAGCGTCCAGGGATACATAAAAAGACCCTTCGCTTGCCAGGGCTAACTGTTTGAGAATAATCGTCTTGCCCGCACCGCGCGGCCCAACAATACCAATAAAATGGGCTCCAGCGTCCCGCGCAATTGTATCGTAAAGCGCGCGCCTTTTATCATATTTCTTGCCGTCTTCTCTGGCCAGACGATCAAATTCAAGCAGTTGATTGATATTCATTTTATCTGAAACCCTTAATACATCTATGCTATAAATGTACCATAAATACTCATATTGTCAAGTTATTTTACAGAATACATATCATTTGTTAAAACAATATATCGTAACGCCTATCTTTCTTCCTGTGTCCCACCTGTTGTAGCGTTAAATTTGGTTCCTCTAGCACCTCTCTCGCCTATCTAAACGAATGCTTTATCCTGAACCCGAATCTAGGCACTCTTTTGCATTGAGTTCTCATCGTGAGTAAATACACTGGCGGTAATATGCATGGCATTAACTAAACACAAGCCTTCCTTCACCCCGCTTTTCTGCACCGTTTCTTCCACTTGAGGTGTGATATTGACAAATTCCTGCCGATTTTTAGTATTAAACCACAAATATTGCGTATAAGATTTCATTTAAATTAACTATGTCCTATTCTGATAAATCCCTTTATAGCCTTTATCTGTCTCGTTTATCGGTATAAAAATTAATTGCGCGACGCGGGCATTCTGTTTAAGTTTTATCCCTTGGGGATTTTCCACGACTAATACAAATTCACTTCTCCCTTTAAAGCCAGCATCCCAGACGCCATGCTGGGTAAACGCGCCCATTCTGAGTAATGAAGTGCGGGAAAAAGCCAGGGCAATTAAATCATTAGGTAAATTAACCACCTCATTGGTCCTTATTTTATAGGCCCCTTTTTTGAGATTCCACCAGCCGAATTTATCTTGCGGGCTTTGTTTTTTCGCTAAAATTTCTTTGCCTTCAGGAACTTTTCTCTCTTTATTGGAAAAATCTAATGCCCCTGGTGTATCAAATTCAAATACGCTGGCCACGGTTAAATCAAACCCATTGGGCGTAAGCTGAGTTTCCAGATTAAAATAATCAGTAATTAACCCTTTTTCTTTTATATATTGTTGGATTTCTTGTTGATTAAGCATCAAAAAATACCCCCCTTCGCTATTCCACACCGCGTAGGTGTATAGGAAACGGGCAGAGTTCTTATTCTCCTATAATTTGAACCACTATCTGGCGGTTTCTGGGCTGATGATCAAACTCTGCCAAGACTACTTGCTGCCAGGTACCTAACAAAAGCCTGCCTTCTTCAAAGGGTATAGTTAAAGAGGACCCCTGAAGCGCAGCCCTTAAATGGCTAAAACCATTGGCATCACCCCAGGTATCATCGTGATGATAACGTCTGTTTTGGGGAATAAGTTTCTCATATAAATCCCGCATATCTTCTATTAATCCCGGTTCGTATTCAAAGCTGGTAATTGCGGCTGTTGAGCCAACCACAAAAACAGTGACATTACCTTTCTTAAGTTTCGTCGATTTTAATAAACGGGTTATTTCTTCGGTAATATTTAATAAATCCGGGTTGCCCTTAGTTTTAAGCCTGATTACTTCATTTATTATCTTCATATCTTTTATGCTATCTAAAATCTCCTTATCTTTCGTTGAATTCTATTTAAATAATGGGTAGTTGCGCGCGATAATTTCATGTAATGCCTCGCTTAAATCCTTGCGCGAACGGCCCGCATTTAAAAAACCGGCTGAATCTATTTTGGGATGAATTACTACTTTTGCCTCAATGCTATTTAATTTCAGAACCTCGAGAAGATGTTGATAAAAATTTATCTGGCCATACCAACAAACCTTATCCCTGTTTTTAAGATTAACTTCTTCGGCATTAATTTTTGTATAGGTAATAGTAAGCGGTAAAATCCAAGATTTTGCATTTAGGGGCGGTTGAAAATGTATAGTTTGAAAAGGACGCGATTGTTCGCCATCGGTAGAAGTACCTTCGGCAAAGACTAAGACATTTACTTTTCTTTTAAGCATTTCTGTAACTTCTTGAATATAATCAGCTGACTTAAATTTTCTTTTGCGGTCAATAAAAATAGTTTCTCCTGCCTGGCTCATCCATCCGAATAAAGGCCATTGCATTACCTCACTCTTAGATGTATATATAATAGCAAACAGGCTGCCTAAAATTATACCGTCTAAATAACCTAAATGATTAGAAACAATAAAATTGCCTTTTTCATTTAAACTTAAACGGTTTCCTTCAATAATTACTCTTATCTTAAGAAAAAATCTTAAAAATCTACTAAAAATTCTTGTCCAGCAGCTTATAATTCTGAAATAACCAGAAGGGGTAAGAGGCAGGAGAATTATTTTTAGAATTAATGCCATGAGAATATAGAGCAATATTCCCAGAAGCAAAGAAATCTTCTTAAAGATAACCATTTCTTATAAGAAGTGCTGTTTATACGCAGAAGGGATTTTCTGAATATCTAACAATATAAAAATAAGCACTGAGCCTAAAACAGGGTCCCGGGCAGGCAAACCACAAACAACCACTCCTATCCTTAGGTATCCTTTGACTAAAGGAGGCAGATGGGGCCATACTTCTCGGAAATTTGGAAGCAGAATGTTTGGTTTTAAGCCTTTAACTTTATTTTTAGGCCGGGGGTAAACCCTAAGTTCATCTGGAGCGTAAAATTTTTGTTTGATCAGCTTAAAGATCTTACTTATTTCAAGGATAGAAGAAGTATAAAGCCTCGGACAGCCAAAAAGATATCTTACCTTATGGTCTTTGACGTATTTAGCAATACCGCTCCAGAGAAGATTGATCACCGGCCCTGAACGATAATCCCGCCCTACACAGGAACGGCCCAATTCTAAAATTTCGTGGTCATTAGATAATTTTTTTATATTGTGAATATCAAAAAATTTCTCTGAATAGAACTTCATTTTACTATCTAGCCTAGAATTAAGCATAAGCCGATAAGTCCCTACGATTTTATCGGTGGTTTTATCAATAACAATCAGATGGTCACAAATATCATCGTAAATATCTACATCTAACCTAGAGGCCTCTTTTTGTGGGAAACCTGCCGCCATTTCAAGTTTAAAAATCTCATATCTTAACTGTAAAGCCTGCTGAATTTCCTTTTTATCTTGGGCTATTTTTACTTCAAAATCAAACATTTTTATATCCTTCCAGAAGAAGCAATCATTTCTTTAATCACTCGACAAACCTTATGCTTTAAGAGTCCATCCAAGGAAAGAGGAATGGCCAAAGACCAGTTCTTATCATTTATCGTTCCCGGGGTATTTGTGCGGTATTGATAAGGGCCGCCTTTAAATATATCGGTTAAATATAACCAGTCTATGAACAAATTTATACAAAATATTGCCCGGGATTCCAAAGTTATCCGCAATGCCGCTTTTACAATCTCTGAATCGCATTTTTCTCTCATTCTGCCTTTAAGCTTCAGATGTTTCCAAAGTTTCTCTTTTTCTTGATAGGTATTTTCATATAAATCAATAAAATCATTTATCTCTTCTTTTCTTTTACCTAAAATAGAGGCCAATTTCTCTACCGAATCAACACTGTTTAACCAACGCAACCTGCCGCGCACAGAAAGTTTAGCATCAAAGAGCTTATCTCTTAGCTGGCTGAAGTTTATCTGGCGGGGGTCAGCGCATTTTCTCATAAAAAGTGCCTCATCTACGGTTCCTGCCTCATTCTCCCACCAGCCTGGCCAGTTAGTAGTATCGTGGGTAGACAACATGGCTACTGAAAGAGGACGGTAATCCTGGGGCTTAAGAAAATCGTGTTTTACCTTCCAGTCCTTTACCCAGCGCTGGACGTCATTACCCGGGATACCCAATTCTTCCATTATTTTGGGGCAGGCCTTGGGTATTACTCCTAAATCTTCAGCGCAAATAAGCATATCCGTACTATTAACGACCACGGATAATATTTGCCTGCCGTGCTCTTCCCATTCTTTTTCATCTTTGGGGTCAAAAAAACCATTCAGGCCTTGATTCTCCAAGGGTTCATTATAAGGAATGCTCCAGATACGGAATAAGCCCACCACATGGTCTATCCTTAAGATATCATAAAAATTTTGCGCATAGCGTAGTTTTTCTTTTAAATATCTGTATCTGTCAGCGGAAATTCTTTCCCAATTATAAGTAGGCATTCCCCAGCGTTGACCTTTAGCACAATACATATCAGGAGGAGCGCCGCTGGCATATTCTAATTTAAAGAATTCTGGATGTTGCCAAACATCTGCGCTATCTCTGGAGACCAGAATGGGAAGGTCGCCCTTTAATAAAACTTTTTTCCTTTGCGCATAGGTCCTTATTTCTTTAAACTGTTTATACAATTGCCACTGAACCCATATCTGAAATTCAATTTCTCTTTCATGCTCTTTTTGGAAAACTTTTAATGCCTCGCCATCGCGGTTTTTATATTTATCTTCCCATTCATACCAGGGCCGGCCTTGATGATAATCTTTAAGCACCTTAAAAAGCGCAAAATCATTCAGCCAATATGTATTTTCTTCTTGAAATTGCTTAAACTCTGCGCAAGGTAATTTACTATCCTGAAGATAAATCTCCCAGAGCAAGCTAATTTTCGCTTTTTTTATCCCATAATCTACATATGGCTTACCCGCGGGAAACGTTCTCTTGAGATTACCTATCTTATCTGGGAAGGATTTATCCTTAGCAGCTAATGTCTTCAGAGATATATACATCGGCTCTAAAGCAAAAGAACTCAAAGAATCGTAAGGACAAAAAAGAGGGCCCACTTCATTCAGGGGTAAAAGTTGGATTATGGAGTTGGCGGTTTGATGAGCCCACTCTATTAGTAGCTTTAGGTCTAAAAAATCACCAATGCCCAGGCTATTTTGGGAATAGATGGAAAATAAAGGGGCTAATACCCCCGCTCTCTTATTTGTCCCTATTCTTTTCCACTTATCTTTGGGGGCGCTATCGAGCATCTATAATCCTATCTCTATCCTAAACTCAGTATATAAACCGTCTTTAAGATTAACCTTGCCTAGGCTATCTCGATACTTGAGCGTTCGGTTAAATACCGCTCCGGCGGAGATAGAGCTTTGGATATATTCATTGAATTTAAATTTCACGCCGCTACCTAGGCGCATTTCTTTATAACCTAAGACCACATTTTTTAAATTATCCTTGGTTACTTCGAACTCACTGTTCGTAGAACCGCTTCCCTCAGCAAATAAGGTAAGCTGATCATTAACTAAATAAGAAATATTCGGCCTTTTCGGGACAATATTAAAGGTCAATTTATCGTTGGGCTTATAGATAAATCCTAGTATAGGTAAAACCTCGCTCTCAAAATCCGGGTATATAGCCACACCTGCGATAAAGGTCCATTGGTCGTTTGGCCGGTGAATAAGAAAATAACGCATCGGGATGCGGAAATTGGAGGTTTCAAAATCCCAATCATCACCGTAGAAAGAAGGACTGACTCTTAAACGCAGGTATGTCTCATAAAAATTAAAAAATGGCAGGGTAACCTCAATACCAGTGGTCAGGCCGGTTAAATTTGATGGCAGTTCTACTTCAGTAGTATTTTCTATGCCGATATACTGAGGAGTTAAAGAAAATTTTACCGGTAATTTATCAAATACCTTAAATTGGTAACTATACTCGGCTTCCGACTCAATAATTTCTACTTTACCTGAGATTGTCTTAGCAGAACGGGAAGGTATATATCGCAAATATACATCTAAGTTGTGCTGGGGCTCATCCTCTGCTTGAACTATATTTACCGCCAATGCCAGCGTGGCCATAGACATAATTAAAGCTATTCTGCTTACCAGTTTAATAAACATATACCACCTCCTCGTATAATCTTGCCGTATAATCAACCGATTATACGTGATTTTATCCGCCTTCGCGCTAGTCCACCTACGCACTTCGTGCTTCGGTGGATCCGCCGTAGCTTGTTAAAGCGTAGGCGGATAAATAAAGGTACCACGCCTGTAAAGGCGTGGGGTTCCATAGTATGTCTTTTTCAAAATTATATTAACTCTACCTCTGTTTTCTGTCAATACAAAAACCGAACCAATAATTTACTTTCCGAAGAAAACATCTTTTAATCCACCAATGATATCCGCTACCGCGGGTTGGAATTTGTATTTCGGCTCTTTCAGCGTTCCGCTGATTTTTATCACGCCAAATTTACCGGCCTGACCGATGATTGCGCTGGTAACATCTTTAAAGGTGCCGGTCAAAGGAACCATTTCATCCAGGATATGGACATTAAGCGAGGCATCGACAGAGCTATCAAAACCTATTTTTACGGACCCAGCTAGTTCGGCAATATTGCTTTTAAGCTTCAAATTATCCGTAAAGATATATTTATCCTGCACAGAAAACCCACACGAGCCTTCGCTAAAAATAATTTTACTGAAATCTTTAACAAAGAGCAAAGCCCCTAGGCCTTTAAATAAATTCAACTGCCAGAGGTTTCCTTCCGCAATATTAATCTGGCCTGCTCCGCTTAACTTAGAGATGTCCTTAGAGAAGCCATTTATCTTCAACTGAGTTGAAATGGTGCCGCAGATGTCTTTTTCTTTGGCAACCGTATCCAGTTTTAGTTTCTCAATCTTTACGCCCTGCATCGCCGCGCTTACCCAAAAGGGAAGATTTTCTGAATTCAAATTCATCTTTGCGCCTGCCTCAATTGTGCCGTCGTAAAAAGATAAATAAATACGGGATATATCAGCTATACCTTCTGCCTGGCCATAATCAAGAAGGAACTCTGTGCCCCTTAAACCATAAGCGGATACGACAGGGCTAGAAAGCTGGGCCTCGATGGCGCAGGACTTCGGATTATTGATATTGCCTTTTACCTTGAATTGTGCATTTATTACTCCCTCTGGCTTAATCTGCTCTAACCGGTCTTTTCCGCCATAATTCGCGGCGAATTCGCCTCCGGAGGAAAATTTCTTCAAAAGTTCTTTAATATCCGGCAAATTTATATTTAACTGGCCGCTTACATCGGCCTCTAAATTAGACGGTTCGGCGGTATTAATTTCGCCGCCCAGGGAAAATTTTGAATTAAGATAACGGCCTTGTAATTCCGTTAACTTAACCAATCTCTGCTCAATGGTGAACACAGACTCCAAAGAAAGGCCGGTTGAGGATAACTCTAATTGCACGCTGGGAGACTGAAAATTTGTCAATACGCCGGTAGTCTTATAAGGTAAACCTAAATATTTGAATTTTATCTGCGGCCATTTCAGTTGGTTTTGATCAAACTCCAGCCGGCCGCTAATCTCTTCGATAGGAGCTCTAACCTTCCTTAGCTTCAATATTGCCCTAATAATATCCAGCGATCCCTTTATTTGTGGCGGGCCAACCGCAGGTAACCTGGTTTCTATTTTAAGGGATAAATTACCTCTGCCGTGAATATCGGCTGGAAAGATAATGTTAAACTTATCCCTTAACAACCCCTCTAGGGCATTAAGGTTTAATCTCGGGGCCAGGTCAATGCTTAACCATGGGTTTTTGAAATCACTGAGCCTTAGCCTTCCCTCTACCGGTATTGCCCAAATATTAGCATTTAGTTTATCCGAAATAATGCCCGCATTATCGAATTGCACTCCTCCATTGATATCGGTTATCGGCCCGACAAATTCTAATCCTATAATATTCGATTTGGTAATATTAGCTATTCCGGAATACTCTCTTTGTTTATTTGTCAGATTGTATTTTAAATCCGCGTTTATTTGCGAATTTAATTTAAGGGAAACTTTATCTTTGGATATAGACAAGCCTTCGCTCTGGGTGGATATTTTAGCATTAATGACATTGTC
>Ga0315286_10000823_pt1 | contig 27100 bp, 28 predicted proteins | sample YL17G10_0_MG_FD_205038 | JGI IMG/M metagenome (GOLD analysis project Ga0315286, IMG submission 205038) | Sediment microbial communities from Yellowstone Lake, YNP, Wyoming, USA - YL17G10_0 | ecosystem: Environmental > Aquatic > Freshwater > Lake > Sediment | place: USA: Wyoming | collected... | reverse complement strand
AATGAAGACAAGGAAATCACGAAGATTCTCGAATCCAGTCTGAAGAAACTGGGAATGGAAATACTGACCAACCACAAAGTAGAAGGGATCAAGGTCGGCAACGATGTCACCGTCACCGTCTCCGGATCAGCAGGCACCCAAGAAGTCAAGGGGGAAGTAGCACTCATGGCGATTGGTGTGCAAGCAAACACGGAAAATCTCGGTCTGGAACAAATCGGTGTCAATATTGAGAAAGGATTCGTCAAAGTTGACGAATTTGGCAAAACCAACGTCGACTCGATCTACGCCATTGGCGACCTATCCGGTCCTCCTCTCTTGGCGCATGTTGCGACGCACGAAGGGATTGTGGCCGCTGAGCATATGGTAGGCAAGGCCCGCCATGGAATTGACAGGAACAATGTCCCGAGTTGCACCTACTGTCAACCCCAGGTAGCGAGTGTTGGCATGACCGAAGAGGCGGCTTTGAAAGCAGGCTACAAGGTCAAGATTGGCCGGTTCCCATTCAGACCGCTGGGAAAGGCGATGGCAACGGGAGAAACCGAAGGAACCGTCAAGTTGATCTTCGACGAAAAGTACGGCGAGTTGCTCGGTGCGCACATTATTGGCTCTGAAGCAACAGAGATGATTGCAGAGTTGGGTATGGCAAAGGCTTTGGAAACGACCTGGGAAGAGCTCCACAACACGATGCATGCGCATCCCACGCTGTCGGAGGCCGTTATGGAAGCGGCTGGACAGGCGTATGACGTGGCGATTCACATTTAGTGCGCCCGCCTCCGGATGATGGATTGAAGCAGGTGATCATTTCAAATATTGGCCGCACACGGTACGCCGATGCCTGGAAATTGCAGCAGGAATTCTGGCAAGCGCGTCATGCCGGACTCATCGGCGACCTCCTCCTTTTTGCAGAACACGAGCACGTTTACACGGTCGGCAAGGGAGGCGATGACAACCATCTCCTCGCATCCGGGAACGAACTCCAGCAAGCAGGCGTCGATTTGTATCATGTTGACCGCGGGGGCGATGTCACATATCATGGTCCCGGACAGATTGTAGGCTATCCAATCCTTGACTTGAACAATCATTTTCTCGATCTCCATCGATACCTGAGAAGTCTTGAGGAAGTCCTGATTTGTACCCTTCGGGATTTCGGTATTGAAGCGAAGCGGGAAGAAGGTCTGACCGGCGTTTGGGTGAACGGAGACAAAATCGCCGCCCTGGGTGTCAAGGTGAGCCGCTGGATAACGATGCACGGCTTCGCATTGAACGTGAACACGGAGCTGTCGCGATTCGATCGGATCATTCCATGCGGGATCTTCCATAAAGGCGTGACGTCGATGCAACAGGTTTTGCAGAGAGAGCTCCAACTGGATGAAGTGCAAGATCGATTGACGAATGCCTTCGGAGTCGTCTTCGAATGCCGGCCGGAGCAGGTGCCGTTTGCGGATCTTCGCTTGAGGATCCCGGGTCAGGAAATCCATCAAATGAATCACTAGCAGGAGTCGCGAGAGTACCATGTCCAAATTGCAGACAGAAGCTTCACTCAAAGCAGCACCAACGACCACGGCGACACTTTCGAGGGAGCAGCTCGTCAAGGCCTACAAAACAATGCTCACGGCCCGTCGTATCGATGAAAAGCACCTGATTCTCCTGAAGCAGGGCAAATCCTATTTTCATATTGGCGGGTCCGGACATGAAGCGGCCCAGGTAGCGGCGGCCACGGCTCTTCGTCCCGGAACCGATTGGCCCAACTGCTACTACCGTGACGTCGGTTTTGCGCTTGGATTTGGAATGACGCCAGAAGATGTGTTCCTTGCAGCTCTTCATCGTGCGGAAGATCCCAGTAGCGGCGGACGGCAAATGCCTGGACACTGGGGGAAAAAAGAACTGAGAATGGTGACGCAGTCCAGTCCGACGGGAACGCAGTACTTGCAGGCGGTGGGAGTGGCACTCGCCGCAAAAAAGGAAGGAACGGATGATGTGGTCTATGTCTCCTCCGGTGAAGGCGCGACCAGCGAAGGTGAATTCTTCGAGGCGATCAATTGGGCAGCGCGTGAAGCTTTGCCAGTCATCTTCTTCATCCAGGACAATAAATACGCCATTTCCGTGCCTGTGCAACAACAGACGGCTGGCGGTTCAGTCTTTGAGATCACGAAGGGATTTGCCGGACTCGATCGACAGAATGTCGACGGAACGAATTTCATCGAAACATATGACGCCATGAAACATGCGGTGGCGCGGGCTCGGAAGGGGGAAGGGCCGACGCTCATCGTGGCTCATACGGTGCGCCTTCTGCCGCATTCCTCTTCCGACGACCATCTGAAATACCGACCCAAAGAAGAAATCGAACGGGACAAGAAACTTGATCCCCTTCCCAAAATGGCAAGCTACCTCATTGAACAAGGATATCTCACGGACAATGAGGCCACCGCAATGGTGGAAGAAGTGAAACAGCTGGTCGATGCGGCGGCAGATTGGGCAGAATCTCGTGCCATCCCGGATGCAGACACCGTCAGCCAGTTCATCTACGGTGAATCGCACGCCGAGCCACCGAAGAACTTTGTTGAGCCTGAACATTCGGGAAGCAAGATTGTCCTTGTCGATGCAATCAACCATGCATTGTCCGAAGAGTTGGAGCACAATCCGAAGATGGTGGTGTTCGGCGAGGATGTCGGAGGAGGTAAGGGGGGAGTGTTCACCGCAACGAAAGGGCTCACAGCCAAATATGGCGCAGAGAGGTGCTTCAATTCGCCCCTCGCGGAAGCCAGCATTGTTGGCGTTGCAATCGGGATGGCGCTTCGAGGATGGCGGCCCGTGCCCGAGATACAGTTCGGCGACTATATATGGCCGGCCTTCATGCAGATCCGCGATGAGCTGACCATGATGCGGTATCGTTCAAACGGCAAATGGTCTTGTCCGGTCGTTATTCGCGTCCCTGTCGGCGGGTACATCCATGGTGGACACTATCACAGCCAGAACATCGAAGCATTCTTCGCTCACATTCCCGGTATCCGACTGGCCTTTCCTTCGAACGCTGCAGACGCAAAAGGTCTGCTCAAAGCGGCCTTCCGGGGCGATGACCCGGTGTTGTTCATGGAACATAAAGGGCTCTATCGCCAGGGTTATGCTTCTGCGCCCGAACCCGACGCGAACTATGTTCTGCCGTTCGGACTTGCATCCGTCAAGCGGGAAGGAACCGACATCTCAATTATCACGTATGGGGCAATGGTTCAGCAATCGTTGGAAGCGGCCAGGGTGATGGAAGCGAACGGTGTCAGCGTCGAAGTGATCGACCTGCGCACGCTGAATCCGCTCGACGAAGAGACGATCTATCGTTCGGTCCGAAAGACCAACAAAGCGATTGTGGTGCATGAAGATACAATGACGGGCGGTTTCGGCGGTGAACTCGTTGCGCTGATCATGAAGAATTGTTTTGAGAATCTGGATGCGCCGGTCTTGAGGGTCGCGGCTTTGGATTTGCCGGTTCCGTACAGTCCAACGCTCGAGGAGGCGATGCTCCCGAACAAAGAGAAGATCGTGGCTGCCCTCCAACAACTCATTGCGTATTAAAGGAGTGATCGATGCAAGTTGAAGTTGTGATGCCCAAAATGGGAGAGAGTATCATGGAAGGGAAGATCCTCCGGTGGGCAAAAAAAATTGGCGACAAGATCGTCAAGGACGAGACGATTCTCGAGATTAGCACAGACAAAGTCGACTCGGAAATTCCGTCGCCCGTCGCCGGCATTCTCGCCAAAATTATCATCCAGGAACAGGAAACAGTGCCGGTAGGGACGGTTATTGCGTTCGTGGAAACAGATTCAGCAGTCAAGATTGATGCTTCGACGCCGGTTCCTTCGGTTGTTCCTGCAGGAGTTGCCGCTTCCGCTGCCTGGACTACGACCGCTGCCATACAACCGATTGTTCAATCAGGACTTCCCTCCCGTGGTGGAAATGGCAGTCGTTTCTATTCGCCCCTGGTAAGGAAGATCGCAGCAAACGAGAGCATATCGAAACAGGAACTCGATGCCATCGCCGGATCCGGTATCGGGGGAAGAGTTACAAAACTCGACATTTTGACATACCTGAAAGCGCGGGCTACACAGCCGGCTGGCGTACATCCGCATCGCCACGAATCTCAGGTACCGAAGGCAGATATTGCACACCTTCAGAAGAAGTACCCGGCGCCGCGGTATCGGATTCAGCAGATGGACAACGTTCAGCAGAAGATGGCCGAACATATGGTCAGGAGTGTGGCTACGTCCCCTCACGTTTCGGCCATCGATGAAGTCGACGTGACGGCGCTGGTCAACTATCGAACGAAGAATGCCGCTGCGTTTGAAAAGCAGGAGGGTTTCAAGCTCACGTTTACTCCTTTTTTCGCATATGCAGTTGTCCAGGCATTAAAGGAATATCCTGTCGTCAATTCCGGGGTCGAAGGCGACAAAATCGTCTTCAAGAATTTTGTGAATCTGGGTATGGCCGTCGCATCTCCGACAGGCCTTCTCGTACCCAACGTCCAAAATGCGGATGAAAAGAACTTTCTGGGACTTGCCCGTGCAATCAATGATATCTCGGTGAGGACGCGAAACAAGAAGCTTCTGCCGGATGAGATCCTGGGAGGAACATTTACGATTTCTAACTACGGTGTGTTCGGAAACATCATCGGGACTCCGATCATAAACCAGCCCCAGGTGGCGATCCTCGGCATCGGTGCAATAAAGAAGCGCCCAATGGTTCTGACAGATCCCGAGGGGAACGACCTGATCGGCATTCGGTCCATGGTCTATTTGACCATGACATTCGACCATCGTATCATCGATGGAGCGATTGGCGGGCAGTTCCTTGCAAAAGTGAAGTGGAACCTTGAGAATTTCGATTTTTCGAAAGTGCAATAATGGAATCAACGAAAACGGACTCTCAGACTCGAATCGACGAATCGCCAAGACCGAAAAGACCGGACTGGCTGAAGGCAAAGATACCTTCTGGTGAGACGTACGCTGGCCTCGTCGGTCTCATGCGGAAGGAAAAACTTCACACTGTCTGTGAGGAGGCACGGTGTCCCAACCTCGGAGAGTGCTGGAATGCAGGGACGGCAACCTTCATGATTCTGGGGGACATTTGCACGCGGTCCTGCGGATTCTGTGCGATCAAGACAGGAAAGCCAGACAACGGGCTTGACTGGGATGAACCCCGCAGAGTTGCCGAAGCGGCACAAAAAATGGGGTTACGCCATGCGGTGGTCACATCGGTAAATCGTGATGAGCGCGAGGATGGAGGTTCTCCCATTTTTGCAGAAACCGTAAGACTCCTGCACGACAGAATTCCGGGTATTCGTGTTGAAGTGTTGATACCGGATTTCAAGGGAAACGAATCCGCCCTCGATGTCGTCCTTGCTGCCAACCCGGAAATCCTCAACCACAATATTGAAACCGTCCCGAGACTTTATCGAATGGCTCGGCCGCAGGCAAACTATCGCCAGTCGCTCGAAGTGCTTGACCGGGCCAAGAAAAAAGGATTCACGACGAAGACGGGTATCATGGTCGGAATTGGTGAACGCACGGAAGAGGTAATCGAAACGATGAAGGATATCCGGACTGTCAACTGCGACATCTTTACGGTTGGCCAATACTTGCAGCCTACGCAGGAGCACCTCCCCGTCCACCGCTATGTACATCCAGACGAGTTCAAGATGTACAAGGAGTTCGGAAGAGAAATTGGATTCAAACATGTGGAATCTGGCCCGCTCGTTCGAAGTTCCTATCATGCTGAGTCGCAACTCTAGAAAATGGCTGGATTGACTTTTCACCCATTTTTCGGTAAGATTTTGCAGCACGGAAACCAGGAACAATTTGAAATCGAAACGTCAGACCATTGTTTGGTTCAGCAATATCGAAAAGGGACGGCAGAAAGCCGTCCCTTCATTTTTCCGGAAATCTCAGTATATTGAACCAGTTTCGAACAACGCTTAGAGCTCGATGATCACCAAATACGGTTATGATGTTTTTTTTACGGTCCTGACACTATGTGCCGTCATCATCGTATTGAGCGCATTGTTCGTTGAGCCGAAAATCCCTCGGTATGCTATCATCCTCCTCTCCGGCACTTTCCTCGCTTTGACGGTCAACTTTTTCCGCGATCCGGAACGAGTGACGCAGGCCGGAGAGCGAAGCATTGTCTCGCCTGCCGACGGAGAGATCATCGTCATCAAGGAAGTTGAAGAGACGGAATTTCTCAAATCGAAAGCCATTCAAATCAGTGTTTTCATGTCCCCGCTGAATGTCCATGTGAACCGCAATCCGATATCGGGTTCGGTGAAGCACGTTCGATATGTCAAAGGGGAGTTTTTCGCCGCATTCGAAGACAAAGCGTCCGAAAAGAACGAACAATCCATTGTTGGCATGGAGAATGAACACGGCCGGGTGATGTTCAAACAAATTGCCGGTTTTCTGGCCCGGCGAATCGTCTGTCCGCTCAAGGTTGGCGATGTCGTCACCAGAGGTGAGCGCTTCGGGATGATCAAGTTTGGCTCAAGGGTAGATATCTTTGTGCCGACCGGCACAACGATTCGAGCAACAGTTGGTGATAAAGCCGTCGCGGGCGAGAGCATTCTCGCTGAATTCGCACTTTAAGTCATCGGAGATCCTGCTCTATGAAAATTACACGAGCTGTCGTTCCAAGCCTCTTTACGACGCTTAATATCTTCTGTGGTTTCTTGTCGATTATCAATGCCCACCAAAACAAGATTGAGATGGCCGCCTGGTTCATCATCCTGGCTGCGATCTTCGATTCGCTCGACGGTGTGATGGCCCGAATTACCAGGTCATCCAGCCAGTTCGGCGTCGAACTCGATTCTCTCGCAGACGTGGTTTCGTTCGGAGCTGCCCCTTCAATCCTGGTCTATCAAGTCCATCTGCATACCCTTGAAAACTGGGGAATTCTCATCAGCTCGATGCCGTTGATTTTTGGGGCGATACGTCTTGCTCGATTCAATGTCCAGCTTGTCGGTTTTGACAAGTCGCATTTCACGGGCTTGCCGATCCCAGTCCAGGCCATGACGCTGTGTGCCTTCCTTCTTCAGCACTACACGGTTGCCTTTGGCCTGAGCGGTTGGCCGAAGGAGATGCTTGTCCCGTTGGTCATCACGCTGTCATTGCTCATGGTCAGCAGGGTGAAGTATGACACATTGCCCAAGCTCACGAAGAAAGATTTGCGCGCTCACCCGTGGAAGGCTGTGGGATTTCTGCTGGCGGCGTTGATCGTGATCTTCTCCAAAGGCGAGTTGTTGTTCGGGGTGATCGCAACAATCATCGTGCTCGGAATGATCCGGTCTGCCTACAAATGGTTCAAAGGATTCTCGCTTGCTGGAGATAAAGAGTCAGAAGAAGAATCAGAAGTCTCGCGGATTGACATCTGAGGATCGTGAGGACAAATTGTTTCTTTCCAGAGTAACCGTTACACTTCGTAAGTCGATTCTTGATCCGCAAGGGAAAGCTGTCGAACACGGGGTGCATTCCCTCGGGTATGATGCAATCGAGGATGTGAGGATCGGCAAGTTTATCGAGTTGAAGGTCAATGTCCCTACGAAACAGAAGGCTGAAGACCTGACGAGGGATGTCTGCCAGAAACTGCTTTCAAATCCGGTCATGGAGGATTTTTCCTTCACTGTGGATGAGATGAAAGAGAGCCATGGCAAGAGTTAGGTTTGCTGTCATCGTGTTCCCTGGTTCCAATTGTGATCACGACGCGCAGTATGTCGCGGGTGAAATCATGGGCCAGGAGTCACGGTTTGTCTGGCATAAGGAGTCGGATCTGGGCGATGTCGATGTGGTGATCATTCCTGGAGGTTTCTCATACGGAGACTACCTGCGCTGTGGCGCGATCGCCAGGTTTTCACCGATTATGAAGGAAGTTGTTCGGTTTGCGAAGAACGGCGGTATGGTGATGGGCATCTGTAATGGCTTCCAGATCCTGACAGAAGCCGGGTTGTTGCCGGGCGTCTTGTTACGGAACCGATCGTTGCGGTTTGTCTGCAAGTACGTCTACCTTCGTGTCGAGTCCTCAGCCACACGGTTCACGTCTGCCTGCAAAACAGGGGAAGTGCTGGAGATACCGATTGCTCATGGCGATGGTAATTACTTCACGGACGAGCAGACGGTGCGCCGGCTTGAAGAGAATAGCCAAATCGTGTTCCGCTATTGTACCCCCGCCGGGGAGCTCACGGATGAGGCCAATCCCAACGGTTCTCTGTTGAATATTGCCGGGATCGTCAACGCTGAGGGGAATGTCCTTGGTATGATGCCGCATCCGGAACGGGCCGCCGATCCCGTGCTGAAGCACGCGGATGGACAGAAGGTGTTTCGATCGATAATCCAGAGTTTTGTCGGTGATGAGTATCTCACGGAATCACTATCGTTGGAGAGGAGCTAGGGTATGCTAGGCAATTTTGGAACAGGAGAAATCCTTCTTATTCTTCTTTTCGTTCTTATTTTCTTCGGGGCAAAGAAGATACCCGAACTCGCGCAAGGATTGGGGAAGGGTATTCGCGAGTTCCGAAAGGCTGCGCGCGACATCCAGGAAGACGTCGAGAAGGAAGTAAAGTCCATAGACGACAAGAGCACCAAACCGTAGTCTGGCGCGGCCTCTCCGTCAAAGCCCGAAATCGATTGATCGGCACTGGAGAGCTCACCGATTCTGTTTCTTCTTCTCGGCAACGTCATTGCAATGCTCGATTCCACAGACTAACGAGTGTGTGGCGGGTCAGGCGGTGTGAACAACACCGGCCTCGTGAGGGGAGTGGACTTTGTTGTTTGTCGCGCAGGGAGCCTGGGAAGAGTATACAAGATCTTAATGGATGAACATAGTTCACTTGTGAGAGAAAATAGCGTATGAGTATCCTCGTCAATAAGAAAACGCGTCTTGTCGTCCAAGGCATCACCGGAGGCGAAGGGACGTTTCACACAAAGCAAATGATTGAGTATGGAACAAACGTGGTCGCCGGCGTGACTCCGGGAAAGGGGGGCACACTGTATAGCGGCAATGAAAAAGACCAATTGACAAGGCCGGTACCGGTCTTCAATACGGTTGCCGAGGCCGTCGCAAAAACCGGTGCGAATGCATCGGTCATCTTTGTGCCGGCTTCGTTCGCGGCGGACGCAATCATGGAGGCGGCTGATGCGGGGATTCCTCTTATTATCACGATCACGGAAGGAATTCCCGTCAACGACATGGTGAAGGTTTATGCCTACATCACGCAGCGCGGCGCTCGCATGGTGGGACCGAATTGCCCCGGCGTGATCACTCCGGGAGAATGCAAAATCGGCATCATGCCCGGCTTTATCCATTTGCCGGGCCATGTTGGACTGATCTCCAGAAGCGGTACGTTGACGTACGAAGCGGTCAAGCAATTGACCGATCTGGGGATCGGACAATCGACCTGTGTTGGCATCGGTGGCGATCCGATCATTGGTACTCGCTTCATCGACGCGGTGAAGCTTTTCAACAAGGACAAGAATACCCACGCCATTGTCATGATCGGCGAAATCGGCGGGTCGGCTGAGGAAGAGGCGGCCGAGTACATCAGCAAAAACGTCAAGAAACCTGTCATTGGGTTTATCGCTGGACAGACGGCTCCCCCGGGGAGAAGAATGGGCCATGCAGGCGCGATTATTTCCGGCGGAAAGGGAACAGCGGCGGAAAAGATGAAGGCGATGAAAGAGGCGGGCATTCACGTTGTTGAAAGCCCGGCGTTGATCGGCGAGACTGTTGCACGCGCATTGAAATTGCCGAAGCAGGTGAAAGGGAAGTCCGAACTCCAGAAACCTCTTCGCCGACGTCGAGTTTCGGGTCGAACAGCTGTCCGAGCCGGGAAATCCAGAAAAAAATAAGATGACTCACTGAGACCCATCGCCGGGAGTTGCTTCTGTCCGGCGGTAACTCACCTGGGGAAAAACGTTATGTGGGAAGAAAAGAGAATCGGCGTCATCAGAGAGGTCACGAGCTCATCCGTGATCATTCTCATTGATCCCGAAATCGTGAACCTTCGGAAGAAGGTCGGGGACAAGGTCTATTTCATCGGCCAAATCGGTACATACGTACTGATCCCGATGGGGAATATCTATGTTCTTGGGATTGTTTCGGAATTCAAGAAAGGCGATTTCAACGCAAATGACAAGATCATTCAGCGCTACCTGATGACCGTCATTCTGATCGGCACGCTGAAGAAGGGGAAATTCGAAAGTGGCGTTTCAATCGTCCCGACGGTGGACTTGCCAGTCTATATGCTGGAAGACAAAGACATGAAGGTAGCGTTTTCTGTCTTTCAGAAATTCAATTTTTCGATTGGCCAGTTGTCGCTGTTCGAGAATGAACGGGCATATCTGGATCCGAACCGGTTCTTCGGCAAACATTTGGCGATTCTTGGCTCCAGCGGGGCTGGAAAGTCCTGCACGGTTTCTTCGATTCTCCAGAAAGTGGTTGCTTTGCCCGACACGAACATCGTTATCCTCGATCTGCACGATGAGTACAAGAGAGTTTTCCCCGACGGTTGTCAGCATTTCGACATCTCGGCGCTTGAACTTCCGTACTGGCTCATGAATTTTGAAGAAATCATCGAGATGTTTGTCGATCCCCGGGATGAGAATGCCTCAACGCTTGTTTCAGCGCTGCAAGACCTGATCTATGCCTCGAAGAAGGCAAAGAATCCACGCTTGGCTGAATCATTGACGACCGACTCGCCAGTCTTCTTCGATCTCGATGAAGTCCGGGCTCGGCTGCAATTCCTTGATACTGAACGTTTTACGGGAGGTGGGATGACAAAGGACGGCCCTTACTTCGGCAAGTTCTCGAGATTCCTCGTTCAGTTGACGAGCAAATTGAACGATCCCCGATATTCCTTCATTTTCAAACCAAAAGTGTGCATCGATTCGGAATCAGCGAAAGGACTGCTGACGATGATCTTTGGCCTCGACGGAAAGTCCAAGATCACGGTCATGGATCTGAGCGGTATTCCGTATGACATCGTCAATACAGTCGTCGCATTGATCGCAAGAATCGCGTTTGATTTCAATTTCTGGAATCCAAATCGCCGGGAGCTCCCGATCCTTCTCGTCTTTGAAGAAGCGCACAACTACCTTTCCTCCACCCGCCCAGGTTCGACGGCTGCGCGTGCGACGGTTGAACGCATCGCCAAAGAGGGACGAAAATACGGCGTTAGTTGCATGATTGTCTCTCAACGACCATCTGAAATCTCTGAGACGATTCTCTCCCAGTGTAACAATTTCGTCATTCTTCGGTTGCTCAATCCCGTTGATCAATCGTACATCAAGCGGCTTGTGCCGGAAACTTTCAGCGGCCTCGAGAGCGTCATTTCGACCCTGCGGCAAGGAGAAGCAATTGTGCTGGGCGATTCGATTCCCATGCCCTTGCGGGTGCAAATCGACATGCCCGACCCCAAGCCGGACAGCTCCGACATCAGCTTCTTCGATAAGTGGTGTCAAAAGGGAGCCGCGACGGATGCGGGAGACGTCATGGAGCGCTGGTGGAGCCAGCACCGCACGTGAGGAATCGCTTTGGCCTGTTGATGGATAGTACGCCCGGTACCCAACACTCACCAACCGATTCAAACAAAGGAACCCGACCCCATGGCAGTTGAACGAACATTGGCAATCCTCAAACCCGATTGCGTCCGAAAGAATCTTCAGGGCGAAGTCATCCTGCGCATACAAAAGGCCGGATTCAAAGTCCTCGGGATGAAGCAGATTCGTCTTTCGAAAGAAATGGCCGGAGGATTCTATGCGGTCCACAAAGGGCGTCCCTTCTACGACGGCCTGGTCGAGTTCATGACAAGCGGCTTCTGCGTGCCGATTGCGCTCGAAAAAGAAAATGCTGTCGCTGACTACAGAACTTTGATTGGTGCCACAGATCCCGCAGAGGCGTCTCCGGGCACGATCCGAAAACTCTTTGCCGATAACAAAGGGGAGAACATCGTTCATGGCTCCGATTCACCGGAGAACGGCAGGATGGAAGTGGCATTCTTCTTCTCTGAGGGCGAACTGGTCTGATCATGGTCGATCGACAGGTTCTGAACTGAACCATTCAAGGGTTGGCTTCTGCCAACCCTTCGTCATGTACCGGGGACATATCACATGCTGACTCGCTGGAAGTCACTGACGTCAAAAGTCGTTCTGAAAAATCCCTGGTGGACGTACAAACTGGATACTTTCCAAATTCCCAACGGGATTTCGGGGGAGTATCATTACGTTCATACGGAGGGATCGAGCATGGTCATACCTGTCCTGGAGGACGGGAGACTCGTCCTTGTGAACCAATATCGGTATCTCCGGGACCGAGAGAGTATCGAATTCCCCTGTGGAGGCGTAAAACCGGGCAAAAGTCATGAAGAGACGGCAAGACATGAGCTCGAGGAGGAAACGGGATATCGTTCCGACGATGTTGAGTTCATTGGAGAGTTCAACCCCTTCAACGGAATCACGAATGAATTCTGCTCGGTCTATATTGCCCGCCGTCTGCAACTGTCAAGGGCGATGCCGGACGTGACGGAAGAATTTGAGATCGTGCTCAAGACCCCGCATGAAATTGAGATGCTCATACGGGCGAAACAAATATGGGATGGGATGACACTCGCAGCGTGGGCGATTGCCAGGGACATCCTATCCGTGGAGAAAAAGCAATGAACAATATCCGAACGATCGTACTCCCGCTCGTGTGCATTGTTGCATTCGGCAACCTGAAGGCATCAGACAGGGTGAAAGTCGGCGCCGATGTCCTTCTGGAACAGCACTTCGACATCATCCAGGGGAAACGAATTGGGCTCGTGACAAATCAGTCAGCGGTACTTGCAGATGGACTTCACCTGGCCGACGCTTTGTACGAAAACAAGAAAACCATACTTGTGGCTTTGTTCGGTCCTGAACATGGCATACGAGGCGATGCGCCCGATGGCAGAAGCGTGCAGCATGGCCGTGATTCCAAAACCGGACTGCCCGTCTATTCTCTTTATGGCAAAACGTCGAAGCCAACGGACGATATGCTCAAGGATATCGATATTCTGATTTTCGACGTTCAGGATGTCGGTGTTCGTTTCTATACGTTCGAAAGTACTCTCTCGATGGCAATGGAGGCCGCGGCAGAGCATGGTATTCCGTTTGTCGTCCTCGACCGGCCAAATCCGATTCGTGGAACATGGATCGAGGGGTTCGTGAGGCTCGATTCACTGACCTCGTTTGTTGGTCTTCACCCTACGCCGATAGCACACGGAATGACCGTCGGCGAACTTGCCACCATGTTCAACGAGGAAGGATGGCTGAAAAACGGAACCAGGGCAAACCTGACGGTCGTCCGAATGAAAGGATGGCGCCGGTCCATGTGGTTCGATGAATCGGGTCTCACCTGGATCAAGCCGTCTCCCAACATGGCAACTCTGAAGACGGCCGTGGTGTATCCGGGAACATGTCTTATCGAGGGAACGAATCTATCCGAAGGGAGGGGGACTGAAAGGCCGTTTGAGTTCCTTGGCGCTCCATTTGCCAATGGTACGAAATGGGCAGATGCGTTGAATTCGCAGAAGCTCCCGGGCGTTGTCTTCAAATCGGTGACGTTTACGCCGCAGGATATTCCCAATGTTGCCAATAATCCGAAACATCGGGGAATGGTATGCGAAGGAATCGCTCTCGAGGTGGTCGACCGCAACATCTTCGAACCGGTTCGCACAGCGGTCTACGTCCTGTCAGAAGCCAAAAAGCTCTTCGGGGAGGATTTCGAGTGGAGGACGGCGTCAATTGATCGACTCGCTGGAACGCCCGTTCTGCGCCGGAGTATCGATGCGGGCGAACCGCCTCAGAAGATTGTTGAAGGATGGACCACCGAAGTGGAACGATTCTCGAAGATGCGCAAGAAGTACCTTTTGTACCCGTGAGGGAACGAATCCCGGCGGCACCTCTGTTGACTTTCCGAGCCATATCGGGACTCGCGTCAAATCAGAATCACAACCCCCGCAGGGCCTGCGTCAAATCCGCAATAATATCTTCAACATCCTCAATTCCGACCGAAATCCGAACGAGCCCATCGGTCACGCCGATTTTCTTACGCTGTTCCGGCGGGACAGAGGCATGCGTCATGGTGGCCGGATGAGAAATGAGGGTTTCCACACCTCCAAGACTCTCCGCGAGAGCACACAGTCTCACTCGCTTCAGAAATTTCTTGGCATTCTCCAGGCTCCCCAAATCAAAGGCGATCATACCACCGAATCCACGCATTTGCTTTTTGGCAAGCTTGTGTTGGGGATGAGAGGAAAGTCCCGGGAAGTGAACAATCTTGATCTTCTTCTGCTTGTTCAAGAACTCTGCCACTGCCATCCCATTGGTACAGTGCCGATCCATACGGACAGCCAGGGTTTTGATTCCACGCAGGCACATCCATGCTTCGAACGGACTCAGGATCCCTCCCACGGATTTCTGGATAAACCGTAGCTTCTGCGTCAATTCCGCGTCGTTCAGGACTATCAAACCGCCGAGCATGTCGCTATGGCCGTTCAGATATTTTGTCGCACTGTGCATCACAATGTCAATTCCCATGTCGAGCGGATTCTGCAGGTACGGTGTCGCGAATGTGTTGTCCACGACCGACGTCAACTTGAACGCTTTGCAGATCTTGGCGACGCCGGGGAGATCCGTGATTTCCATCGTCGGATTGGTCGGTGTCTCGATGAAGACCATTTTTGTTGTCGGCTTGATGGCCGTCCTGATATTCTTCAGACTAGTCGTGTCGACGAAATCAAAATCCAGACCATAGTTGTTCAGAATCAGCTTGCCGATGCGATAGGTTCCGCCATAGACATTGTGAGAGACGATGACATGGTCGCCCGACTTCAAGAGATGGAACAGAGCGCTGATCGCGGCCATTCCCGACCCAAATGCAAGTCCATCTTTTCCCCCCTCCAGGGCGGCAATGTTCCTTTCGAGCGCCGTCCGGGTCGGATTGGAGACCCGAGCATACTCATACCCCTTGTTGACTCCTAATTCTTCCTGATGATAGGTTGACGTAAGATGAACGGGGGTCATCAGCGATCCTGTTGTCGGATCCGGTTCGATACCCGAGTGAATTGCTTTTGTAGAGAAACCCATGGGTGCTCCTCGCGCTTTCAGAATTGGTTTTCGATTGATGGATTGAGTATGATTAATTGTTCCCTTGAACCTGCAAGAACTGCGGTCTTACCTGGACATGTACTCGATGACGTCATATCGAGTCAGGATGCCGATAATGCTGGCGTCCTCTTCTACCAGGACCGCAGGATGTTTCTTTGAAAGAAGAGCGATGGCCTGATTGATCTGCTCATCGAGGTGTACTCTGGGAAATGATCCTTTCATGAGCGAGCTGACCGGCGCGTCAAACAACGCGGGATTCTCCAGGACGGCACTCATGACATCGCTTTCTTCGAGACTGCCGACAGATGTTCCTTTGTCGATAACAGGAAGTTGCGAAATATTGTGCCGATTGATGAGATCGAGTGCCGTGCGGACGTTCGACATGGGATCGATCGAGATCAAGCCTGGAACGCCTTTCTTGCTCTCATGGACGTAGCGGATGGTGATCCGTTCGGGGACGAGGAACCGATTTTCTCTCATCCAATCGTCATTGAAGATCTTGCCGACGTACCGTTCACCTGTATCCGGAAGAAGAATGACGACGACATCTTTTTCGCCAAGGCCTTCGGCAAGTTTCAACCCACCTGCGAGTGCCGTTCCGGATGAGCCTCCAACAAAAATGCCTTCTTCTCGCGTCAGCCTTCGCGCAGCAAGAAAGGATTCCTTGTCCGTGACCTCGATGATGTCATCGATATATTGAAAATGGAGAACACCGGGAATGAAATCTTGTCCAATTCCCTCCACCTGGTAGACATTGAAGGTGGGAGGGATTTGTTTTGTATAGAAGTATTCCCGTATGATGGAGCCCTTCGGATCGACGCCGATGATTTTGACCTTGGGATTCTTTTCCTTCAAGAATTTCCCGACACCGCTTATGGTGCCCCCGGTTCCCATACCACAGACAAAGTAGTCCACTTGCCCCCCCGTCTGCTCCCAGATCTCGGGACCGGTCGTCTTGTAATGCGATTCCGGATTCTTGGGATTGTAGTACTGGTTGGCGAGTATGGAGTTGGGAGTCTCTCGCACGATTCGTTTCGCGACTTCGGTATAACTCTCGGGTGACTCATGCGGGACTGCCGTCGGCGTGACGATCACTTCGGCTCCGTACGCCCGCAGAACACGAATCTTTTCGATGCTCATCTTGTCTGGCATGGTGCAGATACATCGATATCCCTTCACGGCCGCAGCGATCGCCAATCCAAGTCCGGTATTGCCGGACGTGGCTTCGACAATCGTCCCACCGGCTTTCAATCGACCTTCTCGCTCCGCTTCTTCGATAATGTCCAGGCCAATCCGGTCTTTGACGGAACCACCCGGATTGAAGGACTCGACCTTGCCAAAAACCTGTGCCTTGCATCCAGCGGTGATCCGATTGAGTTTGACGAGCGGAGTGTTGCCAATGGTGGCTAGAATATCCTTCTGGAAATGAATCTTTGACAGATCTTTCAACATTTAATTGTGCTCCGGGCAATGGCTTCAAAAAACTCTTCAAATATACGGCTAATCGTCACAACTTGAAAGCAAAGTTGAAAATGGGTAGTGTCTTAATTTCGATTTGAAACGGCAAAGCCCGATCATCAAACGATAATCGGGCTTTTGAAAGATAGAGAGGAAAATGGTTATCCTACGCCGCAGCTTCTTCATAAACAGGAGAAAACGTATCTTTGGTTTCCTCCGTTGTGACGGCATCCGGTGGAACGGCTTGTAAGACGGTTCCCCTCTTAATAATGGTAATCTCTTCAATCTCTGGTGCTGGGAATTTTTCCGGTTCGGCGATATCTATGTTGTCTTCAATAAGACCTGTAATATATTCGTCAAACAAAGCCTGCAAATTTGCAATTGCTTCTACGTCCGTATTGCCATCTGTTTTGCAGCCACGGAGCTCAAGGTATTCGGCGATCCAATAGCGACTCCCATCAGAATCTTTTATGGGTTCAACGTACAGCGTATATGGTAAACGTCTGTACTCTTCAAGTGTTCTCATTGTTGGTCTTTCCTTTGGATAAGTTTAAGAATTCATCTATCAACTTGACAGCATCACGGGCGACCCACTCTCTCAATGAATTATGACGTGGAACGCTAATTCTCAATTGAGGGAATTTTCGATTGACATATACCCTCTCTTTGCCCTCTCTCCATTTGAAGTCAAAACCTTCGAGCAGATGTTCAAAATCCTTTTGTCCCCAGCCAGACGGGGAATTGCACATCCGTTCCAATAGTTTCTGGGCCGATCCGCCATTCATGTCTCTCCCGCCTCTTGGACACGAACCTTCTGTACTACAAATGTAACACGTCCTAAGAATCGATTATTGATGAATATCACAAACTCATACTGTCCAGCGGTCCGAAAAGTTACATCCCTAAGGTTCATCAGCACTTGTGCGCGAAGATTTCCCCTTACTATTGACGGTGTTAGGGCTATTCGTTGGTTGAAGGAAGCGAGTTTGTTCGCGGCATCATCGCGCAGTTCCACGGATAGCTCATGGTCCCCCTTTTCCGATGGGGCGCCTTCCAAACGTATGATAAGCGACATGTCTCGATGGACTGCCGGAAGGCTGCTAAAAAAAATCACATCAAAAATTCCAACGGCGTTCAATTTCCCCGATGCATCAGCTGTAGCAACGTCTGCGAGAAAAGCATTCTTCAGGAACATAGTGGGGACGAGGTATTTGGGGTACTCAATATCATTCGGCACCTTTAACTTATTACTATTCTGCGTAAGTAGCAACTGCGCGATGTGTTTGCGGGGTTCGGGGGGATTCCAACCATTTGGTCCTCTGAGTTCCTGAATCAGACTCACTCGTCCCTTTTCGGAGAAGGGTGAAGGTTTGCGTTGACATTCGAATCAGATTTATGTATATTTTCGCACAAAATTTGGTAAAAACAATCAAGAATTCACCAAAAAGAGAGAGATTTTGGGTATTTTATGGCGACAACTTCGGATTTTAGAAATGGAATGGTAATACGCTTCAATGGTGAACTTCACCGCATAGAGGAGTATATCCATCGAACTCCCGGGAACCTGCGTGCCTTTGTCCAGGCCAAATTGCGCAATATGAGAAGCGGACGCGTGACCGAAACCCGGTTCAGATCCGGCGAGGAAGTGGAAGAAATCAGAGTTGAGCAGAAGGAATTCCAGTATCTGTATCACGACGGCGCAAGCTTCCAGTTCATGGACAAGAAGAGCTACGAGCAGATGCCGGTTGACGAAAAGGCGCTTGGAACTGGATTTGAGTTCCTGAAAGAAGGGGAGACTGTTCAGTTGCTCATGCACGGGATGGATATCGTAGGGTCCGAATTGCCGCAGAAAGTCGAACTCAAAGTAGTCGAGACAATTCCGGGAGTGCGGGGCGATACTGCCACCGGGGCCTCAAAGCCAGCCAAGACCGAAACGGGTGCAATGGTGAATGTGCCGCTGTTTATCAACGAAGGGGATGTGATCCGTGTGGATACACGGACGGGACAATATCTGGAACGAGTCAATAGCTAGAAACGTGGGCGGAAAGTGCCGCCACCAAGTCACGAAGGCACCAACTTGTGTGGAAGCACTGCTTCTTCAATCCTTTTTCTTCGAGACTTGGTGCCTTGTCCCAAAGGGACCCCTTCGGGGGTGGCAAGAAGAGGGTTTTCGTCTGTGCTTCTGGGGCAGGATGTTCCGACGAAGGACTCGTGTTGACTTCGCCGGTGTGAGAGGATGCTTGCTTTGAATCTGCAACTGCGGGAGAGTTCATGGAACTGAGCTACATCAAGAAAATCATCAAGCTCGTCGAGAACAGCAAAGTCGACGAAGTCGAGATCGAAGAGGCTGGAGTAAAGATTCGTGTGGCCCGCCACGGTACCAATTCCGCACAATACCAGGCCCCCATGTACCCAATGGGCACGCAGATGCCGTATTCCTTTGCCCCCGCCGCTGAGAACAAGGGTGCCGGAGCCGCACCTGAAATTCCTCCCGAATCAAAGATCAATTATCACGAAATCCGTTCACCGATCGTCGGCACGTTTTATCGTGCGCCTGCCCCCGATGCCGAGACATTCGTCGAAGTAGGTCAGCAGGTGAGCGTCGGGACAGTCCTCTGCATCGTCGAGGCCATGAAGTTGATGAACGAGATTGAGTCCGACGTGTCAGGGAAAGTCGCAAAGGTTCTGGTCGAAAACGGGACGCCGGTTGAGTACAATCAACTGCTGTTCTTGATCGAAAAGTAAGCCGTAGCGTGACCTGTTGCTGCCGGCTGTAGTCCTTTCCAAGCGAGTTAATCAAGAATCGGAGCACCTTGTTTAAGAAGATCCTGATTGCTAATCGAGGCGAAATCGCGTTACGTGTCATTCGCGCCTGCCACGAACTCGGTATTAGAACTGTTGCGGTCTATTCCGAGGCAGACCGGTATTCTCTCCATGTCAGGTTTGCGGATGAAGCAGTCTGCATCGGTCCTCCGCCGAGCAAAGAGTCCTACCTTAATATCCCCCGGCTCATGGCCGCGGCCGAAGTCACCAACGCAGACGCAATTCATCCCGGTTACGGCTTCCTTGCAGAGAACGCAGGATTTTCAGAAATCTGCGCTTCATCAGGAGTCACGTTTATCGGTCCGACGCCTGATGCGATCAATCGGATGGGTGACAAGGCACTGGCAAAGGAGACGATGCGCAAGGCAGGTGTTCCGGTTGTTCCCGGAAGCGATGGTATCGTGGGCGAACTGAAGGAAGCAAAGAAGATCGCGCATGATGTCGGCTATCCGGTGATCATCAAAGCGACGGCAGGGGGTGGCGGACGAGGAATGCGAATCGTTCGGGAAGCCGAGGAATTCGAGAATGCGTTCAAGACCGCAAGCCATGAGGCCGAGACAGCCTTTGGCAATCCCTCAGTCTACATCGAAAAATACGTCGAAGAGCCGAGGCACGTAGAAATTCAGGTCATGGGTGACAAGTACGGCAACGTCGTTCATTTCGGCGAGCGGGATTGTTCCATCCAGCGGCGTCACCAAAAGCTCGTCGAGGAATCACCCTCGCCGGCATTGACGCAAGAACTTCGCGAAGCGATGGGGGCGGCAGCCGTCAAAGGGGCGAAGAGCGTACACTATACTGGTGCGGGGACGATTGAATTCTTGCTCGACAAGCACAAGAACTTTTATTTCATGGAGATGAACACCCGGATCCAGGTTGAGCATCCTGTCACGGAGGAAGTCTACGGTATCGATCTGATCAAAATGCAGATCCAAATGGCACTGGGAGAACGGCTGAAGAAAAACCAGCCGAAGCCGCAGTGGCATGCGATCGAGTGCCGGATTAACGCCGAAGATCCGAATTTTGATTTTCGCCCGTCTCCCGGCAAGATCACCTCTCTTCATTTTCCAGGGGGCAACGGCATCCGTATCGATTCCCATGCCTACTCGGGGTATGAAATACCGCCATTCTACGATTCCCTCGTCGGAAAAATCATTGCGAAAGCAAAAACCAGGGCAGAGGCAATTACCAAGATGCGTCATGCCCTGGATGAGTTTGTCATCGAAGGGATCAAGACGACAATTCCATTTCATAAGAAACTGATGACGGATGAAAAATTCCAGAGTGGTCATTTCGACACGAAGTTTCTCGATACATTTAGCTACAAGGACGAAGAACAACCAATCATCACCGAAAGCCGGAGACCGTTATGAAGATACCTGAAAACCTGAAATACACAAAAGACCATGAGTGGGTTCGTGTCGAGGGTGATTTTGGATGGGTGGGAGTGACGGATTTTGCACAAGGAGAGCTCGGCGACGTGGTCTTCGTCGAGTTGCCCGCTGTCGGCGTGAAACTCGTGCAAGGGAAATCGTTCGGGACCATTGAAGCCGTCAAAGCCGTCTCGGATTTGTACGCGCCGGTCGCCGGCGAAGTCGTCGAACTAAACGAGACCATCAAAGACACACCCGAAATCGTGAACAGAGATCCCTACGGCGAAGGTTGGATGGTGAAGATCAAGATTGAAAACAAAGCCGACCTCAACGCACTGCTCGATGCATCTGCCTACAAGAATCTGACGGGTAAGTAGGATTGGTCGACTGGGCATTTGGGCATCGAGGAGATGCCTGGCTCGATCTGTTGTTTCATTCTTCGTAATCTGATGGGGGGAGAAAGACCCGTGTCGGGCAAGTCACACAACGCACAGGTTTCTTCGATATTTGTTCGACCGCGCTCTGTGGCACGGGGCTTGGTACTTGGTCTCACTCTCATTCTGTCTTTGATGGCAGGCGGATTCGCCTTCCTGCTCTACCACTTCCAGCGTTCCCTCTCGGACACAACGCACGAAATAACAGATTCCACGACTCGTGATACGCTTGTCCTGGCCAGCTATCGGCTCTCTATCGAGACCTATAACCTTGCGGAACAAGCGTACCGTCATCCTTCGGCACTGGCCTCGATCAAGACTCTCTACATCGACAAAAAGACACAATTTCGGTCTATTGTGGACGAATACCGCAACCTTCTAGGGACTGCCGCTTCAAAAGAATCCTTCCTCATCCGCGAGCGGACGGATCGTTTCCTTAAGGTGGTCGATAGCGTCCTGGTGAAAACCGATCAAGTAATGGAGGCGGAACTGACGAGCGCCGGGAAACTCCGATTGTCCAAGGATGCGGCGAGCCTATTTGATCCAGTCGTCATGGATCTTTTGCGTCGGGTTCGGCTGAATCAAGAGGCGCTGCTCAAACTCGAAATGGAAGAGAATCTCAGCCAGTTGTTCAACGCCCAGATGGCTACGCAGAACATGGCAAATCGCTGGTTTGTCACCTCCGGTCTGCTTTTCCTCGTTGCGGTCGGCCTGGCAGTCATGGTCGTCGTCCTGGGGCGCCGTTCAACGGCGGAGATGCAGCGGTTCAGGACCATTTTTGAATACTCCATCAATCCCATTGAAATCACCGATCCGTCCGGAGGCATCGTATACGTCAATGCGGCGTTCGAACAATGGACAACGATCGCTCGAACGGAATTGATCGGTAAGCAGGCGTATGAAGGGGTGATTTCAAGAGACTTTTCTTCGGATACGAAGAGCTTCTGGGAAACGGTGGCGGAATCGCTCCGGGCCGGAAAACCATGGTTGGGAGAAGTCGATGTCCATCATCGGAATGGTGCCGTTTCCTATTCCTCCCTGATAGTGTCCCCTGTGCTCGATCAGAACGGTCGGCTACGCGAAACGATCGGCATGCATCACGATTTGACGGAGGAACGGAAACTCTTGGAGAAAGTCGAAGAGACACGAAGACAATACCAGAGCATTGTCGAAAGCTCGCTGGACGGCATTGTCATTGTGCAAGAGGGAAAACTTGTATTCGCAAATCCAGCCGCTGTCAGAATTCTCGAATATGAATCAGCCGCCGACATGGAGTCGCTGAATTTCAGCGATACCATCGCCCCCGCAAGTCGTCCGTTCTTTTTGATTGATTACCACAATCGGGCTGTCGGCGAGGACATCATGAAAAACTCCGAAATGAAAGGACTGACGAAACGTGGCAAACTGATCGATTTGGATTTCAATGCTCGTATCATCAAGTGGAATGAAATCCCTGCAATGCAGGCCTCGTTCCGGGATATCACGGAAAGGAAAATGATGGAGCGCCAGCTGGCATTCTGGCTGTGGGAACAGGAAGCGCTCAGCAAAATCGACCGACAACTCGTCGGTGTCGTCGATCTTCAAAAAGTCCTCGACATCATCCTTCAGCATGTGACAATCCTGACCCGGTCGCAATTCGTCGGGGTGGCGATCGTGGACGCTGAGGACAGTCAGGGGCGATGGAAGGCGATGAGAGGGAACCGTCAGGTAATGACGTCGGACACTTTCAAGCTGACACCACTCCTCAGAAGAATTCTGGCAGCGCGTAAGCACCACATCATCGAAGATTGTAGGACCAACAGCAATTTCCCGCTGTCGGATATTCCCGTGCTACAGACAGAAGATATCGTTGCGCTAGGCCTTTTCCCGTTGTTGGTGAAGGGTGAACCGCGCGGACAAGTGGTCGTTGGCTTCCGCAAAGCGTATCAATTCCATGAACGTGATGTGCGGGTTCTTCTTTCGATGGCCGAAAAAACCTCCATCGCATTGACGAACGGGGAAATGTATGAAGATTTACTTCACCGTGAGCGGGAACTCGAGTTTCTCTCGGGTGCGCGGGTCCAGGCGCAGGAAGATGAACGACGAAGAATCTCGCGCGAAATCCACGATGGCCTTGGCCAGATGTTGACTGCAATCAAATTCAGTCTGGAAATCCTGGAAGACGAAATCACCGCGGGTGAGGACGAGCGTACAAGGATCGTCGATATCAAAGAGTTGCTCGACAACGTGATGAAGGAGGCGAGGGAAATATCCTACAACCTCATGCCGAGCGTGCTGGATGATTTCGGGCTTGCTCCGGGACTGCAATTGTTGTGCGAGCAGTTTTCGAAGGGAAGGGAACTCAAGGTGTCATTCCACGCCCATGACTTGGCGGACCGATTTGCACCGGAAATTGAGACAGGGTTGTATCGCATTGCCCAGGAGGCTTTGAACAATATTGCCAAGCATGCAAACGCCACGGAGGTTGAGGTCCAGATCGTTCGGCACAAAGACAAATTGCGTCTTTCGATTGAAGATGACGGAAAGGGGATGAATCTTGTTCAGCCAGCCCGCCACTCCATCGAAGAGGGTGGGATGGGCCTTGTCAGTATGAAGGAGCGGGCGGCCTCATTCAAGGGAACGCTGATCATCGACTCGACCCCGGGCAAAGGCACTACCATTAATGTCGAAATTCCGCTATCTTGACGTTGAAGTCTTATGCAAAAAATCAAAGTACTCCTCGCTGATGATCATGAACTCGTCCGTTCAGGCCTCGTCAAGCTCCTGGAGACCTACAAAGACATCATAGTCGTTGGTGAAGCCGGAGACGGTCAGGAGGCCATTGAGAAGACAAAGAAACTCAATCCGGATGTCCTCGTTATTGATCTTTCGATGCCCAAACTGACGGGGACTGAAGCCACAAAGATCATCCGGAAAGAATGTCCGAAAGTTGCCGTTCTTGTCCTCACCATGCACGAGAACGAGGAATATGTGTATCAGATTATCCGTTCGGGGGCAATGGGATACATCCTGAAGGATGCGGGGAAAGATGAACTCCCGACAGCGATTCGCACGGTCGCAAAGGGGGAGAAATTCTTCAGCCCGCGTGTTTCCGAGATCATGGTCGATGGATATCTGCGCAAGGCCGTGGCCCGCGATGAGAGCGCTTCCGCGAAACTTGACAGCATTGACGTAGCCTTGACCAGGCGTGAGAAGGAAATTCTTGTGCTTGTGGCAGGAGGTTTGAACAACCAGCAGATCGGAGAGAAACTCTTCATCAGTCCCCGAACCGTCGACACACACCGGACCAATATCATGCAGAAACTTGACATCCATGATTCGGCGAATCTCGTCAAGTTTGCAATCGAGCACGGCTTCTCCAAGAATGAACAAGAATAAACTCATCTCGTTCTGACCCCCTCTTCGTTCCGCCATTCCACTGTTTTTCCTCTGATTCGGCCGGTTTTCCTCTCTTAATAACTGATGTTACGCAGAAGGTGATTGATTTCTGTGCTCCAAAGACTACTTGCGTCTTCTTTCTCTCCGAGAGAGAAAGAAGCAAAGAGATCCTTCCGAAATCGCAACACACGCGATGGTTTCCCAACGCAATTGCTGATGATCCCGCAATAGACACGTCTCTTGCGGGATCAGAACACACACCATCGCTTTCCTGCCCCACATCCGCTGGCGATTTCGGACGCCAGGACGCAACGGAAGAAAGCGCTTGAAAACGGACTTTTGCGTAACGTGAGTTAATAACTCACGTTACGCAGAAGGACAAAAACCTCTATCATGTCGCCCCTTCCGCCTACGTTACAACTCCGGCGGACCGGCTGGGGCTTGAACATTGATGCTTGTGCGTTGCTACAGATATTTCGCTCCCGCCTGCGGCAGGAAGGCCTAACGGGGCGTTGGAAATACGCGTTATTGCAGCAAAGTTCATGGGTTTACAGTCCCGGAGGGACGAAATATTTGTAGAACGAATGATCCACCTGTATTCAAGCTCCGTAGGAGCGACACAGAAACGATCTAATCCATACCCTTGCGTAACGCGAGTTAATAACATCCCCTCTATCTACGGTGTTTACCGTAGTTCCTCCCGTGATTACCGTAAAGATGTAATTACGGTAGCCCTCTCATGATTAGTCTTGTGCCTCTGGCTAACTTGTTACCACAAAAGATAATAACCCTCACTTCCAATACTGCTTGGAGGAATCAAGCATGAATCCCATAAGAATTCTCATCGTCGACGACCAATGCGACTTCCGAAAACTCCTCCATGAGTTTCTCGATCATCTTCCCAATGTCTTGGTGGTCGGAGAAGCGCGAGACGGCGTCGAAGGCGTCGAAATGGCAGAGCGACTCGCGCCGGATGTTGTCCTCATGGACATCTCGATGCCCAGGCAGAATGGATTGGAGGCCACGCGCATCATCAAGAATCGTTGGCCCACCATCAAGGTGTTTATTGCCACGATGCGTGACAATCCTATCTACCGCCTCCAAGCGCAAGAAGCAAAAGCGGATGGGTTCTTACTCAAATCTGCACTCAAGCCCTGTCTTGAAGAGTTGTTTAAAATAAAGAAAAATCAACAAAACTTTGTAGGTCAAGGAGGATCTGAACAATGAATAACTTGGCGCAATCAAACAAGCAACTACCCGAGGAACCCCTACGAAAGCTAAGGGTGCTGCTCGCAGACGACCACGATGGTTTTCGCCGTGTCCTCGCTTTGTTCTTACGATCTCTTCGAGGAATCGAGATCGTCGGAGAAGCAATGGACGGTGTCGATGCGGTGGAAAAATGCGACCGGCTTCAACCGGACCTCGTTCTGATGGATATCCATATGCCACGCCGCAATGGCATCGAAGCGACGAAGGCAATCAAAAGCCATTGGCCTCAAACGATAGTAATCATGATGTCGGTGGATTCAAGCGAAACCTATCAGCGAAACGCGCAAATGGTGGGGGATGGATATCTTCCAAAAACATCTATGAAAAAACCATTGCTTTCGCTCCTGGTAAGCGAACGGACACTTCAAAGTATGCGGAGACCCGTTGAGGTTGCCGTAGGACCACACGAATTTGGTTCGAGGCCAGCGAACACCTATGAGTATGCCAAGGAATGTTTCCAGGAGTAAAGCCGTGCAATCTCTGACCCTCAGTGGCATAGCAACATTTGCCGATGGAAACGCGAAGGTCACCAGTTCCACTCTGTTACTCGTCAGAGCCTATCTCAAGAACACAGGCGATGACGACAATCGGGTGTTTGAGATGAGTTCTACGAAGCTTGTAGCCGAAATTCACAGGATTCAAGGGAATAGTTTTTTTTGTGAGTCGGGTGTATTGCCCTCATAATGAGAAAACGATCTAACATATTTCTTTTTCTAGCTTCGTGCAGTGCGCTTGTGATCCTGTGTTGGACAGAAGCTTTCTCGCAAGGAACAGTTCGCTGGACTGGTGCGACCAGCACCGCGTGGGAGACAGCCGGGAACTGGGCGACGGTCAGCGGTTCGCCCAGCTTGCCGCCGGGCAGTGCTGACGCAGTCGAGATAGGAATTGTCGCGTTCACAACTCAGCCCACCATCACCACTCCGACGACGATTGCTTCGTTGACCTTTGGCAATGCCTCGCTCTCGACTCTGACCATCAATGGGAACCTGACGGTCGCTGGAAATCTCACCTTGAATGGCACGGGAAAGCTTGCTGGAACCGGAACTGTCCTTCTAAGCGGAAACTGGGACAATCAAGGCGGCACTTTCGAGCCGGGAACCTCGACTGTGGTCTTTAACGATGCCTCGAAAATCTCCCATGTAACCGGAAATAACACCTTCTATAACCTCACCTGCGTTACGCCAGGTAAAACCATCGTATTCGAGGCAAA
>Ga0315286_10000820_pt1 | contig 27119 bp, 19 predicted proteins | sample YL17G10_0_MG_FD_205038 | JGI IMG/M metagenome (GOLD analysis project Ga0315286, IMG submission 205038) | Sediment microbial communities from Yellowstone Lake, YNP, Wyoming, USA - YL17G10_0 | ecosystem: Environmental > Aquatic > Freshwater > Lake > Sediment | place: USA: Wyoming | collected... | reverse complement strand
CATGAGCAGGATGAGCGCCAGTTCCATGGCCAGGGGCCGCGGCCCCATGGCCTCGACCGCCGGCGACGGCGGCCCGAGGAAGACGCGCATCCCGACCCACAGGAACCAGGCGAAGGCCACCAGGCTCTCGATCAGCACGATGGCGCCCGCCACGATGCCGACGCCGCCCAGCGAGACGGCCCCGGTGACGATGAGCAGCTTGCTCCAGAAGCCGGCGAAGGGCGGCACGCCGGTGACCGTGAGCAGGCCGACGAGGAAGCCCGCCGCGGCCACCGGGGCGCGCGCCAGCACGCCGGAGAGCTGGCTGATGCGGCGCGTCCCGGCCGAGTAGGCGAGCGTGCCCACCGAGAGGAAGAGCAGCGCCTTGCCGACGCCGTGCGCCAGGATGTGCAGCGCCGCCCCCTGGGTGGCGCGCAGCGAGCCGCCCATGGTGAGCGAGGCGCCGAGCAGCACCAGCGCGAGGTGGCTGATGGTGGAGAGCGCCAGCAGCTTCTTGAGGTCGTCCTGGTAGAAGAACTGGGTCACCGCGATCACCAGCGTCAGCACGGCCATGGCGGCGATCAGCCACGGGATGCCCATGGGCAGCGCCGTGGGCGCCAGCCACAGCCCGGGCGCCAGCGTGTTGGCCAGCGCGACGCGCAGCACGAGGTAGACGCCGGCGTTGACCATCGAGGCGGCGTGCAGGTAGGCGCTCACCGGGCTCGGCGCCACCATCGCCGAGGGCAGCCAGGTCTCGAACGGCACCTGCGCCGACTTGGCCCACGCCCCCACCAGCAGCAGGACGGTCAGCCCGGCGGCGGCGCCGCGCAGCCCGACGGGCAGCCGCGAGAGCGCGTCGAAGCCGGCCGAGTGGGTGAGCGCCAGCAGGGCCAGCACCGTGGCGAACAGCGCCAGCCCGCCGCTGGCGGTCATGAGGAACGCCTTCTGCGCGGCGGCCAGGGCGCCGAACTCCCGGTCGTAGAAGCCGATCAGGGCCCAAGAGCAGACCGTCGTGATCTCCCAGAAGACGAACATCTGCGCCATCGTCCACGAGGTCGCCAGCCCCGCCATGGCCATGACGAAGAGCAGCATCCAGAACCAGTAGGCGCGGCGGTCGGCGGAGACCGGCGTCTCGCGGTTGCCGGGGCCGACGTAGCCGACCGAGTACAGCACGCAGACGAAGCCGAGGATCACCGCGCCGAGCAGCACGATGCTCGACAAGGGGTCGATGGCGAAGCCGAAGAGCGGCACCGGCGCGCCGGCCGCCCGGTCGAGGACCGGCAAGCCCCCGAGGCGCACGATGACGCCGGCCGCCCCGTGGCGCAGCACCAGCACGCCGGCCACGCACGCCGTGGCGAGCGCGGCGAGCACCGCCACGGCGTCGCCGGCGCGGCCGCGCAGCAGGCCCGCGAGGATGGCGCCGGCCAGGGGCACGCCGAGCAGCAGCGCGAAGAGCGCGAACCCGGGCTCAGACACGACCGGCCTCCGCAGGGGACGCGACGCCGTTCGCGCCGAGCGCCGCCGTCAGCGCCCGCGCGACCTCTGCCACGGCCGCGGCGACCGCCGGGCTCAGGCCCGAGCCGACCACCGTCGCCGCCGGCTGGATGCCCAGCATCCAGCTCTCGATGCCCTCGGCCTCGAGCAGGCCGGCCAGCAGCCGCAAGGACGGCGCGTGCGTCGAGGAGCCGCGCGCCGCCAGCTCGCCCGCGCGGACCAGACAGCACGCGCCGGCGGCCGCGCCGTGGTCGGCCGCGTCCACGAAGAGCACCGCCTCGGGTCGCGCTGCGAGCAGCGCGCCGAGGTAGTTCTCCGGCACCGTCTCGGCGTCGAAGACGCCGGCCGCCCCGGCGGCGAGCAGCCGCTCGGCCACGTGCGAGCCCGCGCCGTCGTCGCCGCGCAGGCGATTGCCGACGCCGACCACCGCCGCCCGGCGGCCGCGCAACCGCTCCTCGATCCGGTGTGCCAGCTCGCTCATCGCGGCGCTCCTACCACGGCGGTTCGATGCGGTCCATGGCCAGCAGCTCGTCGTAGCGGAACACCGGCCCGTCCATGCAGATGTAGCGGTCCACGACGATGCAGTGGCCGCACTTGCCGATGCCGCACTTCATGTGGCGCTCGAGCGTGGTGACCAGCCGCTGGGGCGCCAGGCGCTGCGCGCGGGTCAGCTGGCCGCAGGCGATGTGGATCATGGCCGGCGGCCCGCACAGGAACGCCGTGGTGCGCTCGGCATCGAGCTTCAGCTTGGGGAACAGCTGCGTCAGGAAGCCCACCACGCGCGGCGGGTCGTTCTCCTTCTCCCACTCCTCGTCGCCGACGTCAGCCGACAGCTGCAGCTCGACGCCGAGATCGCGCCACGCGGGCCACTGCCAGCCGTAGAGCAGGTCGTGCGGCGTGCGCGCCCCGTGCAGAAGGTGGATGCGCCCGTAGCGCTCGCGCCGCAGCAGCATCTCCCAGAGCAGGCCGCGCAGCGGCGCCAGCCCGATGCCGCCCGCCACGAAGAGCAGGTCGCGGCCCTCGTACTCTTCGAGCGGGAAGCCGTTGCCGCACGGCCCGCGCAGGCTGATCAGGTCGCCCGGCTGCTTCTGGGTGAGCAGCGTCGAGACCAGCCCCGCGGCGCGCACCGTCAGGTAGAGCGCGCCGGGAAGCCCCGGCGGCGAGGAGATGGAGACGGGGATCTCCCCCGCCCCGAAGACGCCGGCCTCGAAGAACTGGCCGGGGCGATAGTCGAGGTCGCCGCGCTCGAGGCTGAGCGTGACCACCGGGCGCGACGCCCCGCGCGCCTCGATCTCCACGCGGCGCTCGAGCACGCGCGTCAGACGCGGCGCGTAGACGTTGGCCGGGGGAGCCCCGGGCGACGGGCGGACGGCGGGCGCGCTCACCGCTTGGCCTCCGGCGCCGGAGCCGCCGCCGGCGCCGCCGCCGGAGTCGGCGCCGGAGCCGCCGCCGGCGCGGCGCTCCCCGCGACGGCGGCCTGGGCGGCGGCCTTGGCGCGCGCGTCCGGGGCGCTGGCCCGGCCGACGCCCGTGAGCGCGTCGCGCATGCCCTCGGCGATGCGGTCGATGCCCTCCTCGCCGAGGCAGGCCGAGATGCAGCGGCCGCAGCCCGTGCAGCCGAGCGCGTCGGTGCGCTCCTGGAACTGCTGCGAGAGCTTGTGGAAGAAGCGCGTCAGGCAGCGCTCGCCGCACGTCCAGCGCGGGTAGCCGCCGCCCGCCTGGCGGATGAAGCCGGCCAGCATGCAGTTGTCGCGCAGCCGCACGCGCTCCCAGCGGCCGTCGCGCACCCGGTCGCTGGCCCCGCCCGGCACCAGCGGCCGCATGCTGAGCGGCGCCTCCTCGAACGTCGAGGTCCCCGGCCCGGCGATGTCCACGACGTTGAAGCACCAGCAGGTCGGGCAGACGAAGGCGCAGCCGCCGCACTCGAAGCAGCGGTCCCCCACGCCTTTCCAGAAGGCCTCGTCGAGGCGGCCGGCGGAGACCATGCGGGTGGCGGCCATGGTCGGCACGCGGTGCGTGGCCGTCGCCTGGAAGCTCTCGACGGCGGCGCGCACGCGGGCCTCCTTCTCGGCCGCGGCGGGCGCCGGCGCGGCGCTCAGCAGATCGGCGAAGCGCTCCGCCAGCCGCTCGCCGCGCGGGCTGCCGATCTCCACCAGCCAGCCGTCGGCCAGCTCGGTGAGCTGCCAGTCGTAGCCCTGCGCGAGCGCCGGCCCGCCGCCGCAGCAGACGCACATGCAGGTCGGGCCGGCGCGCTGGCAGACGACCGAGATCATGGTCGTCGCCTCGCGCCGGCCGGTGAACTGCGCGTCGGCCGTGTCGGGGCGGCCGAACAGCTCGCCGGAGAAATAGCGCTCGAGGTAGGCGGTGCCGGCCACGTCGCACGAGCGGATGCCGAAGATGACGCGCGGGTGCGGGCCGGGGAGCTCGCTCTGCTCTTCCAGGGCGGGCACGCCGTCGGTGATGCGGTAGGCCACCAGTTGCTCCGGCGTCGGCAGCAGGTGCTCCTTGGGCGGCAAGTGCGAGTTGACGTAGTCGCGGCAGACGTCCGCCGGGTCGCCCACCGGCAGGAACAGCACGTCGCCTTCCACCGCCACGGGCCCGATCAGCTCGCCCTCGCGCGCCAGGCGCGCCAGCAGCCCCTCGAGCGCATCGCGGGTCAGCCAGCGGACGTCGGCGCTCATCGCCGCCCCCTCACGCGCGCGCCGGCGGCCGGCTGACGCGCACGGCCCGCGGGCGGAAGATGGGAACGCGCAGCCCGGCGTCGTAGTCGAGCGCCCCGAGCTTGACGCCGCAGCGCTCCCAGCACGGCATGGCGATCCACACGGTGCCCGGCAGCATGCGCGCGTGCAGGCGCGCCGGCAGCGTGATCGAGCCCTGCGGGCTGGTGACGGTCACCGAGCCGGCGTACTGCAGCTTGAGGGCGCGCGCGTCGTCCGGGTTGAGGGTCACGCAGCCGGGCGGGAAGTCGGCGAACAGGCTGCGGGCCTCGCGCCAGGCCGTCGAGGTGGCGGCGATGAGCGCGTGCGAGTTCCAGAACAGCGTGGTGTCGAGCGCGGCCAGGAAAGGGTACTCGTCGCTCGGCAGGTCGCCGCCGTGCCCGCCGGCCAGGGGCCGGTAGACCGGCGTCGCGGCCGGCTCCGCCGCCTCGCCGACCCGCCGCGCCAGTTCGGCGGCGATGTCGCCCTCGGTCCACGCCGACAGCGGCGCGGCCGCCGGCGTGATCTCCTGGGCGCGGCCCTCGGTGTTCACCACCGTGCCCCGCTTCTCGGCCAGCAGCGCGCCGGGCAGCACGATGTCGGCACGGCCGGCGGAGCGGGTCTTCACCGCGTCCACCACGACGCTCAGCTCGGCGCCCGCGAACGCCCGCGCGCTCAGCGCCGGGAAGAACTCGAAGGGATCGTCGGCGAAGATGAGCAGGGCCTTGAGCCGGCCGTCGGCGGCGGCGTTCAGCATCTCCCACGCCGAGAGCCCGTCGCCGGACGGGTGCAGCCCCGCCTCGATGACGCCGCGCTGGTTGGCGTAGTCGGTGAGGAACATGGCGCGGCGCCCGGCCAGGCGCTCCATCGCCTCCGAGCCCTGCCCCGACAGCGTGATCTCCGAGGACAGGAGCACCAGCTCGTCGGGGTCCAGCTCCCCCAGCGACTCCAGCTCGTGCCCGGGCAGCGCCACGACGTGCTCGGCGGCCAGCGAGTAGAGCTGCACGCGGCGGCTGTGCACGAAGCGCACTCGGGCCCCGCGGTCGGCGGCCCGCACCAGGCGGCGCGCCACCTGCGGCTGGCGCACGGTGAGGTTGGCGGCCAGCACCGTGATGCGGCGCGCCTCCTCGATGTCGCGCAGCGACAGCGGCGGGAAGGGCACGTAGCCGGCGCGCTGCAAGGTGTCGATGTGCGGGGTGCCGAGGGCCGCCGCCAGCCGCCGCAATCCGAGCGCTTCCTCGACGGTGATGCGGGCCGAGCCCAGGATGCCGATGCTGGCGCCGCCGTGGCGCCGGCGGATGTCGGCCAGGCAGGTCACCACCTCGGCGAGAGCCTTCTCGACCGGGGTGGGCTGCAGCGGGTCGCCGGGGCTGCGGCGGTAGGCGGTGATCACGCGCGCCGGGGAGCGCAGCAGCTCGCCGGCGCTCCAGCCGCGCAGGCACAGGGCGCCCTCGGAGACCGGATGATGGAGACGCGGGTAGGAGGCGGAGCCGGACAGGAACATGCTGCAACCGGAGCCACAGAACGGACACACCGTGCTGGCCGGACGGCCCGGTGCGCGCGCCAACTCTGCGGTCTGCATGCACGCCTTCCTGAGGGAGCGCTCGGCAGGATCCCGCCCGCGCGCTCGCCCCGCCCCGCTCGCGTCGCGCGCTGTCTGCGTCCAGCTGGGTGGATCCTTCGGGGCCGCACGCCGGGACCCGCCGCCTCGCCGGGTCCGCGATCGCCCTGCCGGGGTCGGATGGAGCCCGGCCGCCTCCTCTGCCTCTGCTCGTAACGTGCGGCGCCGCTCCTACTTCTACATCACGTAGCGTGCCAGATGCCCCCGGAGCGGACAAGCGTGGCGCGGTGGGCAGCGCCCGGGCAGGGCGACCCGCGCAGCTTCGCACGGGCACGCGGGATGGAGCGTGGAACGCGGCCGCCCGGGACCCGCGGCCGCCCTCCGCGCGTGAAACCCGATAGTGACGGCGGTCACTGTCGTCGCGACAAGCGGTCTCCGCCCGGAGACAATCTGTCGGCGGGCATGCCCCGCCTCGGGACCGGTCTCAGCGGTTCACGAGGCTCATGTCGGGGTAGCGGTCGCCCGCCGCGGCCCCGCGCGGCACCGCCGCGTCGAGGCGCGCCACCTCCGCCGTGTCCAGCCGGACGGCGGCGGCGGCCACGTTCTCCTCGAGGAAGACGCGGCGCTTGGTGCCCGGGATGGGCACGACGTCCTCGCCCTTGGCCAGCACCCAGGCGAGCGCCAGCTGCCCGGGCGTGATCCCCTTCTCGGCCGCCATCGCCCGCACCCGTTCGACCAGCTCGAGGTTGCGGCCGAAGTTCCCCTCCTGGAAGCGCGGGTGGCGGTTGCGGGCGTCGTCGCCGGTGAGGTCGGCCGGGCTCGCGAAGCGCCCGGTGAGGAAGCCGCGCCCCAGCGGGCTGTAGGCCACGAAGCCGATGCCCAGCTCGCGCACCGTGGCCAGGACCTCGCCCTCCGGGTCGCGCGTCCACAGCGAGTACTCGCTCTGCAGCGCCGTGATGGGGTGCACGGCGTGCGCCCGCCGGATGGTGGCGGGGGCGGCCTCCGAGAGGCCGAGGTAGCGCACCTTGCCCTGCTTCACCAGCTTCGCCATGGCGCCGACCGTGTCCTCGATGGGCACGTTCGTGTCCACGCGGTGCTGGTAGTAGAGGTCGATGTGGTCGGTGCCGAGGCGCAGGAGCGAGGCGTCGCAGCACTCGCGCACGTAATCGGGCGAACCCTTCACCCCCAGCCACTCGCCCGCGGGGCTGCGGTGGATGCCGAACTTGGTGGCCAGGACGACCCGGTCGCGGCGGTCGCCGAGCGCCCGGCCCACCAGCCCCTCGTTGAGATACGGCCCGTAGGCGTTGGCGGTGTCGAAGAAGGTGACGCCGAGATCGAGCGCGCGGTGCAGCGTGGCGACCGACTCGGCGTCGTCGCGCGGCCCATAGAACTCGCTCATGCTCATGCACCCGAGGCCCAGTTGCGAGACCTCGAGCCCCTGGCTGCCCAGCCGGCGCTGCTGCATCGCTGACCCTCCCCTGTGGCGGCTTTACATCCCCGGCCGCGGCGGCTTCAGGTACTTGGCCAGGAACGCGTAGATCTCCCGGCGGCCCTCGCGCGCCAGCGGCGTGTCGAGGCGGTCCATGCTGTGCCCGCCGGGGGCGTCCTGATACACCTTGTACTCGAACTGCTTGCCGGCTTCCTTGAGCGCCTGGATGAGGTGCTCGACCTCGACGTAGTGCACGTCCTCGTCGCTGGTGTTGGTGTGGATGAGCAGCGGCGTCTGCAGCTCCTTGGCGTGCCAGACCGGCGAGCGCCGCTTGTACTCCTCCTCGTCCTGGGCGGCCGTCTTGCCGATGTGGTAGGGCGCGCTGAACAGCTCCCGGTAGCTCTCCTCGGAGTAGCCCATGCGCAGGAGGAGGTCGGAGACCGGCACGCCCGCGAACACGCAACGGTACTGCTGGGGGTACTGGAAGGACTCCATCAGCACGATGAGGCCGCCGTGGCTCCAGCCCATCAGCCCGACGCGGGTCGAGTCCACGAAGTCGAAGTTCTGCAGCGCCCAGTCCTTGGCCGCGTGGCAATCGTCCACCTCGCGGCCGCCGTAGTCGATCAGCTCGTAGAAGCCGCGCCCGTAGCCGGTCGAGCCGCGGTATTCCGGCGCCACCACCACGTAGCCCTGCTTCAGAAGCTCGCGCAGGATGTGCACGTGGTAGGTGGTGAAGTCGGCGTGCACGCCGCCGTGCGGCAGGATGAGCAGCGGCAGTTTCTCGCCGGGCTGCCGGTCCTTCGGCACGAACGTGTAGGTGTAGAAGCGGACCGGGTTGGTGGCGCCCACTTCCTTGGGGTTCTTCACCTTGGCAGGCGGCGGCCCAACGATGCGCCACTTGTCCACCTCGGCCACGTCGCTCATGCGCACGAACCAGGCGACGTCGTCGATCTGCTTGGACAGCATGTCGAGGCGGTGCTCGAGGCTCTCGTTCGCCCGCTTCAGATCGTTGAGCTGCTGCTCGACCGCCGACGGCGGCGCCTCCTTGGCGGGCGCGGCGGCGGCGGGCGCGGGCGACAGCCAGGCGACCAGCAGGAAAAGGACTGCGTGCGTGCGGTTCATGGCGCTGCCTCCGTGGGGAGAGTGGCCCGGGGGCCGGGGTGCCGGACCGCCCGCATTCGAACGCCGCGGCGGCGGGATGTCAACTGCGGGCTGCGCCGCTTCGCGTGGGGCTCCGGCCCGACTTCCTCCACTTGGGCGCCAAGCCGGCGGCACCATCCCCTTTTGGGGCGGCCACTTCAGACTCGCCATTTACGCAATCTGCGTACCATCTCACGCACAATGCGTAAGTCCCGATCCACCCTTGACGCACTCCTTCCGCGTACCCGGCAGGGGATCCTCGCCGCCACGCTGCTCAACCCGGGGCGGTGGTGGTACCTGAGCGACCTGGCGAAGTCCCTGCGGGTTCGGCCCTCCAGCATCCAGCGGGAGGTATCGGCGTTGGTGGATGCGAAGATCCTGCGCCGCAAGCGTGAAGGCAATCGGGTCCACTTCAGGGCCAACGAGGAATCGCCGCTATTCCCAGATCTCCAGAGCATGCTCGCGAAGATCGCGGGCCTCGTGGACGTGCTGCGCCACGCTCTGCGGCGATCCGGAGATAGCGGAGGCGTGCCGGCAGGACCGCTACCGCTTCCCCTTCCTCCACCAGGTGGCGCTGGCCGGCGCCGTCCTGAGCGGCCTGGCGCGGCCGGAGATGCGGGAACTTCCGGCGAGCTACGACTTCCCGATCTTCTTCAAGGAGATGTACGGGGCGAAGCGGGAGTTCGACGATCTCACGGGGATCGCGACGCTGCGCTACGAAGTCTGCTTCCGCAATCCGGCGCCCGAGGGGCTCAGCCCCCCGCTACCTCGCGGTAGACCTCGCGCAGCCGCTCGACGATGCGCGGCCAGCCGAACTCCTCGGCGCGCGCGCGCAGGGCGGCAGCATCCCACTCGCGCGCCAACGCCACGTCCAGCCCCTCGCACAGGGCGTCGGGATCATAGGGCGGCACCAGGATGCCGTAGCGCTCGTCGCTGACGACCTCCGGCGTCCCCCCTACCCGCGTGCACACCACCGGCCGGCCGCAGGCGAAGGCCTCGAGCACACACAGCGGCATGCCCTCGTTCTTGCTCGGGAGCACCAGCACGTCACAGGCGGCGACGTACAGGGGGATCTCGTCGCGGGTCACGTTGCCCGCGAACCGCACGCGGTCACCGAGGTCGTGATCGCGGACCGCGGCTTCGATCTCGGGGCGCACATAGCCGTCCCCGGTGAGCACGAGGATGACGTCGTCTCGCCGCGCGCAGAGCCTGCGGAACGCCTCGACGAGGAGAGCGTGCCCCTTGATGGGCAAAAAGCGGCTGGCGCACAGCAGCACCCGCCGGTCCCCGGGCAGACCGACGCGCCGCCGTGCGTCGGCAGCCGCGCGCGGCGCGAAGCGCTCGAGGTCCACGCCGCTGGGGACGAAGCGCCCCCGCTCCGGCGGCATCCCGGCCGCCGCGGCCCGCTCCACGAGGTCGCGCGATACGCCGACGACGCGTTTCGCCCAGCGCAGCGCTGCCTTCGTTCGGAATTGCACCGACCGGGTGGTGTAGAGGAGCTCGGTGGGCACATCCGAGCCGTAGACGCTGACCACGGACGGCCGCCGCAGGCACGCGCCGAGCATCACGGCCAAGAGACCCATGGGATAGGCGCGGTGGCCGTGGATGATCTGTGCGCGGCCGGCTTGAACGAGCCCAACCCAAAGGCCGATGAGCAGCAACTGCAGCGGCTCGGTCACGTGCCAGAGGATAGGCAGGTGCAGGTACTTGGGCCGCAGCACGCGCACGCCCTCCGGGGGCGCGTAGACGCGGTTCTCGGCAGCCTCCTGCTGGCTTGCTTGACGATGATCCCGGTAGCGCGGCAGCGGCGGCAGGAGGCGGGCGGGCGCCAACACGGTCACCCCGCCGTCACGCGCCAGCCCCGCGGCCAGGTTGCGGATCGAGATCTGGACGCCCCCCCAAGCCTGGGGCGAGCAGGAGAACTCCTCGACGATGAAGAGGGAGCGCGGAGTCTCGCTCACGGGGGCGGTCAACTCAGACATCCGACCAGGAGGCCACCGCCTGGACGGCGGTCTCGAGGTCCGACACCGCGCCGACGTCGAGCCAGAACTCGTCCATGTCGTAGCGGCGCACGTCCCCGCCGGCGGCCCGCACCGCCCGGATGAGGTCGGGCATGTCGACGCGCGCGCCCTCCGGCAGATGGTCGAGCGCCGCCGGACTGACGGCGTAGATGCCGGCGAGGATGGGGCGCACCTCCACCGGCTTCTCCAGCACTTCTTCGATGGTCGTGCCGTCGCCCTGGATCACGCCGTACGGTATGCGCGTCTCGTAGCGCGCCGCGGCGGCGGTGAGCAGGGCGCCGCCGGCGACGTGCGCGCGGTAGAAGGCGCCGAAGTCGAGGCGGGTGAGGATGTCGCCGTTGATCATCAGGAAGGGCTCGGTCAGGCGGTCGCGCACCAGGCGCAGCGCCCCCGCCGTCCCCAGCGGCTCCTCCTCGACCACGTAGGAAAGGCACACGCCCAGGCGGCTGCCGTCGCCGAAGTAGGACTTGATCAGCTCCGCCTTGTAGCCGGTGGAGAGGACGGCCTCGGTGAGCCCGGCGCGCTGCAGCTGGCGCAGCAGGATCTCCAGGATGGGCCGGTCCCCGATGGGGAGGAGCGGCTTGGGGATGGCGTAGGTGAGCGGCCGCAGGCGTGTGCCGAGCCCGCCCGCCATGAGGAGCGCCTTCATGAGAACCGCTGGCCCCCGGACCCTAGACCGCGTACTCGCGCGGCCGGTACAGCGACGCGTGCTCCGAGATCCACTGGATGGTGCGCGTCAGCCCGTCCTCGAGGGACACCTCCGGTGCCCAGCCGAGCAGCTGGCGCGCCCTGCTGTTATCGGCCAGAAGCCGCTCGACTTCGCTGCGGTCGGGGCGCAGCCGGGTGGCGTCGAAGGTGACCTCGACCCGCCGGCCCACCAGCCGCACGATGGTGTCCACCAGGTCCCCCACCGAGATCTCTTGGCCGGTGCCCAGATTGATGACCTGGCCCACCGCCTCGGGGCACTCGGCGACCCGCACGAAGCCGCGCACCGTGTCGGTGACGAAGTTGAGGTCGCGGGTCGGGTGACGGGCGCCGATGAACAGGCGCTCGCCGGCGATCGCCTGGCTGATGATGGTGGGAATGACGGCACGGGCCGACTGGCGCGGGCCGTAGGTGTTGAACGGCCGCGCCACGGCCACCGGCAGGCCGTAGGAGCGGTGGAAGCTCTCGGCCAGCTGGTCGGCGCCGATCTTGGAGGCCGAGTACGGCGACTGGCCGACCAGCGGGTGCTTCTCGTCGATGGGCACGTACTGCGCCGTCCCGTACACCTCGCTCGTCGAGGTGTGGATGACGCGCTCGAGCTTGAGGTCGCGCGCCGCGGTCAGCACGTTGAGGGTGCCGAAGACGTTGGTGTCGGCCACCTCGCGCGGGTGCACGTAGGAGTACGGGATGGAGACCATCGCTCCGAGGTGGAAGGCGACCGTGGTGCCGCGCATCGCCTGGGTGACGGCGTCGGCGTCGCGCAGGTCCCCGGCCACCACCTCGACCCGCTCGCGCAGCTGGGGCGCCAGCGTGTTGAGGTACCCCCAGTCGCCGCGGGAGTTGTAGCGGACGAACGCCCGCACGCGCGCGCCGCGCCCAGCCAGCTCCTCGACCAGGTGGCTGCCGATGAAGCCGCCGGCCCCGGTCACGAAGACGAGACGATCTTTCCACTCCATAGCGCGATCTCCCCTGGCTCAGGTTTGCGGCTCGGTCGCCGGCGCCGCGCGCCAGTAGTCGAGCAGATCCTTCAAGGTCTGCGCGAACGCGACCCCGGGCCGCCAGCCCGTCCGTCCCTCCAGCTTGGCGAAGCTGCCGCACTGGTACGGGACGTCGGAGGGCTGCAGGCGCGCGGGATCGACTTCGATGCGGACCGGGAGACGGGCGAGGGCGCGCAGCCCCTCGAGAATCTCCGCCATGGTGCGCGGCTCTCCGGAGCAGACATTATAGCACTCGCCCGGCTCCCCCCGGAGCGCCGCCTCGAGATAGCCGCGCACCACGTCGCGCACGTCGCTGAAATCGCGCACCGACTCCAGATTGCCGACCCGCACGGCGGGCGGCCGCGCGCCCCGCTCGATCCCGGCGATCTGGCGCGCGAAGCCGGAGACCGCGAATTCCGGCCGCTCGCCCGGCCCGGTGTGGTTGAAGGCCCGGGTCACCACCACCGCCAACCCGTGCATGCGGCCGTAGGTCAGGGCCAGCGTCTCCTGCGCGCACTTGCTCGCCGCGTAGAGCGTCTGCGGGGCGAGGGGCGCGTCCTCGGCGATGGGCTGGGCGGCGCGCGGCGGCGCCCCGTAGACCGCGCTCGAGCTCGTCACCAGCACGCGCGGGCGCAGATCGGCGGCGACCAGCGCTTCGAGCAGCACGCGCGTGCCCAGCACGTTGACCTCGTAGAGCCGGTGGTCGTCGGGGCCGGCGGCGCGCGCCGCGGTGAGGGCGGCGAGGTGGAACACGACGTCCGGCCGCGCCCGCTCCGCCAGCTCGCGCAAGAACGTGAAGTCGCAGACGTCGCCGGTGGCGGCGCGGCCGCCCGCCCCCGCCGCTGCGCCGTCGGGCGCCGATCGGTCGACTTCCCACACTTCGTGGCCGGCGGTCCGCAGGTGCGCCACCAGATGGCGGCCACCGAATCCCCGGGCCCCGGTGACCAGGGCGCGGCGCGGCGCGGCGGACCCGCTCACCCGATCTCCGGCCCGGAGGCCCGGCCGGGGAAGCGCCGGTCCACCTCGGCCACGAACCACACCGCGGTCAGGATCTGGTGGAGGCGGTGCACCGCGTGCTGGGTCTCGAGGTAGCGCGTCACCGCCGCCTCGCCGAAGGTGGCGCGCACCGCCGCGCTCTCGCGGAACGCGGACCGCACCTGCTCGCGGATCCAGGCGCGCTCCTCGGCCGACGGCCGCGCCGCCCACTTCTCCGGATCGCCCAGCCGGCGCCGCAGCCCGCGCACCAGGCGATGCTGGCGCACCCGGACCACCAGCTCGCCCTTCAGCCAGCGGAAGGTGACGTCGAGGCGCGAAGCGAGCCGGATGGGTCGGTTGTGGAGCGGCACCTCGAGGACCTTGGGGTAGACGGCGCGCAGCAACTCGGTGAAGAACACGACGTTGCTCAGCCGCGGGACGATGCGGCGGTAAGCGAAATCCAGCAGGTCGTTCGCCCACATCGGCGACACCGTCCAGAAGTGCCAGCGGTGGCGGTCCTCGCCCGCGTTGCAGATCCCCATGTACCACCGCATGTCCAGGCGCCGGCATTGGCTGGCCAGATCGCGCTCCGGCCACCTGGCGACCGTGTCCGCCAGGTGGCGGCGGTACTCCTGCCAGTCGAGCCCCAGCAGCGCGCACCCGTCGCGGAAACCCACGTAGCGGGTGTAGACGTCGGCAGCAAGCGCCCCGTCGAAGCCGCCGTAACCGTGGGCCGGCAGCGGCGGGCAGCGGAAGGCCTCGCCCGCGAATCCCATGAAGCGGGCGGTCTTGCCCGAGATCAGCGCCCGGCGGGCGCGCGTCGGCAGCAGGGATCCCGTCATCACGTTGCAGTTGACGCGGCCGCCCGTGAGGTAGACCCAGCGCCGCCATTCGTCGGCGTCGCGGATCCACTCGGGGCACGCCACCCGCACGGCGGGCCGGCCGCCGGCCGCCGCCAGCCGCAGCGCCACCTCCGATTCGTCGCCCGTCACCAGCTCGTCGGTGTAGAACTCGACCGGCGCGTCCAGCCGGCAGGCGGCGGCGAACAACATGCGCGTGTCGAAGCCGCCGCTCAGATCCGACGTCAGCCGGTAGCCGAGCCCGCCGAGCTTGCGAATCCGCGCCGCGTATCCCTGCAAGTAGCGCTCGACATATCCGCGAACCGCCTGCCGCCGGTTGCGCACCGGCTCGCTGGCCGTCAGGTCGCGCACCTCGAGCACCCGGCTCTCGGCCCGCACGCCGTCGCCCTGCGAGGAGACCAAGAACAGGGATGCCGGCGCGACGCGGTCGACCCCCTCCACGACCCACTTGTCGTTCAGGGCGAACTCGAACGCCAGCCACTCCACCAAGGTCTTGCGGTCGAAACGGATGGCGCCAAGGTGCGGCAGGAGCTCTACCGGCTCGCGCCCGAGGAGGAACTGCGACGAGGTCTGCGCAGCGTAGAGCGGCAGGCGGCCCCACCGGTCATTGAAGACGACTACCGTGCCGCTCGGCTTGTGGACGAGCAAGACCACGAAGTCGCCGTCGGCGTGCCGCAGGAATCCCAGGACGCCCGCGTCGATCGGATCGCCAGCTTTCAGCTGCGCGGCGAGAGCGGCGCCGAACTGCACCAGATCCTCGTCGCTGCGGTCGTAGACCAGGCCCTCCACGAACAGGAAGAACTCTTCGTTGGCGAAGCTGAAGCTCGGGTAGTCGTCGGGGACGTCGAAGCTGGCGTCGATCCCGGGCGCCGAGAAGACGGGGCGGCGGTGGCGGTGGATTTCGGGAGCGGGAGCCTCGGGCGCCGGCGCGGGCGGAAGCGCGGGATCGGGCGGTCCGACGACGATCTTCAGGCCCGGCAAGAGCGTCCTCCTTCGAGGCGGAGACTCGGGACGGAGATCCCGGCGGCGCGGACCTCCAGACGGCTAGCGGCTGGATTCTCGACTCTGGAAAAGCGCACTGTCAAGCGCACGGGAGCGCGGCGCTCAGGTGCGCGCGGCGCCCGTGCCCGGGAGATTCGGAACCCCCCGCTCGCGCAGGTTCAGATACGCCTGCTCCACGCGGTCGGCGAGGACGTCGAAGCTGCGATGTCGGCGCACGTACTCCCGGCCCCGCGCACCGTGCTCGCGGGTCAGCGCCGGGTCGCGCAGGTAGGCCGCGATGGCCTCGGCGAACGCCGCCGGGTCGTTCTCCACGCAGACGCCGCCGCCGCTCGCGGAAAGCAGCGCGACCGCGTCCGGCACGCGGGACGAGACCACCGGCAAGCCGGCGGCCAGATACTCCACCACCTTGAGCGGCGAGCTGGTGAGGAAGATGCCGTACGGGTCGTCCAGCGGCAGCGGGAAAACCCCGACGTGGGCGGTACGCAGGCAGCCGGGCACCTCGGCGTGCGGCACCGCGCCCGTGACCTCGACGGCGGCCGGAGCGGAGAAGCTGAGCACCAGGCGCTGGACCTCGGGGTTGGACTCACCGATGAGGAGGAAGCGCGCCTCAGGCAGTCGGCGGCGCACCTCCTCGAAGACGCGAAAGAGGAACGCGGGGTCGCGGTTGGCCGTGAGGTTGCCGAGGTAGCAGACGGTGGGAGCGGCCGCCGTCGACCCGGGCCCCGGCGGCTCCGCCGCGGCCAGCCCGAACACCTCCACCGAGACCCCCACCGGGAAGCGGACGATGCGTTCCGGGCGCACGCCGAGCCGGGTCCTGACCCGCTCCTCCTGGGTGGCACTGACGACGAACAGCAGCTGCGCCCGGCGCAGCAGGTTTTCGCGGCGGCGGATCCACCAGCGGAGCACGGCGCGGCGCAACGGCCCCCGCTGCCCGACCTCGTCCATCAGGCGGAGCGACGACTCCTCGTGCGGATAGTCGAAGTAGAAGGCGAAGGGGACGCCGAAGCGCCGCCCGTAGTGCGCCGCCAGCATCCCCTCGGTCATCATGTCGCGCACCTGCAGCACGTCGGGGCGTTCCGCCGCCAGCCGGCGCATGACTCCCACCTTGAGGAAGAACCCGCGCAGTTTGCGCCAGCGGTTGGCGAGCATCCCCAGGGGGCCGCCCAGCCCCGAGTCGCGCAGCCGGTGGATCTCGATGAATCGCGCCCCCTCCTCCTCGCGCTCGACCACGCGATAGCCGTCGCTCTCCTGGGAGGTCACCCAGGTGATGCGATGGCCGCGGCGGCGCAGACAGCCGAGGTAGACCCCGGGCGCGGTGGGAAAGCGGTCGACATGCCAGAGAACGAGATCCAGGCGGGCCGGCGGGGGTTGGGGGAGCGTCATGACGGCCCATGCTAGGCAGCGGGCGCGAGGCCGTCAACCGCGGCCGGCCGGCGGGCCCATCGCCGATCGCGAGCCCGGCACCGGCCGCGCGGCGCGCGCCCGCCGGCCGCTTCTCCCCCGCCCCGCGCTTGCCCCTCCCGCCGCGCTTGGCTATTGTGCGGGGCAACGCAGGCATTCTCCCCGCCCAAAGGAGCGTCCCCCCATGCGGGTCGTGCAACAGGTCAACGAGGCGGTCCTCGCCCGGACCGCCCAGCGGTGCCGCGAACGCCGGATCGTCATCCCCACCTTCGCCGAGCAGCGAGACCCGACGCTGGTCCCGGAGAAGATCAAGAAGCGCCTGGCCGCCGTCGGCATGCAGGACGTCGATCCCCTGAACCTCTTCCGCATCACCTGGAAGAACGAGCCCAAGGAGAAGGGCGGGCTGTTCAACCGCGGCAACTGGATCGAGTTCCCGAGCGAGCTCACGGGCGTCAGCGCCCGCATCGTCGGGCTGGTGGGCAAGCACTTCCCGATCGGCGCCCACAAGGTCGGCGCCGCCTTCGGCTGCCTGGTGCCGCGCCTGGTCAGCGGCGAGTTCGACCCCGACACCCACAAGGCGGCGTGGCCCTCGACCGGCAACTACTGCCGCGGCGGCGCCTTCGACAGCGCGCTCCTGGGATGCAAGGCCATCGCCATCCTGCCCGAGGGCATGTCGAAGGAGCGCTTCGAGTGGCTGCGCGCCATCGGCACCGACGAGATCATCGCCACGCCCGGCACCGAGTCGAACGTCAAGGAGATCTACGACAAGTGCTGGGAGCTGCGCAAAGAGCGTGGCGGCGCGGTCATGATCTTCAACCAGTTCGAGGAGTTCGGGAACGCCATCTGGCACTACACGGTGACCGGCGGCATCGTCGAGGAGGTCTTCCAGCAGCTGGCCCGGCCCGGCAGCCGCCTGGCGGCCTACGTCTCGGCCACCGGCTCGGCGGGCACCATCGCCGCCGGCGACTACCTGCGCACCCGCTTCCCGCACGTCAAGGTGGTGGCCACCGAGGCCCTGCAGTGCCCCACCCTGCTGGCCAACGGCTTCGGCTCGCACCGCATCGAGGGCATCGGCGACAAGCACGTGCCGTGGGTGCACAACGTGCGCAACACCGACGTGGTGGCGGCCATCGACGACGAGCAGTGCATGAGCCTGCTGCGCCTGTTCAACGAGGACGAGGGCATGAAGTTCCTGGCCGGCGCGGGGCTGGCGCCTGAATTCGTGCGGCAGCTGCCGCTGGTGGGCATCTCGGGCATCTGCAACCTGGTGGCGGCGATCCAGACGGCCAAGTACTACGAGCTGGACGGCCGCGACGTCCTGGTCACGCCGCTCACCGACTCGATGGCGCTCTACGAGTCGCGCATCCGGGAGCTGCGCGCCGAGCGCGGCCCCTACACGCGCGAGCGCGCCGCCCGCGACTTCTCGCGCTATCTCGAGGGCGTCGGCATCGACCACCTGCAGGAGCTCGGCTACCCCGACCGCAAGCGCCTGCACAACCTCAAGTACTTCACCTGGGTGGAGCAGCAGGGCAAGACCTCCGAGGAGCTGGCCGAGCTGTGGGAGCCGGACTTCTGGACGGAGACCTTCGCGCAGGCGGCGCGATGGGACGGGCTCATCCGCGACTTCAACCGGCGCACCGGCGTGCTGGACGCGCTGGACTGAGCCGCCGGACATGGGGACGGGGTGCACGACATGAGCAACGGCAAACCGCTGGCCATCCTCGCCGTGGGCGGCAACTCGCTGATCGTCGACGAGGCGCACAAGTCGGTCGAGGACCAGTACCAGGCCATCGAGGAGACCTGTAAGCACGTCGCCGGCCTGCTGGCGCGCGGCTGGCGCGTGGTGGTGACGCACGGCAACGGCCCGCAGGTGGGCTTCATCCTGCGGCGCAGCGAGCTGTCGCGCCACGAGCTGCACGACGTGCCGCTCGACTCGTGCGGCGCCGACACGCAGGGCGCCATCGGCTACCAGATCCAGAAGGCGATGTACAACGAGATGAAGGCCTGGCCCGTGCGCCCCGAGGTCGCCACCGTGGTCACGCAGGTGCTGGTGGACCGCGAGGATCCGGCCTTCAAGCAGCCCTCCAAGCCCATCGGCTCGTTCATGGACGAGAAGCTGGCGGCCGAGCGCCGTGACCAGGACGGCTGGGACGTGGTCGAGGACGCCGGACGCGGCTGGCGGCGCGTGATCGCCTCGCCCCGGCCGGTGCGCATCCTCGAGCTCGAGGCCATCCGCCGCCTGCTCGAGCACGACATCATGGTGGTGGCCGTGGGCGGCGGCGGCATCCCGGTGGTGATGGACGCGCGCGGCGACCTCGCCGGCGCGGCCGCGGTCATCGACAAGGACCTGGCCACCAGCCTGCTGGCGCGCGAGCTGGGGGCCGACCTGCTGATCATCTCCACCGCCATCGAGCAGGCGTACCTGGACTTCAAGAAGCCCGGGCAGCGCCCGATCGCGCGCATGACGGTCGCCGAGGCCAAGCGCTACCTGGCCGAGGGGCACTTCGCGCCGGGCAGCATGAAGCCCAAGATCGAGGCGGTGGTCGAGTTCCTCGAGGCCGGCGGCAAGCAGGCGCTGATCACCGATCCCCCGCATCTGCTCGCCGCGCTCGAGGGCCGGGCGGGAACGTGGGTCGTCGCGTGAGCGGGGACCCGGCGGCCGCTCCGGGCGGCGCGGGCGTCGGCAACGCCGTCGGCCTGCGCTGCGTCCGCTGCGCGGAGGCCACGCCGACGGCCGCCGAGCGCTACGTCTGCCCGGGCTGCGGCGGCAACCTGCTGGTCGAGTACGACTACGCGGCCACGGCGCGCGTCTGGTCGCGGGCCGCGCTGGAGCTCGACCCGGACCGCTCCATCTGGCGCTACCTGCCGCTCCTGCCGGTCGGCGAGCGCCTGCCGGGGCCGCCGGTGGGCTGGACCCCGCTGGTGGAGGCGCCGCGGCTGTCGGCCGCGCTCGGCCTGTCGCGCCCGCTCCTGCTCAAAGACGACGGCCGCAACCCCAGCGCGTCGTTCAAGTGCCGCGCCAGCGCCGTGGTCCTGCAGCGCGCCCGCGAGCTGGGCCACGACCTGGTCACCGGGGCCTCCACCGGCAACGCCGCCGCGGCCACCGCCGTGCTGGCCGCCGCGCCCGGCATCCGCACCCGCATCTTCGTGCCCAGGACCGCGCCGCGCGCCAAGATCGCCCAGCTGCTCACCTTCGGCGCCGAGGTGCTGGCGGTCGACGGCACCTACGACCAGGCCTTCGACCTCTGCCTCGAGGCGACGCGCCGCTTCGGCTGGTACAACCGCAACACCGGCTACAATCCCTACACCCGCGAGGGCAAGAAGACGGTCGCCTTCGAGATCTGCGAGCAGCTCGGCTGGAGCGTGCCGGACCTCGTCGTCGTGCCGGTGGGCGACGGCAACATCCTGTCGGGCGTCTGGAAGGGGTTCGTCGAGTTCCAGCGCCTGGGTTTCATCAGCGACGTGCCGCACCTGCTGGCCGTGCAGGCCGAGGGCAGCGCCGCCGTGGTGCACGCGGCGGCCCGCGACGGCGTCATCCGCCCGGTCTCCGGGGAAACGGTGGCCGACTCCATCTCGGTGAGCCTGCCGCGCGACGGCGAGGCGGCGGTGCGGGCGATCCGCGACTCGGCCGGCCACGGCGTGACGGTGAGCGACCAGGCGATCCTCGCCGCCATCGGCGAGGTGGCGCGCGGCGCCGGCGTGTTCGCCGAGCCGGCGGCGGCCGCCGCCTACGCGGGGCTCAAGGAGGCCGTGCGCCGCCGCCTGGTGGACCCGGACTGGCGCATCGTGGTGTTGATCACGGGCAACGGGCTCAAGGACGTGGCCGCGGCCATGAAGACGGCGGGCGAGCCGCGCCTCATCCCGCCCGACCCGGCGATGCTGGAGACCCTGTTCCCGAACGGTTGATCGCAGGACACACGCGCAGCGGCCGGCGCGCGCCGGCTTGGCAACGGACACCGATCGAGGGGAGAGACGATGAAGAGCTTTCTCGGGCGCGACATCCTGTCGCTGAAGGAATTCGAGCGCGACGACTACTACCGCATCTTCGAGGTCTGCGACCGGCTGGCGCCGCTGGCCCGCGACCGCAAGAACGGCGACCTGTGCAAGGACAAGACGCTGCTCACCGCGTTCTACCAGCCGAGCACGCGCACGCGCATGGCCACCGAGGCGGCGATGCACCGGCTGGGCGGCCACGTCCTCGGCTTCTCCGACGCCAAGATGACGCGCGCCGGCGACTTCTACATGGAGTCGATCAAGGACACCGTGCACATGCTGGAGTACTACGCCGACGTCATCGCCATGCGGCACTTCCAGCAGGGCGCCCCGGCCGAGGCGGCCAAGCACTCCTCGGTGCCGATCATCAACTGCGGCGACGGCTGGGGCGAGCACCCCACGCAGGTGCTCACCGACCTCTACACCATCTCCAAGGAGCTGGGCCGCCTCGACGGGCTGCGTTTCCTGTGCGTCGGCGACATGCGCATGCGCACCATGCACTCCATCGGCCACGCCGCCTCGCAGTTCGATCTCGAGCTCGACCTCGTCTACCCCAAGGACATGGCCCCCACCGCCGAGTTCAAGGCCGAGCTGGCCGAGCGCAACACGCGCTTCCACGAGTGGCCGTCGGTGGCCGATTGCATCCAGCACGCCGACGTCATCTACATGGAGCCGGTGGTGCAGGCCGACTACACCAAGTCGCGGGTGGACGCGGCCGAGGCGCAGAAGGGACTGACCCCGGCGGCCTACAAGGTGACGCGCGACCTGCTGCGCGAACGGGCCAAGCCGGGGGCGATCATCCTCCACTCGCTGCCGCGCATGGACGAGCTGCCGCCGGACGTCGACGCCACCCGGCACGCGCGCTACTGGATCGAGGCCTTCAACGGCGTGGTGCTGCGCATGGCGCTCATCGCGCTGGTGCTGGGGCGGACGGAGTAGCCGGCTCCCCCGCTCCCCGCTGGACAGCCGCAAGCCGCCGCGCGCGGCGGGTCGAGGGACGGCCCGCCGCGCCGGCATTTCGCCCCAGTGGCCCCCACCCCGGCGGTCCCCCGGAGCCTCGCTCGAGGCCGCCGCCGGCCCTGCCGATAACTACCGGGCCGAGTACCGAGCGCGCGCTACACCGGGGGAGAGACTTGGACGGGGCCAACCCACAGACCGTGCGCCCTCACGGGGCGCCGAACGACGCGAACGCGGCCGCGGACTGGTTCCGCGACCTCGCCCGGGCGCTGAGGATCTCCCGCCTCTACAGCCCGGGCAACGCCATCGCCGTGCAGGCGCGGCAGCGCCTCGCCGCCACCCTGGCAGACCAACTGGAACGCCACGGCGCCTGGGCTTTCCGGATCACCCCCACCGAGATCCGACTCGGGGACCAGCCCGTCGTGCGGCCGGCCCCGGCCACCGCGGGCGAGGAGCCGCGCACCGGGCTGCTCGAACGCCTGCCGTTCTTCCTCTACCGCGACGGCGTGCGTGGGATCACCTTCCTGCCCGGCATCCCGTCCCGCGACGTCGAGGCCTTCGTGGACGCGCTCGCACTCGGCTGCGTCGGCGTGGCTGGCGCCGACGACATCGTCACCTCGCTGTGGCAGGCGAACCCGACGCACATCCGCCTCGAGTCGCTGCCGCTGGAGCAGACGCTGCACCTCTACTCCGACCCCGCCGAGGGCGGCGCTTGCCAGCGCGGCCTCGGGCTCAGCTTCGGCCTGCCGCCGGTGGCGCAGGAGATCCGCGGCGACCTCGGGCAGGCGAGCGGGCCGGCCGGCCTGCACGTGGACGACCGCGACATCGACGGGCTCCCGACCGCCTATGTGGACGCGCGCGGCGCCTACGAGACCCTGCTGGCGACGCGCGACGCCGAGTTCGCGCGCCTGCGGGCGGAGTGGGAGCGCGAGGCGGCGGAGGATCCGGCGGCCCAGGCCGGCCGGTTGCTGCGGCGCATGCTCGAGTGCGACGGCAGCCCGGAGATGCGCGCCGCGGTCGCCCACCAGGCGGTGGGCTGGATCGGCGCGGCGCTCGGCCGCTCGGCGTGGGGGGAGGCGCGCGCCGCCCTCGATCTGCTGCGGGACACGGGCCCGGCCGGCGGCGCCGTGGACGCGGAGCTGGCGGCGGGACTGGCCGACCTCGCCGACGAGAGCCTCGGGGACTCGCTCGACGAGGCGGCGCCGGAGGACCAGGCGCGCTTCTTCGCTTTCCTGGTCGGGCTCGGGCGCGCGGGTGCGCCGCTGGCGCTGGCGGTCCTCGCCGGGGCCTCGCGGCCGCGCAGCCGCGCCGGGGCGGCGACGGCGCTCAGTTACCTGTGCTCCGACGAGCCCGCGCTGCTGGCCGAGGCGCTCTCCGACCCGCGCCCGGCCTTCGTGCGCGACGTGGTGGCGGTGCTCGGCCAGATCGGCGGCCCGGAGGTCGTCTCGCTGCTCGCCCTGGCCGCCTCGCATCCCGACCTGGCCGTGCGGCGTGAGGTGGTCGCCGCACTGGCGGCGGTGCCCACCGACGAGCGCACCGGGGTCCTGCTCTCCCTGCTCGCGAAGCCCGACCCGCGGCTCTTGCCGGCGCTCCTGCGGGTCGCGCGCCTGGAGCCCGATCCTAGCGTCGCACGTGCGCTCCTCGGTCTCATCGAAGCCCCGGACTTCGAGGAGCGCGGCGACGAGGCGGCCTTCGCGCTCTTCGCCGCACTGGCGGACGCGGGCGGCGCGGAGAGCGTCGCGCCGCTCGCGGCGATGCTCCTGCGGGGCGGCTGGCTGGCGCGCCCCAGCGTGCGCCGCACGGGGGCGGCCCACACCCTGGCCCGCCTCGGCGCGCCGGCCGCCCGAGGGGCGCTCGCGGACGGGCTGCGGGCGCGCAGCGCGGCCGTGCGCACCGCCTGCCGCGAGGCCCTCGATCGGCGGGAGGCCGCATGAGCTCTCCGTCGCGCGACCCCCGGATCGAGCTGGTCACCCGGTTCGTCGCCGTCCTGCGCACGGGGCGCGCCTACTCGGTGACCAACGAGGTCTTTCGCCGCCAGGTCGAGGCGTTCAGGGACGCGCTGCGTCCGCTCCTGGCGGCCGACGGCGAGATCGCGCTGGCCGCCTTCGACGACGGCCTCTACGTCAACGGCGCGCGCCTGTCGCCACGGGTCGCGGACTTCCGCCACTACCGGGCCCTGCTCGCCGAGCTGGAGCGCCGCGGGCTGCGCGGCCTCCGGGTGCTCGGGGACGCGCCGGCGGCCGAGTGGCAGCAGTTCTTCGAGCTCTTCCTGCAGCCCGAACGCTACGCCGGCGCCGCGCTCGTCGGGGAGTGCCGCGCGCGTGGCCTGGAGCACGTCGAGCCGGCGCTGTGCGCGGCGACCGAAGGGACCGCGGCCGGCGAGGCGGGGTCCGGCGCGGGCAGCGGGGCTGGCGGCGCCGACCCGGCCGCGGAGGGCGGCGAGGCGGGGACGGCGGCGGCGCGGGGCACGGCCGGCGGCGGAAGCGTCGCGCATCCCGCCCAGGCCGGGCTCCCCGGGGCCGCGCCCAAGCGCCACTCGCAGGCGCTGGCCGGGCTGCGCTCGCTGCTCACCACCACCAGCCTGCAGAACGCCTTCGAGTTGCGGCACGTGAGGCGCGTCGTGCAGCCGATCGTGGACGAGGCGCTCGACGGGCGGCCGGTGGTGATCGGACTGGCCGGCCTGAGCCGCCGCGACGATTTCACCTACGCGCGCAACGTCAACGCCTGTCTCGTCGCGGTGACCGTCGGCCAACGCCTGGGACTCGACCGCCAGGCGCTGGCCGACCTGGCGGTCGGTGCGCTCCTGCACGACGTCGGCCGCGCCGGCACCGGCGACCCCGCGCGGGTGGGCAGCGAGGGCGCGCGCCGCATCGCAGCGGCCACCGCCTTCGGTCCCTCCACGCTGCGCTGCCTCGGCATGGCGCTCTTCGGGCACGGCTTCACCAGCGGTCCGCGCACGGCCGCCGCCGGCGGGCTGCTGGCGCGCATCGTCGCCATCGCCGACGCCTACGCGCGCCTGGTCACCCACCGCAGCCCGCTCGGGCGCGCCGTCACGCCGCACCAGGCTCTGGGCATGATCCTGGGACCGCTCGCCCCGCGCTTCGACGCCGGCCTGCGGGCCGCACTCGTCGAGGCCCTCGGCTTCTTCCCGCCCGGGCAGATCGTCGAGCTGGACGACGGGCGGATCGCGGCCGTGATGGCCCCCATGCAAGACGACCCGGCGCACCCCATCGTGCAGCTGGTGGCCGGCCCGGCCGGCACGCCCTTGCCGGAAGGCGACTACTGGCGCGGCGGGCCGCTGCCCCCGGAGCGCGCGATCCTGCGCGCGCTCAAGAGCGAGGAGTACCCGGACTTCGAAGCGTCCCCCGGGCCGGAGGCGAAGGCCGCGTAGCGCGGGCGCCCGCGGCCGGCGGCCGGAGCACCGGGCCTTCGCCCGGTGACGAAGCGCCCCCGCGACATGTCACGGCAGGGTCAATCTTCCGCTCGCCGGGCCGAGCCCCGTCCGGAAGCTCCTCGACATCTCCCTGTACATGCTAAGCTCTTCGGCACCATCCGTCATCGACCAGGCCGCTGAGGACAAGCTCTGCGTCAGCCCGCGGAGGGACCCGGAATGCGAGCTCGAGATCGGGTGCGGATCAAGCCTCACTCCGCCCCCGAAGCCCCGCTGCCCCTTGAAGACCAGATCCTGCGCGAGCAGATCCATCTGCTGCGCGGCGTCTTCAGCGGCCTCACCGACGGCGTGGTCGCCGTCGACCTCGAGGGCCGCTTTCTCCTGTTCAACGAATCGGCCCGGCGCGTCCTGGGCATGGGACCCGAGGATGTCCCGCCGGCGAGATGGACGGAGACGTACGGGCTGTTCCTCCCGGACGCGAGCACTCCGTACCCGTACGAGCGGCTGCCCCTGGTCCGGGCCCTGCGGGGCGAGACGGTCCGCGACATCCAGATCTTCGTCCGCAACCCGCAACTCCCCGACGGCGCCTGGATCAGCGTCTGCGGGATGCCCTGGATGGACGGCGTCGGCCGGCCCCAGGGCGCGATCGCCGAGTTCCGGGACATCACCGCGCACAAGCGGACCGACGAGAGCCTCCGGCGACTCTCCAACGCCGTGGAGCAGACCGCGGACAGCGTGATGATCACCGATCGCGACGGCAGGATTCTCTATGTCAATCCCGCGTTCGAGAGCACCACGGGCTACACGCGGGCCGACGCGTTGGGGCAGACGCCGCGATTGCTCAAGTCCGGCAGGCAGGATCCGGGTGTGTACAGGAAGATGTGGGCGGCGCTCACCTCGGGCAAGGTCTTCCGCGGCACGTTTGTCAACCTCAAGAAGACCGGCACCCCTTACTGGGCCGAGCAGACGATCACCCCCATGCGGGACGGGGGCGCGAACATCACTCACTTCGTGTCCGTGGCGCGGGACGTCACGGAGCTGAGGAAGAGCCAGGAGAGAGAGATCGAGTTGCGCCTGGCGAGCCGGGTGCAACAGCGGTCCTACCCGCGCGCCGCGCTGCAGATCCCGGGCGTCGAAGTCGCCGGAATCGCCCACCCGTGCGCCCTGATGTGCGGAGACTACTACGACTTCATCCCCAGGCCGGAAGGCCAGCTCGCAATCGTCGTGGGTGACGTCACCGGGCACGGGCTCGGCCCGGCGCTGGTCATGGCGGAGACCCGCGCCTATCTGCGCTCCTGCCTGCGGACGGGCTCGAGCCTGGACGAGACTCTGCAGCTCATCAACGGCATGCTGACGGACGACCTGGAGCCCGGCTACTTCGTGACCCTGTTGTTGGCCAGCCTGGATGTGAGCACCGGAATCGTGACGTACGTGAACGCCGGCCATCCGACTGGCTATGTGCTCGACGGTTCCGGAGAGGTCAAGTTCGCGATGGAAAGCACGTGCACCCCCCTGGGGGTGCTCGCAGACCTGCGGGGAGGGCCTCACCAGGCGTTCCACTGCGAGCCGGGCGACATCCTGGTGCTCCTCTCCGACGGCATCCTGGAGACCCCGGGACCCGAGGGCGACTTCTTCGGGACCGAAAGGGCGCTGGCGCTGGTCCGCCGGCACTGCTGCGATTCGGCGCAGCAAATCCTCGAGCACCTCTTCGCCGGGGCGCACGCCTTTGCGCAGGGCGAGTCGCAGCTGGACGACATGACGGCAGCGGTTTGCAAGATCAACGCCGCGAGATGAGCGGCGGGCCGGTCCGCTGCGGATCCCGTTCCCGCCCGCCAGCCGCTCTGCCGGCTCGCGCACCGACCCCAGGTCGGGTAGACTGACGGCTGACGCCGCCTCTTCCAGGCGGCGTCCTGCAAGGGGGATCCGCTGTGAAGCACCTCGACCTCTTCCTCACCGACGCGCAGCTCGCCTCGGAGCTCTCCCGCTGCGTCTACTGCGAGGAGAAGCCGTGCATGCAGGCTTGCCCCGCCGACTGCTCGCCGGCCGACTTCATCATGGCCGCCCGGGGCGCCACGCCCGCCGACTACGCGCGCTCGGCCGGCATGATCATGGCCAAGAACCCGCTGGGCGGGGTGTGCGGCGCGGTGTGTCCCGACGTCTACTGCCAGGCGGCCTGCTCGCGGAAGCTCTTCGACCGCACCATCGAGATCCCCATGGTGCAGGCGGCGATCGTGGCCCGAGCCAAGCAACTGGGCGTGCTGGCGCCGCTCGAGGAGACGCCGACCAACGGCAAGAAGGTGGCGATCGTGGGCGCCGGCGCGGCGGGGCTGGGGGCGGCGGGCACGCTGGCCCAGCTCGGCTACGAGGTGGACCTCTTCGAGCGCGAGGCCAAAGCCGGCGGCGCCGTGCGCCTCGTGCCGCGCCACCGGCTCGACCACGACGTGCTCGACACCGACATCGCGTGGCTGCTGCAGCACCGGCGCATCCGCCTGCACGCCGGGCAGCGCGTCGAGGACCCGGCGGCTCTCCTGGCGAAGGG
>Ga0315286_10000819_pt1 | contig 27149 bp, 33 predicted proteins | sample YL17G10_0_MG_FD_205038 | JGI IMG/M metagenome (GOLD analysis project Ga0315286, IMG submission 205038) | Sediment microbial communities from Yellowstone Lake, YNP, Wyoming, USA - YL17G10_0 | ecosystem: Environmental > Aquatic > Freshwater > Lake > Sediment | place: USA: Wyoming | collected... | reverse complement strand
AGGGTGCAGGTCGGGTGCAGGTCAATTGCACCCTCTTTCCCTAGCAATTCCCAAGGCTTACGGCAAAAGTGCATGAAGTGCATAGGTTGGCTATAGATACGCTTAGGTAATTCACAACAGACAGGGAGAGGAAGAAATTTCGATGTGGATCTATAGACAACCTATGCACTTCCTGCACTTTGGTTGTAACTATGTGAAATCATAAGGAAAACCGGGTGCAAATGACCTGCACCCGACCTGCACCCTGTTGCACCCGACAGTGTCTAACGCACTTCCACACATGTGGGTGTTGCAAAAGCTTTTTGTGGTACTCCGCGCCGTGGTAACTTTTCGTCTTGGACATACTCCTCACGCTCTCGGTCAGATACCGCTCGGGGGACCATTCGGATCTCCACCGTCTGGGGGTCGTGTTGTTGAGTGCAGAAAAGCACTGGCGGGGCAGAGGTTCTTTCCACATTATTACACCCGACGACGACGAGGTACGTGCCGAGGTTGCTCGTCTCTCTCTGGATGTACCCGTCGTTGTTCACACTGACGAAGCGGTGCTGCCTGGGGTGCCCGACGCGCTCCACCCGTGGTGGAAGCAACAGCTTCTTAAGCTCGCTGCGGCGAAGACGACCGTCGCTTCCGACTTCTACCTCGTCTTGGACGCCGACTGTTTCTTCACACGAGAGACGAGCGACTCTGACCTCGTGCTCGACGGTCGCGGGCGCTACTCCTACGGGACAGGCAACGGGTACTCCAAGAAGTCTTGGTATCGAGGGTGTGCGAAGCTCGGTCTGCCCACCCCAGAGCGATTCGTGAACACCACGCCGTTCGTGTTCAACACGCGGCTCGCGCAGGATGCCTTCGCGTTCGTTCAGAAGGCTCCCGAGAGCATCGGCATACTTGGATGGAGCGAGTACACCCTCTACCACTCGCTCGCGGTGCGGAACGGTCTGTGGGATGCACACCACGTCGAGGCGAAACCCTTGATCGACAACGCCGTGTGGACCCCGCAAGAGTTGTTGACCTGGGACGCGAGCGCCTGCGAGGGGCCGCTCTGTCTCGTGCAGAGCAGCGTAGGGGTTTTCCCCCAGGAGGTTCTCACGTTGATGTAGCTTCCCAGCCCACGGTTTAGGTGTTAGGGTAGCGCCCTACACCGCAGTCTCCGTCCCTTGTGTTTGAGGTAGAACATGGTTGCAACGCCTTGGCAGATCACCCGACAGGTCGGCTGTGATCACATTCTCCAGATGAATAGTGGAGCGGATGCGGATCCGGCACTAAACATGGTCCTTAACTCGTTCAACCCTGATGGGAGTCGGACGGGGCCTGGTCGGCCGGGGAAGAATCGGATCGCGTTCATCCTCACGCACCCGGCACTCGACGAGATCCCCCAATCAGAGGGCTCCGACTCGGAAGCCCAGGTGGCCTTCGCTTTGGACTCAGCGATCCTCTACCAAGCGCCACCGCTGATTCTCTCCCCAACCACCGATGCGAACTACCTGGGCGGGACGCCAAAAGACTTGAGTAAGATCAACCCGATCATTCACGTCACGCCGCTGTCGCCTTCAAAAATCCCCGTCGTAAATGGTCCGTTCTCCTTCCCGGCAGGTCAGGCGGGCGCGTATGTGGTCTACAACCAAAACCCGCTCGCAGGCCCACCAGTGCCCCGCTTACCCCTCGCCATCTCACAAGCAGACTTCCTGACCTTACTACCGACCTCAAAACCGGATGTTAACGGGGTGCTGCTTTTCGCCTTCGGCGTCTCCAACAACGTGTTCGTTGGCTCTGATCCACCCTCCGCATTCGCAGGCTCGTTCCAGGTCGAGATCGACTGGTCTCACTCCCTCGCAAGCTAAACGTGCGGAGGCCAGGTAACAGACCTGAACCTGCTTCTCGGCGCGAGCCGCTGGATGATCCAGCGGACGAAGAGCGGTACGCCCTCTTTTTGCAGAAAATAGCCGACGACATGCGGCCTTACGAGTTGGGGCATTTGCGTAATGCAATGCAAGCCTCGCTTGTGGCGTACAGTGCGCTCAACGCCGCACTCCGTGTCCATCTCCACCGGAAGCTCGCACTCGACGCGCAAGAGCGTGACAGGGACGACGCTTCACCAGCGTACAAACGCGCAAGCGGTGCATTGCAAACCCTAAAGTCCGCTATCCAGACTTGTGTCGAGGAAGCAGAGCGGAAAACGACACTGTGAGACACCGAGGGAGACGCGCCAACCACACCGTGTTAGGGTGAGGTCGCCGTCCCTGTTGTGTCTGGCCTGAGTGGTGTCTTCGCTCGGGTCTGAGCCACAAAGTTCGTCAGAGGTCTTTGAGGGGATAACGACGCAACAGGGACGGCTTCAATTCGGCTTGTTCTGTGGGCTCGTCGCCCTTGACAGGATGGAGCGCGGCATCGCCTCGATGCGCTCTGTTGGCGTCTTGAGCCGGATCCCTGAGAAGTAGCGGTAGCCGTTGACGATCTTGATGGTGAACTGTTTCTCCACCGCAGCGTAAAAGCGTTTTCGCTCGTGGAACGTCTTGGTCTTTGTGTCGGTGCTGTGCTCTTCGTAGGCGGCCCACAAGGCCGCTCGCTCGACGGTGCCCGTGGCCTCCACAACACACCACTTCTCCACGAGATCCTTCAGAGGGTCTTGCTCCTCACGGTAGGCCGCCGTCGCCGCCAGAACCTCCTTGGGGACCAGCAACCCGTCCCGGCACCAGGCACGAGCCTCCTGGGCGATGCGCGCCCAGATACCAGGGGCCTCGGCCAGGAGCTTGCGCGGCATCTCCTTGTCGGGCGCGCTCTTGAATGACGCGAGGAACTCGATCACAACCAGACGACGCCAGATGCCTTCGTCGGTGCCGCGCACATGCGGGAGGTGGTTGATCGCCAACCACAACGTGAACTCCGGTTTGTAGCTCCAGTTGTCCTGCCGCATCTTGCGGCCGGTGATGGTGTCGCCGCCGGTCAACTCTTTGATCAGGGACTCAGCGAGCGAGCGGCCCTCGTCCACCTCCAACGAGGCTACGAAACGCTTACCGTGCATGTCCATGCGCCACGTTTCGTGCTTGTCCTGCCCCTTGGCCGTGAGCATGTTGCTGCTGTTGGCCGCGAACCCGTAGCCACTCCCACCCTGGCCGAAGAGTTCCAACATCAGGCCGAGGAACGTGCTCTTACCGTTCGCGCCGTCGCCGTGGCAAAAGAACATCTTCTGCTCGTCGGTGACACCGCACGCAGAGTAGCCGAGCGCACGCCAGAGGAAGTTCACCATGTGCTGGTTGTCCTGCATGCAGTTGTTCAGAAACGTATCGAAGAGCGGACACTTGGCCTTCGGGTCGAACTCAAAAGGCAGAATGCGCGTGATGTAGTCTCTGCGTGCGTGCGGCTGGAGCGTACCCGTTCGCAGATCCAACGTGCCGTTGCGGAAGTTCAAGAGCCACGGGTTGTGATTGAACATGCTGAAGTCCGCGACGACCTCTGGCTGGGAGCGCGCGAGCGACGTGGCCGCTGCGACCTTCTTGGCCGTCTCAGACTTCAGCCCGAAGGCACGTATGCCCTCAATCAGTTCTTTCTTTTCTTCATAGTCGAACTCGGCGGCGGCCTTCACTTCGTTGCTGATGTTGGCGTCGTCCTTCACGGACTCAAACAACTCCTTCGCGAGCCAGTACTCCTCGTAGTGCGGACGCGCCTCGTCTGCGATGGTGCGGATTGTTTGCACCACGCGGCCCTGCACCAGATTGTCACCAGCCACTTGGTTCCAGTACGCGCCGGTCCATGTGATCCACGCATCCCACGTCGGCTCGTAGCGCACGTCGGCCTTGTGTTGGTCAACGAACCGCTCACCAAGGCCGAACTCGGTGAAGGGGCGCACAGGCATCTCGTTGACCAGGGGCGGATACCAGGGCTTCGACATGCCGTCTGCGATGGCGAGGTCCACCTGAGTGTAAGACGCCGCGCGGAGCGCCTCCACGTCTACCTCCGTGCTGGCCTTCGCGTACCTGTAGTCGAGTGCGCCGCGAACCATCGAGCGCAGCCGCTCCTCGGTGACGATGTGCGGACACCCCCGCGCGATGCGGAACACCTGATGGGATTTAAGATCGTAGATCGGACCAGGGATGGGTCTGTCGCAGATGCTCTGCACCAGTTGTTGCAGCAGAGCTTCCCAATAGTCCCGTAAGCCGGTGTCTATCGGCGCACGCTCCTGCTCGGGCAAGACCTCCTGGTAGTCGCGCTGTGTCGCGTCCTGCATGCCCGCAGGCAGCGGGAAGCGCAGTATCGCGTCTACGTCGAGGCCCAGGCCGTCTGCTTGCATGTGCCAGTACTTGGAGCGGTCACCGCCTGGGACGTAGTACATGTGACAAGCGTCTGCGCACTTCATGTCGGCGTAGTCGAGCAGCCCCAAGAAGTGAATCGCGCGCGGAAAGAACGCAGCCCACTCGGTAATATCGACGGGCCGCGAGAACTTGAGCATCACGCGGAGCTTCCACTGGCCGTCCTCCCGGTGGCTGAACGTCGTGTACACGATGTGGCCGTACTGCTCCAGGCCGAGCAACACTTGCGCAATGCCCTCCGTGGAGCCCTTGTCAATATCGACAACGAAAAAGTGAACACGCAGGACGTTGGCCGCGCAGCGTCGAACCGGCAACTGGTCAGGGAATTCAGCGGGCAGAAACAACGGCAGGCTCTGCTTCTCAGTTGCGTCTCGGAAGTTGTCGTCGTCGTCGAAGCCCTGTGCAAAAGTGGCGAAGTCAGGACACGTCTGCTGGTGTTCAATGAAGCGCGAGCGGACAACGTCGGTGCAGGCGGACCAGAAGAGCATTGTTCGACCTTTCAGAAGTTCAAACGCGAGCGAACTGTTCTGACTACGCTCCGCACATCAGTGCGTCAAGACTTGTAGACAGACTATTCGCAAACGCAAGATGGAGGTCGTCGGATGCCGTGAATATCGGGGGAGAAAAGTACACAGCACCCGACGACGGTCTGAGTGTACATGAACAATCTTGCCAAGGGCAGTTGACTTTTCGCTTGCGCACTCGCATATTAGACAGACAAGAAGGAATGCAAAAAATGAGTAAACGACGAACGACAACAACGCCGGTTGCAGTGTACCGATACGGACTTCGTGCGCCTGTCGAAAACGCGGAGCTTGTGTACGACCAGATGCGCGCCGCGCATCGGTACAGGAATGTGCTGGTCGGCATTGAACAAGCCAAACGACTGGCCGTGACTGAGGTTCAGCTTCGCTGTGGAAACCTCGCTGCGGTGGAATCCGAGTTGAGCGTGCTGTACGCCTCGACGAACGATGACAAGTCTGCGGCAGCCTCTGTTAGGGCGGAACGGAAAGCCCTGCGCAAGACGCTGGCACCGAGGATCAACACGCTCAAGGCAGAGCGTGCAGTGATCAAGGCTGCGATGCGCGGTAAGCCAGAGGACGTGGAGTTGTTGATCGTAAAGAACGCGGGTAAGTATTTCTTGGCCCACGATCAAAACGACACCGCTGCCATGGCTGGCTTGCGTGCCGAGCGTACAGGGCTGGATGCCCGCATGGTCCTGGTGCAGTGGGTAAGATCGGCTTACGAAGGGATCAACGAGCGCAAGACGGAACTTGAGAAAGCTGCGCGTGCGCAATGTGGCGTGTACTGGGGCACGTACCTGTTGATCGAGAAGGCTATAGAGGACGCAGCGAAGAAGCCAAACGGCCTCCAGTTCCGTCGCTGGGACAGGCACGGTCGCATCGGCGTGCAGTTGCAGGGCGGCGAGGACGCCAGTGCGCTTCTGTGCGACGAGGACACGCGGCTGCGAATCATCAACAGGTCGTGTGGCCGACAGCCGAAGTATGCGACGAACCCCGACGACCGTTTCAGGACGTTGCAGATCAGGATAGGCAGTGACGGTCGTGCGCCGATCTTCGCGACGTTCCCGCTGTTCATGGACCGCCCGCTGCCACCCAACACACGGATCAAAAACGCCTACGTCACGATGACCGAAGTCTCGCCGTCGAAGACCGACTGGCACGTCTGCTTCACAATCGAAAGTGCTGCACTTGCTCCCGGCGTGATTCATCGCGGCCTGGGTGTGGTTGCAATCAATATCGGCTGGCGCGCGAGCGATGACAGCTTGCGCGTCGGTACGTGGGTCGATGATCGCGGACGCACCGGAGAGATTAGACCACCGGAGTGTGCAATCACGCACTACGAGAAGGCGTCGAGCCTGCGCGCAATTCGGGACCGGATGTTCAACGCTGCGCGGGATCAGTTTAAGGCGCTGGGTGGCCTCGTATCCGAGCGTGCGGCCAACACACCCGCTTGGTTCACGGACGCTCTGCGGTGGGCTCACGCATGGCGGTCACCCGAGCGGTTGGTTCGACTCGTTGAGCGATGGCGAGAGCAACGCTTCGATGGTGGTGCGCTCGCGCTCTACGAAACGCTGGAGGTGTGGCGGCGGCAAGAGCGGCACTTGCATGACTGGGAGGACAACGCACGAATCAAAGCAAACCGCCAGCGAGACAACCACTACCGCGAGGAGGCGTTGAAGTTGGTGCGTGCGTACACGACGGTGGTGATCGGTGACGAAAACTACAGCGACCTGGCGGTCAAGCAGGCGGCGGATCCTGTGCCACAGCCGAGTGCGAACAGGTTTCATGCTGCGCCGTCGATCCTACGCGCGGAGATCCGCTCGTGCGGAAGCAAACACGGTGCGGAGGTTGAAGTCGTGGAGATGGCGAACCTCACAAAGACCTGTCACGCATGCAGCCAACTGTGTGTGTGGGATCAACGGCGGCAGGTGAATCACACATGCGAACACTGCGGCAGGCAGTGGGACCAGGACCAGAACGCCGCACGCAACATGCTGCGTGTGCATGCGAGCGGTCCAGTGTCGTCACAAACGACGCCACCGCTCGCGGAGCCCGAAGACAAGGCCGATGCGGAGGTTTCAGCCGCCGCCACCGGAGTCTATGACGTGGAAAGTCTGGCTGCCGAATGAACCGCTCGCAAACCGCAGTGCAAGTACGCAGGGTTGCTGCGGTTTGCGAGGACGGGCATCAAGGGATCGGAAGCCCTTCAAACATTCCGAGCAGATGTACGTGTCCCATTCGCCTGCCCCACCTTCCGCATCAAGGGATCGGAAGCCCTTCAAACATTCCGAGACGCGCGCTCGCTTCGTTCTTGGCGGTTCCGTCGGTCGCATCAAGGGATCGGAAGCCCTTCAAACATTCCGAAATGCATCTGCGCCGGTTGCACAGCCAGAACCTGAGCATCAAGGGATCGGAAGCCCTTCAAACATTCCGAGTCATGGGGATCTCCTGGACTCGCGGAAGGCGAGAAGCATCAAGGGATCGGAAGCCCTTCAAACATTCCGAGCCAGTGAGTCCGAAACTATCCAAGCGCCCGTGTATGTGCATCAAGGGATCGGAAGCCCTTCAAACATTCCGAGTACCCACGAACGAACGATGGCGTTCACGATTGCGCCGCATCAAGGGATCGGAAGCCCTTCAAACATTCCGAGGCCTGGAACCAAGCGACAACAAACTGCAACTCGGCGCATCAAGGGATCGGAAGCCCTTCAAACATTCCGAGAACGTGGACACGGTCCTCTCGCGACCGCTTCCCGAGCATCAAGGGATCGGAAGCCCTTCAAACATTCCGAGAGTCGGACTGATGCGAGTCGCGCTTGTCGCGACTACGGCATCAAGGGATCGGAAGCCCTTCAAACATTCCGAGCCAGCGATTCACACTGGATGCAGCAGCGTCGATATTGCAAAAGGGCAGTTGACTTCTCACTTGCGCACTCGCATATTCAATGGCCGTGAGTAGCTCTGCAAAAGACCCCGAGCAGCAGTTTCGAGACGACAACCCCGTGTCGCCGTCGCAGATCGAAACTGCGCGTATGTGTTGGCGCAAGTGGGGGCTCGACAAGCTCGACAAGATCCCGCGACCCTCCAACAAACACGCGCAGCGTGGTACCGACGCGCACACTGTGTTGGAACTGTGGGGCCGCGACGGCAAGATCATCGACCTCAACACCGACCTGGGGAAGATCGTCTCTGCGGGTCTGCCTTTTCTGCCGCGACCAGGGACGTACCTGACGGAGCACAAGTTCACGTTTCGCACCCCGCGTGCAACGTACCGAGGCGTGCAAGATCTGAAGAGCAAACCGGGCTCGCGGATCAAGAGCATCTGGGACTACAAAACGACCACCGACTTTCGCTGGGCGAAGACGCCAGAGATTCTGCGCAGAGACCCCCAGGCAAACATCTACGCCATGTCGGAGATCAAAGCCGCCGAAGCGGCCGGTGAAACAATCAACGGCATTGAGCAGAACTGGGTGTACTTTCTGGCGGACCCCAAGAAGCCGAAGTCCTTCAAGGTCCAGTTGCATGTGCTGCGCGACGAGCACACGCCGGTCCCGACCTGTGGGCCGGAGGTCAAGCGAGAGCACTTCGGCGTCATGCGTTTCGACGAACTCTACGAACGCTTCGACGAGATAGAGCAGACCTCAGAGCAGATCTTGGTGTACCGCAAGCTCCACTCAGAAGGACGCATCAGCGGAGCGGAGCTACCCCACGACGCAACAGCTTGCGGCGCTTTCGGGGGATGTCCATATCTAGGTAAGTCGTGCAAATTAACAGTCAAAGAAAGGATCACGAGCATGGAAAAACAACAGACACTGGCAGACAAGATGGCAGAGCGAAAGCGCGAGTTGGCCAAGGGGGTAACCCCTGGTCCAGCACCGACCGCGAAAACAAAAACAACAACAACAACAACAACAACAGCAGCAGCACCAGCGTCGATGACGGATCGCATGCGCAACAAGCTCTCCCTGGTCGCAAAGGGTGCTCCGATTGCGCCGCCGAAGCCCAGGGCACCAGCGACGAACCCACCCGAACAGTCCAGAGGTGTGGACCCCGATGAGCCGTTAGCGCAGGAGTGGAAGCCTCCGATCCTGCGGGTCGAAGCCCCAGAAGCTGCGGACGGCAAGCAGATGGCTGCGGCGGCCCTCCGCTGTGCAACCGCAACCCAGATTCTGGTGGCGTTAATCACACCCGAAAACGACGAGAGCCACATCCCTCGGGCGATTCATTTGGCAGACAAACTTCTTGTCGAGCTTGCTCGGTCATCGAAGTGATGTTCCCGAGCACAGTAGGGGAGAAGGCCGACAGACGGATCACCGTCTACGGTTTCTCTAACACAGTGTTGGCTATGGAGCGGGTGGGGGCTGAGAGCCTTGAGGAGGTTGTAGAGCACTTCAAGAAGCAACCTCGGGTTAGTCACATCTACGTCGTCTGGGTGGAGTTGTTGGACATCTACGGTAACTACCAACTCACCAGACCTCGGTACTTGAACTGGGAGCACGTTCGTTCCAACGATTGGTGTCGAACGGACAGCGTCGAGCTTTGTCGTGGTTGTCCTGCAATCGACCAGGATCCCGAAGCTGCGATCCGCAGGTTCCGCGCAGAGTGCGACGCCAACGAAGAGAAGGTGAGGAAGTATCAAGAGGAGAACCCTCCAATTGTATACAAACCCTACGCGGACGGAGGCCCACAATGCTTAGTCGAAAAATGAAAACCCAAAAAAGAGTCGGGGTGATCAGAGTGCATAAAGGTATGCCCTCGAAACCCTACGCAGCGAAAGTTGCCGAGTCTAAGCTGACCGCAGTCCTGCGTGATGCGTCGGCGCACGAGACCGAGGACGCGGAGACCGGCAAGCTCAAGCTCCATCCCTACCTTCGCAACCGCTTGCGCAAAGCCGAGAAGATTGCTGCACGCCGCTCAAGTAGTTGAGATGCTCAATGACCCCCACACGATAGCGCGAATGCAGAGGTACATCGGACGAGCGTTCAAGAGCGACGTGCCCGAGACGCCAGAGTTGCATCGTGTTTTGGATCTGCCGCGAAGAGTTTGGGAGGACAACCCAAACATCGAGTCCTTCTGTGACGCAGTCACGCAGTACCTCAAGACACCAGGCGGCACACAGCGTCTGCGTCCGGTGCAAGCGATTGCGTTGCAGGAGATTCACGACTGCGGCGGGATGTTTGGTTCGATACCTGTTGGCGAGGGCAAGACGCTGATCTCGTTCTTGGCCCCTGTTGTGTTGAACTCCAAGCGCCCGTTGCTCGTGGTGCCTGCGCGTCTGCGCGCGAAGACCACACGCGAGTTCATCCTGCTGGAGCAGCATTGGCAATCCAACCCGAAGCTGGAGATCGTGAGCTACGAGAAGCTGTCGCGCGAAGGCGGCACGACGTTTCTCCAGGCGTACAAGCCAGACCTGCTGATCTTCGACGAGACACACAAACTCAAGAACCGCTCGGCCGCAGTGACGCGCAGAATCTCTGCGTGGATGAAGACGTTCCCCGAGACGCGCGTGATTGCAATGTCGGGTACTGCGACCAAGCGTAGCTTGCTCGACTTTGCACATGCGCTGCGGTGGGCTCTCCCCGACTGCTGTCCCCTGCCCGCTCCGGTCCAAGAGCTTGAGTCGTGGGCGGCAGCCGTGGACGAGATCAAGACGCACGAAGCTCGGGCCTCCACAGGCCCAGGGGCGCTGCTCGTCATGTGCAACGCACAGGAGAAGCAACAAGGCCGCGAGGGTGTGCGCTCTGCTCTTCGACGCCGCCTACAAGAGACGCCTGGGGTCGTTGCGTGTCACAGCAAACAGCTTGTGGACACCTCGCTCAACATCTCGCTCTTGCTGGAGGACGACTACAACGAGCGCATCCGTGAGTTGGCAGGGCGGCTGAACGAGGGCTACCTGCCCAACGGCGAGATCTTTATCGTCGAAGGAGCCCCCGACAGCCTAACGGCGCTGCAATCGCGTTGGCGCATCATGCGGACGCTCACGAGCGGCTTCTGGTATCGCTGGGAGCCTCAACCACCAGCGGACTGGCTTGCGCTGCGAGCGAGTTGGAAGAAGGTTGTGCGGCGACTTCTGGAGGAGCATCTGTCCGGCATGGAGTCAGAGGCGTTGGTCACACGCGCGGCCCAGCAAGGCAGGCTCGGCCTCGCGGCCTGCGACCTGTACCGAAGTTGGGCAGCGGTCAAAGACGCACACAAGTGGAAGGTGGTTCCCGTTTGGGAAGACGATTGCATCATCCGCAGGGTTAAGGACTGGGCCAAGAGTCACCAGGGTTTGATCTGGGTGAGCGAGGTTGCGCTCGGGGACAAGCTCCAAGAGGTGTTGGGGTTGCCGTACTTCCGCACGATGGGCCTCGACGACATGGGCCGCGCAGTCGAGTCGATGCGGCCGTCAGACGGCAGCATCGTCGTGAGCGTTGCATCCAACAGCGAAGGACGGAACCTCCAGGCGTGGAATGAAAACCTAGTGATCTCCCCACCACCAACCGGCACCGTGTGGGAGCAGATGATCGGACGCACGCATCGCCAAGGGCAGCAGGCCGATGAAGTGTGGGTTGACGTTGTGGTCGGCTGCAAGGTTGAGGCGCAGTGCTGGGAGCAGGCCGTCAAAGACGCGAGGTACGCGAGCGCCGTCGAAGGCCCGAAGAAACTCAACTACGCAACGATAGACCACACTTTTTCTGTCCCGCGTCCAGACGGAAGTCTGTGGTAGGGGTTGACAGAGTTTACGTTTGCGATTACGAATACCGAGCAGTACAACAACAACAACAGCAGAGGGATACAACATGGGAAACTATTCTGGGATTGGTGACGCGAAGGTTTTCAAGGGTGGTGGTCAGTACTTCAAGCCGGGGCGCTACAAGGTCGCCATTCAGGCCGTGAAGTGGGTGAACGCGGCTGTCGGCGGTAAGCAGTTCACCGTGATTGAGACCAAGGTGTTGGAGTCCAACAACACCGAGGTGCCGGTCGGCTGCGAGCGCAGCCAGGTGATCGACATGATCGGCGTCATGGGCCTGCCGACCGTCAAGGCTTTCGTGGCGGCCGTCAGCGGCTTCGACGGAACTGTCGCGTCACTCAACAGTGACGTGGAGCAGTACTGGGCGGGCATCACGGGGGAGACCCGCGACTTCGCAGGCATCTGCGATCTGATCGCATCCGACGTGAACCCATTGGCCGACGAGGTCATGGACCTTGAGTGCATTGAAGTGGACACGCGGACTGGTGGCAAGTTCACCAAGCACGTCTGGGCCACTCGCGCTGCTGCCTAAGACGTTGGACGGCCCGAGGGTTGTTTGGCCCAGGGTGCTGTCTAGTACGGCGTGTTGCTCCGAGCGTGGGTTCCAAACGCCATCGGAGAAGTGCGAACCCTCCAACTGCTCGGCGGCGTTGGAGGGTTCGTGCGCTTTGTTGCGGCGAGGGGGTTGGAAGATGGACAACGAAGAGACGTTGACGTGCCCGGTGTGTGGAGGCTCTGCACCTTCACGAGGCGTGCTCGGGCGGCGCAGGCACTACCTCTGCCGCGCCTGCGGTACGTGGTTCTCAGAGGAGCAGGAGCAGGAGCAGGAGCGTAAATGATCGTAGGCTTTGACACAGAGACCCGCCTGATTCGCCCAGGGCAGCTAGCGCCGCCGATGGTCTGTCTCACGCTGTCTGTGGGCAAAGACTCGTGGCTGTACCACGCACACGACCTGGGGCCCCCGGTGTCGCGGCAGTCGTCGAAGCCACCGGCTCAGACGGCGCGCGAAGCTTTTCTGTGGTTGCTCGACCAGACGGCTTGCGGTCTCAACACGGCGTATGACCTCGCTGTGTGTCTGCGCGAGTGGCCGGACCTGTACCCTCTTGTGTTTCGCAAGCTGGACGAGGGCACGATTCTGGACGTTGGGTTGAACCAACAGCTAATCGACAACGCCCACGGCCAACTCAAGTACTTCACCAACACGCGAGGCTACAGCCTCAATGCGTTGGAGCACCGACTGCTCGGCAGAGATCGCAAGACGCAGAAGTACGGCCCCGAGTCCTGGCGGCTCCGTTACCGTGAACTCGAAAACGTAGCGCCGCAGGACTGGCCGCAAGAGGCTGTGGAGTACGCTCTGGAGGACGCTGTCGGGGCGCGCGAGATCTGCGAGGCGCAGCACACCGGCAAGGATGCGCAGTTCCTCAAAGACGCCGCAGCGCAACAACGCGCAGGCTTCGCGCTCCACTTGCTCATGTGCTGGGGCGTGATGACAGACCCCGTACAGATTGAAAAGCTACGAGTGCTCGCGACCGAGAAGTACGAGGAACTCACAGGGTCTCTGGTTAACGAAGGACTCGTGCGCGGTGGTGTTGGTATCCGCGCCAACCTTCGTTGGACGCGCGACACGACAGCCGCAAAGAAGCGCATGGTCGAGGTCTGCAAGGCAGAGGGCATACCCATCAAGCTCACCAAGACGGGGTACAAAAAGGCCGAGGAGTTACTGGACGCAGTGCCGAAGGAGAAAAGGCATCTGTACACACACCAGGATCTCCTGACACCAGAAGAGTTTCTGCGGTACACCTCCGTAGACGCGGATGCCTGCACTGCAACGTGTGACGAGACGCTTATTGCGTACTCGCTCCGCTCGCAACTGCACACGGTCGTCAAGACACATGTGCCCGACCTGCTCCTGGGCGAGGTTACACCGATACAGCCACGTTACACCGTGATGGTGGACTCAGGACGCACGGCGTGCAGTAAGAGTCGCAGCGACGAGGGCAAGAAAATGCTCTCACCGACAAACGGTTTTCAGTTCCAGAATCCGAAGAGATCCTTCCAGTGGATCCCACCGGGGCAGAAGACCTCGGTCCCGCTGTTTCCACCTGGCGTAGGCATCCGAGAGTGCTTCACTGCTCGCCCAGGCAAGCTGTTTGCCGACAACGACTACGGCGGCCTGGAGCTACACACCGGAGCCCAGGTGTGCCTTGCAACTGTCAAACACTCCGAGTTGGCGAAAGCTCTGAACGCAGGTACGGATCCTCACCTCGACTTCGCTGCGTCGATGATGAACACGACCTACGAGGCAGCAAAAGCCGACAAGCACACCGCGAAGGTCAAGTACTTCCGACAGTTGGCCAAGGTCGCGAACTTCGGTCTCCCTGGTGGGCTAGGTCTGAGAGGTCTGCTCGGCTTTGCGCGAGGCTATGGCGTAAAGCTCACAGAGGCCGAAGGCAAGAAGTTGATTCACGACTGGTTTGGTAAGTACCCAGAGTGGCGCGAGTACTTTGCGTGGGTTCGCGACAGAATCATCCTGACAGACGCTGGTGAACAGTACGGTGACTTTGAGCAGTTGTACGTCGGCCGCGTGCGCGGCAAGTGTCGATACACCAACGCATGCAACACGCTCTTCCAGGGTCTCGGGGCCGATGTGGCGAAGCTTGCGCTCTATGAAGTGGCGAAGCGGTGCTACTCAATCGTTGCGCCGGACGAGGTGCTCTACGGAGCGCGGCCAGTGGGGTTCATTCACGACGAGATCTTGGCCGAGGTGTCAGAAGAGCAGGCCCACGAGCAGGCGTTCCAGATGTCCGAGGTCATGGTGCGCGAAGGCAACAAGCTGCTGCCGGACGTGCCGGTGCGTTGCGTGCCCGCGCTCTCAAAGCGTTGGTGTAAGGAAGCCGAAGCAGTCTTCGACCGTGGTGGTCGGCTGCAACCTTACGACCTAGCTCGTGATGGTCGTTGGGAAGTGTTCTATGACCAGAACGCGAGCGACAAGGTGAAGTGGGCGGCATGAAAAAGAAACCAAAACCAGACGTGATCCCGGCATCCATGACTGGGCACTACAACTACGCTCAGATTTACCGGAGGTTGGGCAACTTATCGCTTCAGTACATCGCCACGTATGAGGAAGGGAAGGGTAGGGTTCCCGATTGCGTCGAGAGCCAAACTGTGCAGGAAGCACTCGACAATATCGACGGTCAGTTGTTGGCAGAAGCAACCGCAGCGCAGCCCGACACCGATCCCGTCAACCACCCCCGGCACTACACTGTCGGCAAGATTGAAGTGATCGACGCCATCGAAGACTGGAAGCTCGGCTTCCATCTCGGCAACGTCGTCAAGTACGTGGCGCGAGCGGAGCACAAGGGCCGTGTGCTTGAAGATCTCCGCAAGGCTCGCTGGTACTTGGACCGAGCGATCCACGGACTGGAGAAGAAGTGATGGGCTCTACAAGTATCGACACTTGCAAGGTCTGCGGCGAGCGCGGTTACCCGGTGAACATCCCAGGCGGAACCGTCTACACCTTCATCTGCACGGCGGAGATGGTTAAGATGCACGACGAACCGTCGCGAGAGATCAAAGCGTGCCCCGACTTCGGTTGTAGCGGTCGAGACAAAATCATCGGCTCTCGGAGCGACAAGTGACGAACAAAAGGCCAGCAGGAGAGTGCCCATACTGCAAAAAGCTTGCAGCGTTGCGGTTCGACGGCACGCTCAACAAGCACGGCTACACCCAGAACCGAGGTGGACACCTCGACAAGTCCAGAAGCTTTTGCGAAGGCAGCGGAAAGATGCCGCAACCATCACTCGTTGCAGTTGACACAGCTTGCGATTGCGCATAGGTAATAAGCATGACCACCCTGTTCCAACTAAAGAAGGCAACCCGAGACGGCGAGTGTCACGCGATGCGTTGCACGGCTGAAGTACGCACTAAGGTTCGTGAGAGCGACATTGAGCACACGATCTATGAATCGGAAATCTCTCCCATCGTTGATCTCCTACCTCTTTGGGGGGCGAAAGGAGCGGATCTGTGCGTGAGGCACAGCGATGTCGCTATCGTCTACGCGAACCGAATGTTCCTAGCGAAGAAGCCTCCAGAGGCGGCTACCATCGTCGTTTCGGAGCGCGAGACCCAAGGCGCTAAACTCGTTGGCTGGACCGCGAAGAGCACAGCGAGCCAGTGGCTCGCCAAGGTGACGGATGCTGCGGACAGCTTGGAGGTCAGACTCCAAGAGGCCGAAGACGCGCTGGCGCTCGCGCAGGGTTACAGCATCGAGACGCAGACGGATCTGGAAGACGTCGGGGCTTGGGCGCAGGAGGCCAAGGCCCAGGTCAAGGCCATCTCGGCTCAGGAGAAGGAGATCACAGAGCCGCTGGGCACAGCCCTGTCGAGGCTGCGCGACATTTTCAAGCCAGCCAAGCGCACCTGGGCCTCCGTCGAAGACACGCTCCGCGCAAGTCTCGTCGCCGCGAAGACACGCGAGGTTGAGCGCAACAAACAGTTAATGATGGAAGCTGCGGACGCACACGCCAACGGCGAGGACGCCTCCGAGGTTTTGGCGCGCGTGACGAGTACGGCAGGCATCTCTGGTGTCAGCATGACGTTGCGCTGGGTCGCAATTCTCGTGGACGCAAACCTTCTGCCGGACGCATACATCGTCCGAGTACCCAACGTGAAGGCGCTCAAAGACCACTGCACGGCGGCGGGCGGCGACGAGCCTGGGCCGATCCCAGGCGTCCGTTTCGAGTTGGACGTGGCCTCGCGGATACAGGCAGCCAAATGATGTTGGAACAGATCGAGCGGAAGCTGAAAAAGCTTCAGGAGGCAAAGAAAATGCAAACAGAGATGAAGCCTGGGTCCACCTCAAAGCAGCCGAAGATCAAGGGCCTCACGCAGACGTTGGGCGTACACAACTGCCCGGTGTCTCTGGTGGAGAGCCTGGGGGCTATTGCGCGAGCCGAGAGTGCAGTGCTGGGCCGCAAGGTGCCGGTCGGAGAGGTCGTGGTGCGTCTGCTGGAGGCGGCCGTAAAGGCCGAGGGCCTGTGAAGGTAGAAACCGTCCAGGTTGTGGTAACGCGCAAAACTCCGACGCTTGGTCTCACCGCGAAGAGTTTCTTGAGTGCAGATGCAACGGAGACTACGTCGGCGGTAGGGGTGCTGCGCCTGTTGACAGTCGAGGAGAGCCGCAAGCGAGAGCTACCGAGGTTCCGATGAACATACGCGAACAGATTGCAGAGATAGACCCAGACGTTGTGCTGTTTGAAGATCTCGACGCTGCATTGCTCGGACTGTGCTCGACCTTTAACCAGGAGCCGGTGGCCTGCTACGACCGAGACAAGTGTGTCGAGATTTTCATGGGCAAGGGGATGACCCACGAGGAGGCTGTGGAGTGGATGGAGTTCAACGTGCTGGGGCTCTACTGCGGAGCGCGGACGCCGGTCTTTCTGTTGAGGCTCGTATGACAGAGGCTGTCGAGTACGTGTGCGCGATTGGCGGCTGCAACAACATCGCAACGCGAGTGCGCCAGTTCGACCACGAGCCACACGTCGTGTACCGATGGTGCGACATGCCGCACGCTGGCGGCACGCTCAAGCCGAGAGCGAAAGCGATGCCCGCGCTGCTGATTACCGAGGCATCCACGGCTGCGTCGGGGCCTCTCACATCCCTTGTGCGTGACATTCAAGCTGTGGCGATTGCAGCGGCAGACGCTACACCTGACGATCAACCGAGCGCCGCCCCGGTATTGCTGCCGGGACAAAGCGAAGCTCGGCTGGAGGGCGCTGCGGCCGATAACCGCAGCGAGCCCTCCACTTACGAACCTCCATGCGGACCAGAGTGCGAGGGTTGTCAGATTGACGAGGCCGAGGGAGCGGACAAGCGGACGATTGCTCGCCTGGGCGATAAGTTGAGGAACGCCACTGCACGAGCCGAGGAGCGCGAAGCAGCGAGAGCTACACTCGATGCTTTGTGTCTGAAGGTAATCGCGGAGCGGGACGAGGCGCGCAAACAACTCGGCGAGGCACTGATCAACTCAGAAGAGCGTCTCGCCCACGCGAACCAGCTACAGGCCGACATCGAAGAGGAACAGCGCGGTCGCCTTCTGCTGCGCGAGCGTCACGGTGCTCGCGATGACGAGACGTTTGGGATGTTCATCGAGCGTGCCATCAAAGAGCGGCCCGCAGTCGGCACCACGCATCCGGTCGCGGTTGCCGATGCTGACCAGCGAGCGCATCCCGAAGCGCGTTGGGTCGGGGTGGGTGGCTACATAGGCATGTTCACCCGCCTACCCAATCGCGCACCCGAGGCCGTCAACGTCTCGCGACTGACGCCGACCGTGATCTCGCCCGCGTGCAACTGCGATGAGTTGATCGCAGCGCGCGAGACGCTTGCGCGGCTGACGAGTGAGCGGGACGCGCTGACCGCACGGCTACAGAGCGAGCACGAGACGCGGTGGTGGGCGACGTACAACGTGGCGTTGACTGGCGTGCTTGCGTACTCGGGCAACGAGCCGCCTCTCACAAAGTCGCCGCACAAAGAATCCGCGCTACACGCCGACGCAGCGCACGGGCCACGGGGGAGCAAGTGAACTTTTCCACGGCGTTTCTTCTGATTATGATCATCGCTGTGATGTACTCGGCTGTGTCGTGGCCTAACACGTCTGGGTCGGATCGCGCCGGGTGTCACGTACTCTGCCGAGGAGCCAAGGCCAAGAACTACGAGGCTTCTCCTCTCTACGGTTGTGTTTGCTACGACCCGATGCCCGCGTTTGTGATCACCGGAGCGTGCAAGTGACCAACCCCCGCACACCCGCAGAGGCGTTGCGACGGGCGGCGTGGAAGGCGTTTGGTGCCGCTGCGTTTTCGCTTCGCTGCCACGACTCTGCGTATGCGGAGGATCGTGTTAGCGACGAAGAGAAGTACGCTGCTGAATGCGTGACCGAGCAAAGGATTGGCTACACGCTGCTGGTCGAAGCCGACCGCCTCGACGCGCTCCCGGTGGCGGAGTTGAGTGCGAACGCTGTAATGCGCTTTGGTGACGCCGTGTGTGATTCGCTGCACGTCACGCGCGGCTCGGCTTGGGTGAATGGGCGAGAGACTATCGCCGCTCTCCGCGCTGCTGGTTTCGCGGTAACGGTTGCGCGGATCGTCGAGGTGGCCAAGTGAGCGACGCGGTATTCAGTGCCGAATACGCGCGTGAGTTGGTGGAGTACGCGACCAGGGGCGCGACGTTTGTTTCGTGGTGCTCGGACTCCGAGCACGGCGATTGCTTCGACGGGCCGAACGAAATGCCAGACCCCGCACACCACTGGGAGCCACGGGCAACCATCGTGGGCAATCATGCGAGCGGCGAATACGAAACGGGCCGGGACATCGACGGCGCGCACTGGCGCTACTGGTACCGCGAGACGTTTGCGGCGTACATGTTCTGCGATGCGTTCATTGACTTCATTGGCGAGCCGCACCCAAACCGAGAATCCTACGTCGATGCGTGGCATGCTCTAGACGATCTCCGCAGCCGTTTCACCGCGAACATCGACGCGCTAGGCGCGTGGTGGGGCGTATGATCGACCACATCAGCAAGGAGCGGGTCGCGTCTTCGTTGGCGTGGATCGACGACGGGCTTTCACCGAAGACGTTTGGTTTTGCACTTACCGAGCTTGGCGAACACGCCGCTCGGGGATGCGACGACGAGCGGAGCGGACTTCACAAACTCTTTGCAGTCCTCCCGACGCATCGACTTCATCTTGGAGGGGTCGTAGTGGATCAGAGCGTTGGCTTGCTGCTTCGGTGCGACGGTGCCGCTGCCTGCTGTTTTTGGTAGAGAGTCCAGCGGGAACGTCTTGACCAGCGTGCCGTCAACGAACGCATGGACGTTTTTGGCCTTGTCGCGTATCACACGCAGCCGACCGGCCTCGCTCACGACGAAGGACGCGCCTTTCACGACGGCACCGTCCACCACGTCCACGACCTTGCCTTTGCGTTTCCCCTCCATCTCCATGATGGACCAGGCGCGTTGCTTGCGGAACTGCGGGCTCAGGTTTCGGTAGACTCGTACACGCATGGGCCCAGGATGGCCGCTCCGCGTTCTGAAAGTCTATAGGGGCTACCTCAAACGCCTGCGCCGAGACACAGAGGCTCGGCGTTCTTGGCGGTTGTGCTTCGACACTGTGCCGGTGCGGAGCATTGGTTTGTTGTGTAGCCACTCCAGCGCCTTCTCCGCAGCCAGGGCGTAGGTACGGTGGATGAAGATCTCGGAGGTCACTCGCGGGTTGTCGGGGGTGCCTGTGTCGTGTTTGACCAGGATGGCGCAGCCGCCGTGAACCACAGTGGCGCAGACGCAGTCCGGTGCGATGTCGCTCTCGTAGACGATGCGAGCCACGGCCTCTTCGGCCTCGTTGCGTGCGTCCGAAGCAGTGTCCTGAAGCTGTGCGCTCCGCACACCACCGACAAACCACCACCAGAGCGTCATCCACAATGTCTTAATCCAAGCCATCTCTACCTCCAGTTGACCCAACTCACTTCGACTTTGTCGTCCTGCATCTGCTCGGCGTACTCCAGCGGTGTCTCGCGCGAGACGCACTCGATTGTCAGATAGTCGTACTGCGGGGTGTGCTTGGTCTGCCCGCCCAGGGGGCCGAGGAAGTGCGGCCGGTGGATTAGGAACGCGATGCGCGTCGGCCGTACAAAGCGCCAGCAGAGGTTGAAGCGCCCGAGCCCTTGCAGGGCTCCTGCTCGGATCAGGCTGCAACACCTGGGAGCCCAGAGCAGGCCCTGGCGCAGGTACACACCCTCACCGTCCGCAGCGTAGGGCGGATTCTGGATGCACACGTCGGCGGCGTAGCTCTGTGGCGGCGGCACGCTGAGAAAGTCCGCACAGACGACTGTGGCGTGAGGTCTCCAGTGTTCAAGCTCGGAGACCCGCTCGGGGTCTATCTCGAAACAGAGCACGTCGCGCCGGTCGGGCACGAGAGCGCCCTCCCCGGCCGAGGGCTCCAGCACAACGTCCTCGTCGGCTATCCGACACCACGCAAGGAAGGCTTCCGCCACACCTGGGGGTGTGAACCACTGACACAGGGTCTCGGGATCCATCACGCCCCGAAGAGCCGCAGCAGCTTGTCCGGCTTGATCGGAGCCCAGAGGCACAACCGGCCGAGGTGACCGGCCCGAGGCTCGGTTCCGGTCTCCCAGCGGCTGATCGTCGGACTCGACAACCCCAGTTGCTGGGCAACTTCAAGCTGCGTTAACTTCTTGCGCTCTCGCGTAGCTTTGAACCACTCGGGAAAATCTTGTGCCATACCGCAACCGTACACTATGCGGTTGCGTTTACGCAAGTTTCGATTTACGTTGGCTCACAATGAGCACCCCCGAAGAGCCGACCCCGACACCCTCCGAAGTTTTCGAGCAAGCGCGTCAGATCACGGAGGCGCTGTTGCCTCTACTGTTGCAGATGCAGATCGCTCCGAAGGTTGTGTTCCTCGCGCTCCAGATGACGATCCCCGTGATAGCAACGGCTGGCGGCATCTCGTTTGAGGAGTGTATGCGAACCCTAGCGATCAACATTCCGCTCGGTTATAAGGCGCTCACGCCCGCTCCAACCCCGGCGCTGCACCTCGCCCCCAGCGGGCAGAAGGAATGAAAATGACCAAGGACTACGACGACAACATCGACGACGCAGTGCTCCAGGCTATTGCAAACGAGAATGCGATGGTGGCGCAGGACAGCGCCGACGCCATGCTCCAAGAGCTTTTGGACAACCAACTTGGTGTCCACAGTGAAGAGGATCGCGACTTCGTCGTCTCTCTCTCACTCGTGGTTGGCGTGGGCGGTAGTATTCCCGAGGGGAGCATCCCGACGCTTCGGCGGATCTACACCGAGTACGCCAACAGCCAGTACGTCTAACTCTGAATTCGCAGAGCGACACAAGCACCTCTGACAAACAGGTTTCAACATGACAACGAAAGCAAAACCAGCAAAGCAGGCACTGGAAGGGACTCGGCTCAATGCGTTTGGTGTGGACCCCGAGGCACTGATCATCATCGGGTACGACACGGAAGACGGCACTGAGCACCCGCTCTACGACGAGCGCGTGAAGCTCCCGCTGGAGGAGAGCATGGTGCTCAACATCCTGGTTTACGGCGTGTTTGAGCCGGTGCTCGTGCGCAAGAACGGACACGAGGTCGAGGTTGTGGACGGCCGCCGTCGTGTGCTCCACGCGCGAGAGGCAAACAAGCGCCTGAAGAAGGAAGGCAGCGAAGAGATCCGCGTGCCGGTGATGGTACGCAAGGGCGATGACGCTTCGCTGATGGGTGTTCAGATCTCTGCGAACGAGATCCGCCGAAACGACGAGCTTGTCGCGAAGGCCATCAAGGCCGCACGCTACGTCTCCAACGGACGCAGCGAGCAGGAAGCCGCTGTCGCCTTCGGAATGTCCGGCCAGACGATCAAGAACTGGCTCAAACTGGTGAGCCTGGACCCGAAGCTGCTCAAAGCCGTGGAGGGCGCGAAGATCCACCCGAGCGCCGCCTGGGGCCTCGCCAACCTGACGCGCGAGGAGCAGCGAGCCGCACTCGACGAACTCCTGGCCGGTGGTGGCAAGGTCACGGTCAAGAAGACGAGCAAGGCGGCGAGCAACGCCAAGGCCCGCAACAAAGGTGAAGCCGAAGGACAAGCCGCCCCAGGTAAGCGCCTGGTGACCAAGGTGCTCAAGCTCAACCACAAAGCCAAGGAACTTAACGCAGACTTCGTCAAGGGCGTCATGTGGGTGCTCGGGGACATCGGCCCGCGCTCTGTCGCCGGTCTCAGCGAACTGATCCGCGAAGCGAGCGGTGGGGAGGCATGATCAAAACAAAGGACTCGGTGCCGAGGAGCCGGAAGAAGACAGCGAAGCGGAAGAATCCGATGTACGCCAGCAGGTCCGCTGGCAACAAGAAGATGTCTCAGAGCATGCAGAACAAGCGTATGAGAGAAGCTCGTGCTGCCACCAAGAAGGCAAAACCGAAGAGCCCGAAGATCATCCGAGTGGTAGAGGTCTCAGTTAAGTTCCAGCCGGACGAGTATGGTAGGGGCGAGGGCAAGAAAACCACTTTCGAGTTGCCGAAGGAGGATCGAGTCGTCGGGTTCAGCATGTTGCCGCGAGAGGCCACTGGCCTTGTGGGTGAGGGTGTCTACGTGGCTATCGCAGTGGAGCGGTGGTTGTCGAAGGACGCACAGGGGTAGCGACCCAGTTGACAGCCCTGTTGGCCAAAACTACCATGCCCTTGTGCTCTCCGTTGGGTCGGGGCGTGCAACCGAAGCCCGCAGGCGAAAGTCTGTGGGCTTTTTGTTTGCGAATGTGAAAGTTGTTTTGAAGGAACCAAGGAGGACCGCGTCGAAGCCCAGACGATGCGGTCCAAGAGGGCCAGAAGGATGGAAACATGAGCCTTGCACCAGAATTTCGTAGAGACTTTTTGCTCGGTGGCAACGCGAAAGCCACGTTCGTGAGCAAGAAAAGCGGACTGCGCTTCACCTACGTGATTCGCCGTAAGAACCTCGACGACGAACGCTTCCTACACTTCGTGTCGGTCCTCAACGGGCCCGACAACACGCAGGACTTCGCTTTTCTCGGCACCATCTTTGGTGGTGAGCAGTATCGTCACGGCGGCCGGTCCAAGGTCTCCCCCAACGCTCCGAGCGCAAAAGCTTTTGCGTGGTCCTGGGATCACCTGGAGAGCCCCGAGATCGAGGTCTGGCACAGCGGCAAGTGCTCGCGTTGCAGTCGGGAGTTGACGGACCCCGAGTCCATCTCACGAGGTATCGGGCCGGTGTGTGCGGAGAAGAGCGGCTTGGTGTTAGACAAGCCGCGCACACAGGAACGTCCGCAGAGCCCTCGCCCTGTGCAGGCAACCAGCCACCGCGAGCCCGAGCCGCCCAGGCATGCGGAGAACGAGCCTGAGCAGAGCACAATCGAGTACGACGAGGACAACGATCTGTTCCCCGCTAAACCCTTCACCCACTGGCGCAAATAGCCGAGGTTCAACATGCCCATACGAGAAGCTACGATCCTCCGCATAGGGACAAAGGCCAACCCAGGACAAAAAGACGACAGTGCCTGGGCCTACGTCCGCACCAACGACAGCCAGACGCCAGGATGGCAGGGCCCCATCGGCAAAAACCTGACGGAAGGAAGCTGGCTCAGGGCCGAGGGGAACGTGAAGGAGCACACGGACGGTCGTCCCGACGTTTTCGTAGTCACCCAAGTCCTTATTCTCAGACTCGCGAAACCCAACCTGGGCAAGTCTTGGCTGGAGTGGCGCTTGCCGGACATCGGAGACAAACGCGCAGAGGTGCTGTCCCGCGAGTACGAGGCCGAGGCACTAGCGGATGTAATGGACGACCCCCAACGCGCCGCCGAAGCCCTCAACGCTGTGGCAGGTCTTACCCCGGCCCGTGTTGCGAAGATCTTAAAGGCGTATGCCGAGCGGCCGGGAGAGCTAAGGCTGACGATACGCATGGGTGTTTTCGGCATGCTGTTTGGGCACGTCCAGAAGATTCTGGAGCACTACAAAGAAGTCTCCATAGTCAACGCAACGATCCGACGAAACGCATATGAGTTCCTACGCCTTGACGGCATCACCTTCGGTACGTGCGATGATTTTTCCAAAAAGCTGGGAAGGATTAAACTGGAAGATCCGCGTCGGACTCGCGCATTCGCCTGGTCGATGCTGGTGGAAGCCGCAGGCCAGTCCGGCGATTGTTGGCTGAGTTTCGAGCGTCTGTTTAGCATGAGCCAACAACATGCCATGGGTGCTAAAGACGTGTTTGTTGCCGGTCTTCAGGTTGAAGGTGCCGAGGACTTCGTCAACCTCCCCACAGGTCTCCAGTTGACGAAGCTCTACGCAGCCGAAGTGTTCACGGCCCGAGCCGTGAACAACATGCTGGACACGCAACGCGAGCAGGAGGAGCTAGATCTTATCGACCTGCCTGCGACAGTTCTCAGCGACGAGTCCCAGGTGGCAGCGATTAGAGGGCTGATTCAAGAGCCCATTGCGGTACTCACCGGAGGACCAGGCACCGGCAAAACAACGGTCCTCAAGACGGCTCTGGCTCAGATGGCAAAACGCGGCGAACGCTTCAAGCTCGCCTCTACGAGCGGCAAGGCTGCCAAGCGCATGACTCAAGCCACAGGCTACGCAGCTAGCACAATCCATCGAATGCTGGGAGCCAACGGTGAAGGGGGTTTCAAGTACGGAGAGAACACCAAACTCGATGCTGATGTTGTGGTGATCGATGAAGCGTCGATGTTGGAATTGGTCATAGCCGACGCGCTGTTTGCAGCACTGCGTCCAGGTTGTCGTCTACTCCTCGTAGGCGACGTGAATCAGTTGCCCTCGGTTGGCCCAGGGCAGGTGCTTACGGACATCATTGACAGCAAGAAAGTACCTGTATTTTGGCTGACGAAAACGCACAGGCAGGCACAAGACTCTTGGGTGATTGATAACGCCAACAGGATCCTGCACGGGGAGATGCCGAGTCTGGAGCGGCAGAGCGACTTCCGCTTTTTGGAATGCAAGACAGTCGATGAATTCGCACAGCGCATCGTGACGGCATACCAAGACGCGCAGCAGAACGGCAACGTCAGCCAGCTTCAAGTCCTCACGCCTCAAACAGGTGTGGGTGAAAAACCCAAAGGGGCGGGTGCTGCGCAGATTAATGCGCTGGTCCAGCGGGACATTAACCCCCACGCACGCCCCACCAACCCCAACAGAGTACCGGCCGTTGGCGCAGGTAACGTCTTCAAGGGTGACAAGGTTCTGTACACCAAAAACCTCGTGGATATTGGACTTGTGAACGGGAGCATGGGCACAGTGCTGGACGTGTTTGTTCGTAAGGGTGAACAAACCGAGGTGACGGTGCGCTTTGAGGGCGAGGTCAACCCAAACGGCGGGGGCGAGGAGTTCGTACTCAGGGGTGAGCACACCGCAAACCTGCTGTTAGCCTACGCCATGACCGTCCACAAAGCCCAAGGCTCGGAGTGGAGCGACGTCATCATCGTTTGCGACGAGAAGCACTCCAACTTACGCCGCCGGTTGTTCTACACAGCGGTCACCCGCACCTCAAAGAACCTCACACTGCTCGGATCAAAGCGGGCCATTGAGCAAGGCACGACACCCCAACCGCCACGCCGCCACGGCCACGATGGTCTGCCAGATAGCCGCGCCACGTTGTTGATGGAACGTATCCAAGAGTCCATTAACTACTAACCAGAGCCCCGACCCAGAAAGAGAGAGCACGTTGCGATACCACATTACGAGCAGCACGTTTGCGGAGATAGAGTTACCCGGCCTTGGCTGGATCGTCGTCAATGCGGAGGACTGCGTCTTGCAGCCACTCACACACAATGCGTCGAAGAGCCTGCATGAGACGCTGCACGCGGGCCTCGCGCCTTCTGTCCTCGCGGCCCTCAACGGCGTCGAGGCTTTGGCGTCCCACCTGTTCCCAGGGATGCCACACCGTTGGCTCTGGGCCATTGACGACTGCACCGACGAAGACGCAGAGCAAAACTGATGACAGTCATGGAACACCTGGAGCGCAAGCTCAAGCTTCGTGTCGCGGAGCGTATGTGCCTACGGCTAGGTGTGTCCCAGCTTGGCCTGGGGCACCGAGCGCAGTTCGTGCGAGAGATCGCTGAAGAGCAGAGCCGCATTGCGGAGCTACTGCTCCAACTGACAGCGTTGGGGCCTCCGCACGAGGCCCCAGCGTGGGCGGCGGCTGCGGCTGCGGACACCCCAGAGCCTGCTGAAGAGCCTGCGGCCCCAGAGGAGACCGCTACGATACCGGGGGCGCGGGAAGAGCCCACACCGGAGATCCTAGCCCGCGCACTGAAGCTCCAGACGCTGGCCTTGCGCTCCTCCGAGCCCAACGAGCAGACTGCTGCCTGGGCGCAGTTTGGAAAGCTCTGGAACAGGTATCGCCTACCCTCTGACCTCGGGATCTGACCATGACACCACAGCAAGTCCTCAAAAACCTCGTTGCCGCCGTACTCGCATGGGAGGAAGCCGACGCACACCGCATTAAGGTGCTCGACAGCAAGCGAGCCACCCCCCGCGACGTGCAGGCCGCGAACACCAAACTGGCGAGTGCAATCGGCAAGCTCCGCACGGCCACGACAGACCTACGCAAGCTCTTGGGCAGTGCCCCCAAAAAGAAGACGAAAAACTTCGACTGGCTCAAAGCACTCGACATCACGACGAAGGTGCTCAACGGCGTCAAAAACGTCACCGACAAGCAGAGCCTGCGGCTGACCGACGTGATTGACGTGACCGGCGAAACGGTCAGCCGGTAGGGGCGACAGGAAAAGCAGAGCAGGGTATGCTGCCCCGACACAAACAGTTTGTCGGGAGAACATCATGGCGGTACCTGTTCCGAATATTAAGCCGCTCCAGGTCCAAGCTGGCGTTGCACACTACAAGTACCTGGGGCCTGTCGGCACGTTGGGCCCCGTACTCACCGTCGATCTGACAGACATTCCCGAGCGGCTGCGCGACGGGTTTGGCTTCCGAGATCAACTCTACGTCACGCTCCAGGCCCTTCTGGCGGCTGACGGGATCGTGATC
>Ga0315286_10000817_pt1 | contig 27173 bp, 15 predicted proteins | sample YL17G10_0_MG_FD_205038 | JGI IMG/M metagenome (GOLD analysis project Ga0315286, IMG submission 205038) | Sediment microbial communities from Yellowstone Lake, YNP, Wyoming, USA - YL17G10_0 | ecosystem: Environmental > Aquatic > Freshwater > Lake > Sediment | place: USA: Wyoming | collected... | reverse complement strand
ATTGAGCATGTCAACGCCGCTCATGTCGCAATACCGCCACGTCAAATCGAAATACCCCGAAACGATCCTGTTGTTTCGAATGGGGGACTTCTATGAGACGTTCGAGGATGACGCAAAGGTCACGGCAAAAGTCCTGGGAATCGTTCTGACCAAACGGGGGAACGGCGCCGCCGGTGAGATTCCGCTCGCAGGTTTTCCCTACCATGCACTGGAATCCTACCTGCCAAAGTTGCTCAAGGCGGGCTATAGGGTAGCTGTGTGCGAACAACTCGAGGATCCCAAATTCGCAAAAGGAATCGTCAAACGCGATGTGGTGGAAGTCGTCACTCCGGGAATAGCATTTTCCGAGAAAGTTCTCGACCAGAAACAAAACAACTACCTCGCCGCGATAGCCCTTGCTTCTCCGCTTGCCACGAGCAATGATCTCGTAGGTTTTTCGTACATCGACGTTTCAACCGCTGAGTTTTCAATTTGTGAACTTCCCCTGAAGAGTCTCTCAGAGCAACTATCGAACCTGCAGGCATCCGAGCTGATTGTACAGAAACGAGATCTGGAAACGGTAAAAGGGCTGCTGAAGTCGGATTACAGGGGAATCTATACGAAAGCGGATGACTGGGTCTTCAATGTCGACTACGCGTATGAGATTCTGATCAATCATTTCAAGACGAAGACACTCAAGGGGTTCGGCGTCGAAGAAATGCGCATCGGCCTGGTGGCGGCAGGAGCCATCATGAACTATCTGCAGGAAACCCAGAAAACCAGGCTGCTTCACATCCGTCGTCTCAGTCCGACAAACATCGGCGATTTCATTGTGCTTGATCCCTCGACAAAGCGCAATCTCGAGATTACTTCATCGATGTCCGGTCAATCCGACGGAACTCTGTTCGCCGTGATTGATGATACCCAAACCCCGATGGGGGGGAGGATGTTGAAGAACTGGATCAACAGACCTCTGAAGACAATTGAGCCGATTCGAGAACGGTCGACCGCTGTTCAGGAATTCGTCAGTCTGGATTCCGTTCGGAGGACGACGAAACACGAACTCAGTCATTTTGGCGACCTCTCAAGGCTGATTGCCAGGATCGCCACGGGCCGCGCCAATCCGCGAGAAGTCAATCAGTTAAAGGAATACCTCCTTCATATCGGGCCGCTCCAGAAACATCTTGAAGGAGCAAAGGGGGCAACGGTGCAACGATTGAAGAAGGAACTCGATCCCCTGGACAACCTGGTGCAGGCGATTCAGTCGGCTCTGGCTGACGAAGTGCCGCTCTCGTTGAATGAAGGAGGTGTCATCCGTAAAGGATACAACACGGATCTGGACAATATCCGCTCGCTTGCCTTCGGCGCAAAGGAGTGGATTGCAAATCAACAGCAGCTGGAGCGTCAGAGAACGGGAATCTCTTCGCTCAAGATCAGTTACAACAATGTCTTTGGCTACTACATCGAAATCACCAACGCGCACAAGGACAAGGTCCCGGCCGACTATATTCGAAAGCAGACGTTGACGAATGCCGAGCGCTATGTCACGCCGGAACTCAAGGAGTACGAAGACAAGATTCTTCACGCCGAAGAAACAATACTCACACTGGAAACAAAGCTCTTTCATGAGCTCCGGTTGATGATCGCAGAGCACGCCGCAGCCATTCAGCACAATTCCTTCGTCATCGGGACCCTGGACTGCTATGTGTCGCTTGCAGAAATCGCTGTTGCGAATCATTATGTCTGTCCGTCGGTCGATGATTCGACGATTATTGACATCAAGCAGGGACGGCATCCGGTGATCGAACGGTTGCTTCCGCCCGGCGAACAATATACGCCAAACGATGCCTATCTTGATACGGCCAAAGACCAAATCATCATTCTGACTGGTCCTAACATGAGCGGCAAATCGAGTTACCTGCGGCAAGTTGGATTAATCACCCTTCTGGCTCAAGTGGGGAGTTTTGTTCCTGCGTCCTCGGCAACCATCGGAATTGTTGACCGCATCTACACGCGCGTCGGCGCGAGCGACAATATTGCCTCCGGTGAGAGCACATTTTTGGTTGAAATGCATGAAGCTGCAAATATCGTCAACACGGCAACTGAACGAAGCCTCATCTTGTTGGATGAAGTCGGACGCGGCACAAGTACCTTCGACGGTATCAGCATCGCTTGGGCTCTGACCGAGTATCTCCACAATCGTATCCGGGCAAAGACCTTGTTTGCTACACACTACCACGAATTGAATGAATTGGCAGACGCCTTCCCACGAATCCGTAACTACAAGGTTGATGTGCGGGAATACGGCGACAAAGTGGTTTTCCTCCATAAAGTGACGCCGGGATTCGCGGACCATTCATACGGTATCCAGGTTGCACAAATGGCAGGGTTACCCGAAGAAGTGACCGATCGGGCGAAACAGATCCTTCGGAATCTTGAGGGATCTGAATTGACCGTGGGTGGAGAAGTGAGGCAGAAGGAACGAAGTCGAATCGGCGCAGGTGAAGTCCAGATGACGATGTTCGAAATGAAGGACGACGCGCTTCACGGGGAATTGAAAAAGATCGACATTGAAACTATGACACCCTTGGAGGCTCTGCAGAAGCTTGCTGAGCTTAAAAAGAAAGTACAATAATACTCATGCTGTTCTGACCGCAAAGCGATTGATCCATGACAAAAGACAGATTTCCGGTGATTCCAGGACAAGACCTGGCGCATATTCGTCGACTGAGGGCAGATCCGATCTTGTTCGAGAAGATGTTTGCGTCGGAGTGTGTTGTCAATAATTGTAACGGGAAATGCTGCAGGGAAGGTGTGTATGCCGACAGCGCGGAGAAGGCGAACATTATCAAATACGCCGACCTTGTTCGCAAGTATATGGATCACGATCAAGAACAGGACGACTCGAAGTGGTTCGAATCGGGAGAAAGATACGATTCAGACTATCCCTCCGGCCGATGCGTTGGCACCGAAACAAATGACCGTGGTTGTGTCTTTTTGAATTCTGAGATGCATTGCGTTCTCCAGAAAGCCGGTGATTCGGAAGGGATGGGTAAACACGCTCTTAAGCCGTTCTACTGCTTTGCCTATCCCCTAACGATCGAGCAGGGTGTCCTGACAATCCATGAACCAGAATTTGCCAACCGCCGGCAATGTTGCGGCATTTCTAGCGGTGGAGCCAAGACCGCCTTGGAACTATGTCATGAAGAACTCGATTTCGCGCTGGGTACCGAAGGTCATAAGCAACTGAAAACGCTACAACAACAATAAATGATTGACCTTCTTTCTCATAATCCAACACACCTACACAAGGAGAATGCTCTATGGATCAGACTGCAGTTACATACGCCGGTTTCTGGAAGCGGTTCGTCGCCTATTTGATTGATTCCATTGTTCTGTCTGTCGCCGGTTTCCTGGCAATCCTTCCCATCCTCGGTCTCATCGGTCTCGGAGTGGGTTCGGCGATGTCGGGCGATTCTGAATCGAGGGATGGGTTCATCGCGGCAGCGATCGGGGCCTACTTTATCGCTATCCTTGCTATGATGGTCGCGAGTTGGCTTTATTACGCATTGATGGAAACATCTGTGAACCAAGGAACGCTCGGTAAGATGGCGCTGGGTATCAAAGTGACAGATTTGAATGGCAATCGGATATCGTTCGGAATGGCAACCGGACGTTATTTTGGCAAGATTGTTTCGTCCATGATATTCATGGTCGGATATATCATGGCTGGCTTCACCGAAAAGAAACAGGCTCTTCATGATATGATGGCGGGATGTTTGGTCGTGAACAAGTGAAGAAACAGGAGGCCGTCGCTCCTGGATGGCGGCCTCCTGGGTTTGAATGGCGCGATCGCGGTGACGGAGGCGAAAATCTGTCATCGCCGGAAGCTGGAATTCCTCCTCATGCCAGATCCTGTCAACTCGTCGTCCTGGTTCGAGAGCGTACACCCGAGATCGCCTCCGACGATTTCCGCGCACGTATTGGCGATGCCCGTCGTGCACAGGTCGGTTTGATTTTCTGTCGAATTTCGAGTATCATGGCACCACTACGCTTCATTTGACACATCACTTGCGGGGGCCAATCGTTGTTTCGCGCCATACAATCACGTCTTGAATTCAAGATTCTCCTGCTGCTGATTGCGGCCCTTGTCCTTGGCTTTGGCACCTACGTCGTCATTACCATTGAATCGGATTCCCGCGGTGAACGGAAAGGGGCTGCCAGTCGAAGTCTATGAAGTAGCTGTCAGATAAAACACTCAATGATTCCGTATATCAAACCTGCATGAATCAACGTCGACTCTACAGAACAATTGAGAGCTTTGCATCGGAACATTTCAAGACCGATAAGGAAGTACTGAAGCATATCCTCAATGAAATCGTAAAGGACGAAAACATCAAGGTCAAAGGGGGGAGGATTTGGCAGTACGAAGCCTCGACGGAGTCCTACCGGATTATCCACCAGATCGGTGTTATCGAAAAAGTCGAACCCGGATATCGAATTCCCGTGGCTCATTATCCGATGTTCCAGGCACTCTCCGAGCAGCGGACGATTATCGCCAACGAGACCGACAGATATCTTCGCAAGAAAGGAATCATCAAATACTCCGCGACGGGCGTGGGCGATAGGATTCGCTGGAAAGGGGGAACCGTCTATCAATACGTGCTCGCGTTCAATTCAGACTTCATCGATCAAAGTCTGCAAGGCGATCTCAACATCATTGGCCTCGCGGCAACCTCGTTGCTCAAGGGAAGGAAGATCGAACGAAAAGCGAAGATGCTCGAAATGGATATTGACAAGGCCAGAGAAATTCAACTGAATATTTTGCCGGACCCTGCCTTCGCGTTCTATGACTATGATATCTACGGAATATCACAACCAGATCGGATTGTGGGAGGCGATTTCTTTGACTATCTCTACACAGACACGGAAAAGGACAGACTTGGTATCGTTATTGGCGATGCGGCCAGCAAGGGATTCCGTGCCGCTTCCCAGGCTCTCTATGTTGTCGGAGCTCTGAGGATGGGAGCCTCCTATCATACGAAGATCAGCTGGCTGATCTCGCGCATCAACCGAATCATCAACAGGTCGTTTGCCGAAGAGCAATTCGTATCGATGTTTTATGCAGAGCTGAGCGACAACAAAAAGGGGCTTCTCCTGTATGCCAATGCCGGGCACAACAGCCCGATTGTTTATCATGCCCGCACGCAGGAAATTGAAGAGCTGGAACCGACGGGACAACTGCTCGGCCCGTTTCCCGATGAGAGTTTTCGAGTGGAAAATACTTACCTTCAACAAGGAGATATCTGCCTGATCTATACCGACGGTGTCAGCGAAGCGAGAGGAGCGGACGGAAGTCCCTACGGCGAACGACGTCTTGAACAGCAACTGGCGGCCCTCGCAGTGAAAAGTGCAAAAGAAATCTGTGAGACCGTACTCTCAGATGTAAATAAGTATTCGCAGGATTCTGAAGAGTATTCAGATGACAAAACTGTGGTTGTGATCAAGCGTACGTAGAAGACAGAAGAAATTGATTTCACGAAAACCATTAAGTCAGGGAACGAAGCCATGGTCGAGCAGAAATTCATTGGAAACGTCATATCAGTCAATAGTGCGGGACTCACGGTCCTGATCGATGCGAGCATCACCACGTTGAAGAGAGAACTCGACGGCAAAACGTACTATATCGGACAACTCGGCACCTATGTCCTGATCCCCATGGGCAACGTGGTCTTGGTTGGGATGTGCTCCGAGCTGCGAAAAGAAGACGTGACCTTCAATGGACGTCCGACCCAGCGATATCTTATGACAGTTTCGCTGGTCGGTACGGTCAAGGGCGGAAAGTATGAACGAGGTGTCTCGATCTACCCGACGGTCGATTCCCCGGTCTACCTGGCAGAGGATGCAGATCTCGCGGTCGCGTTTTCTATCTATCAACGATATGGATTTTCCGTCGGAACGCTTTCACTTTTTGAAACGCAGCGGGCGTTTCTCGACGCAAACAGATTCTTTGGCAAGCATATCGCTGTGCTCGGATCAAGCGGATCAGGCAAGTCCTGCGCCGTCGCCTCAATTCTTCAGAAGGTGGCGGACTACCCCGATACCAACATCATCATCCTCGATATTCACAACGAGTACGCCAAGGCTTTTGCAGGAAAGTGCAGTCACATCGCGATAGCCGATTTTGAGTTGCCGTATTGGCTGATGAACTTTGAAGAATTACGTGAAACCTTCATCGATGAGAATGACCAAAACGCGGCAAGCCAAATTACCGTTTTCAAGGACTTGATTGTCAGCTCGAAAAAGGGCAGGAATCCCGACATGTCGAGTCTCATCACAGTCGACACGCCTGTGTATTTTGACCTCGCCGAGATTCGTGCAAAGATGCAGTATCTCGACACTGAAAAGATCACATCAGGAACGACGACTACGAGGGAAGGAGCGTTCTACGGCAAATTCACCCGTTTCCTTGTCCGACTCGACGGCAAACTGAATGATCCACGCTATGCCTTCGTGTTCCGTCCAAAGACGTACATCAAGTCTTCGATGATGAGCGAGTTGCTGACGAAGATTCTGGGTGCCGATGGTACAGCGCAGGTGATTATTCTGGATTTGAGCGGCGTTCCTTTTGACGTCGTCAATACCATGGTCTCATTGCTCGCACGCATGATTTTCGACTTCAACTTCTGGAACGCAAATCGCCGTGACTTCCCAATTCTCCTGGTATTTGAGGAAGCACATAACTATCTTCCGAGCATGGGGCCCGGGAGTGGGGCCGCCCGACGGACGGTCGAGCGTATCGCCAAAGAAGGACGAAAGTACGGCGTGAGCTGTATGGTCGTTAGTCAGCGGCCGGTAGAAGTCTCTGAAACCATCCTCTCCCAATGCAACAACTTTGTCATTCTTCGCTTGACGAATCCCGTCGACCAAAACTACGTGCGGAAGTTGGTGCCGGATAGCTTTGCGGGCATCGTCGACGTTCTGCCGGCTCTGCGTCAGGGTGAAGCGTTGATCGTTGGCGACTCAATCTCGATGCCGCTGCGCGTTCAAATCGATTTCCCGACTCCCGAACCTGAGAGCGCTGACATCAAGTTCTACGAAAAATGGAAAAAAAGCGCGGCGCGCACGAGAGTCTCAGAGGTCGTTGAGCGTTGGTGGAAGCATCAAAAGGTCTGATTCGTCAATCTGTTCGCAATCGACGTCTCTCACCATATCGGGACATGGAATAATCGTGAAGGGGGAAGGCTATGCTTATTCGGCGTGCAGGTGATATCCGATCTTCGGAGATCACCGATGAGAAGCTGTATCGTGGACGGAGAGAGTTCATTCGCAAAGCATCAGCCGCGACCGTGATGTTGGCCGCGGGAGGTCTGTTCACCGGGGAATCCCTGGCGGAGCCGCAGAATCAGTGGCCAAAAGGAAAAAAGGGGCCGTACGATACCGATGAACAACCAAACTCTTTCAAGGACATCACGACCTACAACAATTTCTACGAGTTCGGAACAGACAAGAGCGACCCGGCCGAATATGCGGTGAACTTCAAGACAAGTCCGTGGAAAGTGGCAGTTGAAGGAGAGATCAAACGGCCGGCTGTGTACAATCTGGAAGATCTCATTAAACCACGAACGTTGGAGGACCGCATCTATCGTCATCGGTGTGTCGAAGGATGGTCGATGGTAATCCCATGGCTTGGTTTTCCGATGGCGGATTTGATCAAACGCCTGGAACCTACATCGCGGGCAAAATATGTTGAGTTTACCACCCTCCTCGATCCCGAGCAAATGCCGGGTCAGAAAAGACCATTCCTGAATTGGCCATACCGCGAGGGCCTCCGAATGGATGAAGCTCTGAACCCACTGGCCTTCCTCGCAACGGGACTCTACGGAAAGACCCTTCCGAACCAGAATGGTGCTCCTTTCCGCTCGGTGATTCCGTGGAAATATGGATTCAAGAGCTGCAAGTCAATTGTCAAGATTCGATTTCTTCAGACACAGCCGTCGACGGCATGGAATGATGCGGCCCCCAATGAATACGGGTTTTATTCGAACGTCAATCCTGCCGTTGATCATCCCCGATGGAGTCAGAGCACCGAACGCAGAATCGGGGAGTTTTTCAAGCGCAAGACGCTCATGTTCAACGGATATACTGACCAGGTGGCGAGTCTGTACTCCGGCATGGATCTGACGAAGAATTTCTGATGGCGCCAGGACGCAGTGATCGAATACGACGTCTCATGAAGCCTCTTGTGTTCTTGTTAGGCTTGATGCCCCTGGCGTTTCTCGTTTGGGGATTCCTGACGGACACCTTGAGCGCAAATCCCATCAGCGACCTGACGAAGGAATCTGGTGTCTGGACTCTTCGTTTTCTCGTCATCACTCTTGCGATAACGCCTCTCAGGGAAATCACCGGATGGAACCAACTTCAGCGATTCCGCCGGATGGTCGGGCTCTTTGCATTCTTCTACGGCTGCATGCACTTTACGACGTACATCTATCTGGACAAATTTTTTGAATGGCAGGAAATAGTAAAAGATGTGGCAAAACGTCCCTTCATTACCGTCGGATTCTCTGCCTTCGCGCTTCTCGTTCCCCTCGCGGCCACTTCTCCCAATGTCATGATCAAATGGATGGGTGGAAAACGCTGGAGACTGCTTCATCGATTGGTTTACGTCAGTGCAGTTGCCGGAGTGGTCCACTATCTGTGGCTTGTCAAGGCAGACACACGTCGCCCGCTGACGTATGGCCTGCTGGTATTCATTCTGCTGGCATTTCGATTGGTGTGGTATTGGAAAGCCCGCCCGTCAAAGACGGGGCCTGCGTCGCCAGCCCATCGACCTCTACCATCCGACGCTTTGCAATGACTGTAATTCCAGGCGCGCAGAACTAGATCTATGAAGATCAGGCGCGTACAGACCCGCATCGCAGAAGCAATGCTCGTTTGCATTCTTTCAGGAACAGCGGGATTCTCCCAGCCGGCCGAACAACACCAGCAAAGCTATTTCTTCAAAGCGTTGCCGTACGGCTCGGAATCGATCTTCAATCCCATTTCGATCCTGGTCAACGGTGGATTTGACGAACTTCAGGTCTACGGCCACCATTCCGGGAATCTGGAGGATGTCCCTTGGCGGATTGGTGTAACCAATGTTTGGAAAAACATCATTGATCCGTTGACTTCCATCAAGGCGTACGGCGTCAATCGGTTCATTTCACAGGAAATCATTCCCACAAGTGTGAGTTATGAGACCGCTCAGTGGTTTCCGAATTGGACGCTTCATGTGGTGGGGGGAGGAATGGAGTTTCGCAAAACCAAAGAATGGTACGAATTCCATGATTATCCCATGCCGTGGGTTCTGTCGGCAACGACCGTCATGGCGTATCACTACATTAACGAAATAGTTGAAAACCGAAATTCGGATGGGCCCAACGTCGATCCCATCGCCGACCTGCTGATCTTCGATCCCCTTGGACTCGTTCTCTTCAGTATCGACGGTGTGGCCGAATTCTTTTCATCAACATTGAGTCTGAACGACTGGTCGTCTCAGCCGGCACTGTCATTCAAACCGCTGGCTGTCAGAAATGTCGCTCAGAGTTTTGTCATGAAATATCCGATCACGGAATCAGGGAAAACGAGTCTGTTCTATCACTTCGGGAACTTTGGCATGCTGGGGCTCTCATTCAAAATGAATCCAGAGGAGTCCATCTCATTTGGCATTGGAATCGCCACCAAAGGTATCTACGACGTAGACTTCGCGCAAGCGTTGACCCGAGCCATAACGGCCACACCCTCGGCCGGTGTCTATTTTGACCGTAACAACTCGCTTCTGGCATCGATCGCGATGGACGATGGATTTAACGACGTCGTCCGGATCAACGTATTCCCCGGTATTCTGTCAATCGGTGGATACTCGCCGGGCATTTTCCTCGCGTTTGGCAGGCAGGGAGCATTCACGGTTGGAATTACCGCCAGAATCCTGCCTGTCGGCATTGCGGTCTACCGGCCCGGATGGGATCGAAGGTTCGGGGTTGAATCCAACTTCAAACTTTGCTAACTTTTTGCCGTCTTGTGCAACCCTGTCGAGAATTCATTTCAATCGATTCTACTCAATTATGATGGCTGAAAGGGGATTCATATGAGGTTCCAAATGGCACTTCTTTCCATTCCGGTCGCGCTGGCACTCACCGGCTGCGGAGGATTGGCCTTGCGTCCTGCCGATTTCGGATGGCCGGTTGAAAGCGTCCTCAGTATCGATTCAAATGGGATGGCGGAAGATGACCGATACAATATCATCTTCAATGCCAAGCCGTTGTTATTCGCTGAGACCGGAGATTCTGTTAACGTATCGAAGCACTCATTGAGGATGATCAGGGACAAGGAGGGGTACTATTTCATCACGGCAGTCGGATTCAAGAATGTTTACGTGTTTGCCTCAGCGGAAGGCGCCCTTGTCATACATAACATCATCGCCGTTTCGGAGAAAGGTCTTGAAGCCCCGGCGTTCAATCAACGACCGCCGTTTGTTCAATTGCTGAACGGAAAAGAGAAGGCAAAACTGTTGAACTTGGATGGTGTCCAGGAAAGAGTCAAGAAATGAGAGCATTCATGAAGAGAACGACGTCACTGATAGTGCTTGCCATCATTGTCGTCTCAAGTCTTGTTGCCCAGGTGAGATCTGATTACGAAGTGACTCAAAGTTTCAAGAAAAAGTACAACGAGATCCAGAAGTCCATCGAAGCTTCCTTGACGGTCCAGGAATGCGTCGAGGTTTCGGCGCGGATTGACGATCTGGAAAAAGAATTTGCGAACGATGTCAAGCTTCTGGACAAAGCCCTGTATCCCGACGGCTACAAGGGAAAGATCGCGACGGCCCGTCTTCAACTAAAGCTCTCGCAGGAAAAACTCGGTATCATCCAAACCCAGTTTGCGCGGATTTTGGAAATGGAAACACAAGCGAAGATGCTGACAGAGCAGGTGGACATGCTTGCGGACGAAAACACTGCATTGCTGAATCAGGTGCAGCGATTGGGCGAGGCGTTTAGGGGAACAGCGGCCGAAATGCGGGCGGACAGGAGGATGATTGATTCATTGAGCGGTTTGATCGGCAAACTCCGCAAGAACCTCAAGGAACGGGACGCCCTCATATTCGCTCTCGTCGATAGTCTGTTTATGCAATACGATAAGAACGTGGCCTCGACGAAGGACGTGGAGAAGCAGAGTCTGACCGGCAAGCTCGAGCGGAAAAATGTCTTCACAAACGTCCGAAAATCAATTGAAGACAACCTGGCGTTGTTGCAGTCAACGTCGCTCACCAGCAAGGATATCGCCGAAATGGTCAAGGAACAGCGAAAATTCCAGGGACAATGGAAGGCGACTGGCTCGAGACTTTCCGGATTGTACGAACCGGGGAAGAAAGGGGCAAATCAAGTGGCCCAGATCGACGCCTTGCTCGTCGACTGGGGGAAAGAGGCGGATTCTGCAATTTGGAGAGGTCTGAACCTTGCATTCCGCGACAAAGGCTTCGGAATAGAGATCTTTGGCACCGGTGATGAATTGGTGGCCAACTTCAAGAAGTTAGCTGAAGAAGAGATCAAGCCAGTTGCGCAAGGCAGGGGCGACGAAGCGAACAAGCGTTACCAGGCATTCTATGACAGCTTGTGGACGATGGAGTTGGAGCCATCGTGGTTGCCGTTGCTTGTGGAAAGCGGCAAGATATCCGATGATCAGAAGAAGGAATTCGAGGCACAGGTTGCTGACTGGGGCAATGCTGTCCGTCCGCCCCGTCTGTGGATGTTCTTGGTGATTGCGATAGTCGTTCTGGTGAGCGCCTACGCTCTGTATCGAAAAACGAAATCACCAAACGTGCCAAAGATGCAAAAGACCGGACCGCTTTAGGAAAGCGAAAAACCCCGCCTTCATTCTGGAGGCGGGGTTTTCTCTTTTCCTGGAGGCACGGCCGGCTATTTTTGGACTCTGACCATGTTCACAATTCCCGCAGCCAGGAAAATAAGGTTTGCCAGCCAAGCCGTCAGAAGAGGATCCACATCCCCGTTGTACCCGACAACTTGGCTGATTTTCATGAATGCCAGATAGATAAATGTCGCAGCAGTGCAAATACCCAGGCCAAGTGCAACACCGCTTCGGGGTCGTGCCGACGCGAAAGGGACTCCGAACAGTACCATGATGACGCTTGCGAACGGGAATGAGAGTTTTCCATGGAAATCGACAAGCCAGCGTGACAGGTCCTGCCCGGCCTTTCGTTGATTCTCGATGAACTCGTCCAATTCTCCATAGTCCATCTCATCCGGCTTCCGCTGTTTTTTTTCGATATCCGCCGGAGACAGACTCAGTCTGCCTATCGAGAATCGCGGATAGAAAAAAATGTTCTCGCTGTTAACCAGGAATGATCTCGCGGAACCGTTCAACAGTGTCCAGCCAGGGGTTGGCGAATCCCCGGCATGCAATGCCGAGTCCGTCCACTGCATTTGTGGTGCGTCATATCGCCGCACGAGGACGGTAGGGTCTGTATCCGCAAAATCCTGAATACTGACGTGCGACGCCGTTCGAGTCTGCGTATCATAATAGCTCATCGAGACAATCCGTCTCGGCCCTTCCTGAAAACAAATGTTAAACCGGGCGGATCCGTCATTTCCTCTGTTCAGAACCGTACGCTCGATGTAGAATTTCTTTTCGTTTGCCCTTGGCACAATCCAACCATTGAGATAGACTGATGCCCCGCTGATGAGAAAAGCTGCCACGAGAAAGGGAAGGAGGATCCGATAGAGACTCACGCCGCTCGCTTTCATCGCGGCCAGTTCGCTATTGGCCGAAAGTCTGCTGACGACGAACAACGAACCAAGCAAGACCGCGACGGGGGTCATCAGTTTGATGATCTCCGGTAGGAAGGCGAGATAGTACGCAACGACGACAGACACAGGAGCATGCGCATCGATGAAATCGTCAATGTGTTCCATCGCGTCGACCAAGACAAAAATCAGAAGGAACGAGATAAGTCCGAAGAAGAAGGAAACGAAAAACTGTCGGAGGATGTACCGGTCGAGGATATTCATGCGACGTGCTCTTCGGATGGTCTCCACCGTTTCGGAACGAAGGTGCGCAGAATCGACCAATCAAAGACCAGATTCTCTCGAGCGGTCCGATAGGTGAGATAGACTCCAAGGATTCCGATGGAAATGTTTGCGATCCACATGCCGAACCAGGGTGCGATGAATCCGCGGTCGGCAAGCTGCTCGCCCTGCAAGAGACATGCCCAGTAGACGAGGAAGAAACCAAGGCTGACGCTGGCGCTGACACCGAAGGTCCCTCTTCTTGCGATAATGCCGAGAGGAGCTCCCACAAAGACAAAAACGATGCAGGCAAACGGGATTGCATATTTCTTGTAGATTTCGACTTCATACTTCCGCTGTTCGGTGGAAAAGGACTCTTTTCTGATCTGTTCCATCGATATGTTGCCGCGCAACGAATTAATCCTGAATCCCGCCGCAAGAGCTGCGTCTGGTGATACTTGGTACGGCGGGGCGGTCTGCGATCCCGCCAGGAAGAGCGACTGCAGTTCGCGCTGAACGTGCTGATCGAGACGCTCATCCGAGCGCTGTTGTTCGACGGCGAAACTATCAACCAAGACCTGCATGTCGGCGGCGCTCATTTCACGATCGCCACGTCCTGCCGAGCTCTCTTGAGATCGCTGGAACTCGTAACCTAGGGCATCCATGGCGATCGTGTGCTTGACGAAGCGGATCTTTCTGTGTTGTTTGAAATCAAGCGAGTTGAGTTCGTGGATTTCGCCGTCCGACAAGTGCATGATCAACTTACGATAGTCGGAGGAAAACGAGATCGTCCCCCGGCGTGCTGTGACAGTTCTGCGCACATTGCGCTGAGTATTGTCGAAAATCGTGATCCCTTCGAGATCGTTTGAATTCTCGAACGTGTTGCGGACAAGGATGCTGTATCCCGGCACATCTTGCGAGAAGAGGCCCGGTACAAAATTCAGTGTGGGCTTCTTTCGGTAGATATCTTGCGTCAGAACTTTGAGTCTGTGATTTGAATCGGGCAGAATTCTGTTGTTGAACTGAATGAGAAAGAGGCACAAGAGGACGGACGCAGCAAGAGGCGGAACCATCATCCGATACAAGCTCACACCAGTGGCCCGTATTGCAGTGATTTCATTCGTGGAAGCCAGACTGCCGAACGCCATCAGCGTGGCCACCAGGACTCCCATCGGAATGGCCAGCACGACGATATAGGCAAGGCTCAGCATAAACCACTCTGCAATTACCAACGGCCCGAGTCCTTTGCCGGCGAGTTGGTCAAGGAACTTGATCAGCGCCTGAAGAAGGAAAACGAACACCAGGACGGCAACGGAGAAGAAAAAGGGCGCAACGTGTGTGCGGAGGATATGTCGCCAGAGAATGAACATTCGTGTGAAATATACAGAGAATGTGAAGGGATTACAAGCAACGACAGATACAAGGTTGCCTTTCCTGATGAGCGTGCGTATATTTGTGATGAACAACTCTCAGTCGAAGTCTGCATAGGATGCTCCACAATAAACATACGATTCTCGTAGTGGAAGACGAAGAACTTCTCCGGGATCTGCTGAAGGAGTGTCTGGAAGAAGATGGTTACGAGGTTCTGATCGCCGAGGATGGATTTGAAGCCGTTGAAATCTACAAACGTTCGAAGGACACGATCGCTTTGGTGATTTCCGACATGGGCTTGCCCGGAATAGGGGGTTGGGAAGTCTTTCGTCAAATCAGGGAGGTCACTCCGGATGCCAAAGTGATACTCTCCAGCGGGTTTGTGAAATCAGGTGTCCGGGAAGAGATGATTCAAGCCGGAGCGCTAGATCTTGTTCAGAAACCATACGATATCGTGCGTATCGTTGCAATGGCCCGCAAAATAATAGCAGTATCATGAACCATCACCCTGATCGACCATGAGCGCGCAACAGCCTCGCGTAAACACGGGTCCAGGACTCTAATGGAGGATCTTCTGAAGGAATTGGATGAAACACGCGCTGCGAAAGATCCTTTCCAGCAATTCGATCGATGGTTCGAGGATGCCGTCAATGCAGGGATTCGAGACGCCAATGCAATGACGCTGGCGACCGCATCGCGCGATGGCAGTCCGGCTGCGCGGATTGTCTTGCTCAAGGGGTCGGAGAAACGAGGCTTCGTGTTTTTTTCCAACTACGAGAGCAGGAAAGGAAGGGAACTGACAGAAAACCCGCGTGCCGCTCTCCTCTTCTTTTGGCCTGAACTCGAACGTCAGGTTCGCATTGAAGGGATTGTTGAGATCGTCTCACGAGGTCAAACAGAAGAGTACTTTGCGTCGCGACCGTTGGAGAGCCGGATTGGAGCATGGGCATCTCGCCAAAGCCGGATCATCTCCGGAAGGGATTTTCTCGAAGGCGAGTTCAAGAAGTATCAGAGCCAATTCAGCAGCGGGGCAGTCCCCGTTCCGGATTACTGGGGCGGATACCGCCTGGTTCCCTCAAAGTTTGAATTCTGGCAAGGAAGACCGAATCGGTTGCATGACAGGATCGAATATCTGCTCAAAGGTTCTTCATGGAGTATTCAACGGCTTTCACCATAGAGACTTTCATTGAAAACACCCGGCGCTGATATTGAACGAGAACGGCTCGAAACATTGCAGGCATATGACATCCTTGACACGGACCCGGAGCAGCATTTTGATGATGTGACGTTGCTGGCTTCCTTCATATGCGGCACTCCTATTGCCCTCATCACCCTCATCGATCAAAATCGAGCCTGGTTCAAATCAAAAATCGGGGTCCAAGCAACAGAAACACCGCGCAACGTGGCATTCTGCTCCACGGCGATTCTGCAGCGAGACTTGTTTGTGGTCCCGGATATGTTGAAGGACGCCCGGTTTCAAAACAATCCCCTGGTCACGGGGAATCAGAAGATCCGATTCTATGCCGGTGCTCCCCTCACGACCCCAAAAGGTCAAATCCTGGGTACTCTTTGTGTACTCGATACGCGATCGCGAGAACTCACGGACGATCAGAAGACTTCGCTGATGGCACTAAGTCGACAGGTCATGGCTCAACTGGAACTACGCCGCAACCTGGCTGCCCTCACCGCGTCCGAAAAGCAGTACAATCATCTGGTAAACAGCGCACTTGATTTGATCTATACAACGGACGACAAAGGACGTTTCACGTTCTGCAATCCGACCGCCGAATCCTTGCTCAAGTACGACAGGAACGATCTCATCGGAAAACACTATCTCGACCTGATCGACCCGGCGTTTCGAATCAAGGCCCGGGAGTTCTACGGAACTCAGTTGATGAAGAAAACCAAGAATACGTACTTCGAATTCCCGGCCGTACGGAAAGACGGAGGCATTGTCTGGTTTGGCCAGCACGTGCAGCTGTTGATTGAGGGGGAGAACGTAGTGGGGTTCCAGGCGCTTGCGCGCGACATCACTTCGAGAAAAGAGGCGGAGCGCGCGCGGCTCGAGACCGAACACCGTTTCAGTCTCATGTTCGCCCATAATCCGCTTCCGACGTGGGTGTATGACCGAAAGACATTGCAGTTCCTTGAGGTCAATGCTGCCGCAATCAAACAATATGGCTATTCGCGCGAAGAATTTCTCCGCCTGAGAGTGACGGACATCAGGCCTCAGGAAGAGATCCCCCGACTGATGGAATTCGTGCACAACCTCTCCGACCAGGACCATCGTGCCGGGCAATGGATTCATCGACGCAACGATGGCACTTTGTTCGATGTTGCGATCAATACGCATACGCTGGATTTTGACGGGGTCAAAGCAGCACTGGTGGTCGCCGAGGACATCACGGAACGCAAGAGAGCGGAAGAACGACTCGCGGATACACTCAAACGGCTTAAGAGCGTGCTGGACGCCGCAACACAGGTCGCCATAATCGCCATGGACACGCATGGGACTATCACGGTCTTTAATGTGGGGGCGGAGAAGATGCTTGGATATTCTTCCGCAGAGATGCTAGGGGCGAAGACGCCCGTGTCTCTTCATGTGGAATCCGAAATAGTGGCACGAAGCGGCGAACTCACCGCAGAATTCGGTCGCACGATCGCCGGCTTCGATGTCCTGGTCGAGTACGCACGTCGCGGAGGGTTTGAGGAACGTGAATGGACGTTTCGCAGGAAGGATGGATCGCATATCAGCGTCAATGCCGTGGTGACACCCCTGCGCGATTCGCACGATCAACTGGTCGGTTTTCTGGAAATCGCAAAAGATGTGACGTTGGCAAAGAAGACCCAGATAGAGCTGAGCAAAGCGAAGGAAATGGCTGAAAGTGCAAGCAACGCAAAGAGTCAATTCCTGGCCAACATGAGTCACGAAATCAGGACTCCGATGAACGGCATTATCGGTATGACGGATCTCCTGCTGGGTACGTCGCTGACGAACGAACAATTCGATTTTGTTAATACGATACGAGCGAGCGGGGATTCTCTTCTTGCGATCATCAATGATATTCTTGATTTCTCCAAGATCGAGTCCGGCAAGCTCGAACTGGAAGAAGAACCACTGGATATCCGGAAATGCATCGAAGAGTCGTTCGACGTGGTTATGCACAAGGCGCGAGAGCGCGGGAATGAGCTCATGTTCGTGATCGATCCAGCCGTGCCGACGCAAATCATCGGCGATGTCACTCGGCTGCGTCAGATACTCATCAACCTCGTGGATAATGCAGCGAAATTCACGCAACGAGGCCAGGTTTTGCTTACGCTCAAGATCCTGTCACGGTTTGACGACCGGGTCGAAATCCTCTTTTCTATCAAGGACACCGGCATTGGTATCCCACAGGACAAGCTGAAGTCGATCTTTGAAGCGTTTACGCAGGCAGATTCTTCCATCACGAAAAAGTACGGAGGCACCGGCCTGGGGCTCGTCATTTGTTCGAGACTTGTCGATTTGATGGGAGGCAAAATCTGGGTGGAAAGCACTCTTGGTGCGGGGTCGACGTTCTATTTTTCGATCAAAGCGAAAACGACACCGGCGAGAGACACGATGCGCGTCGAAGACGAGGCGGCCGGCTTTCCAGGAAAACGAGCTCTTGTCGTGGGTGATGTCGAAACGAATGTCCAAATCCTTACGATGCAGTGCAAACAATGGCAAGTCGAGACACGTGCGACGACATTTCCTGAGGAAGCGCTGCAATGGCTGAAAGAGGGACAACCATTCGACCTGGCGATTTTCGACATGCAAATGCCGGGAATGGACGGCGTGCAATTGGCTCTCGAAACACGCTCTATGCGGAGCCCTGATTCACTCCCGATTGTTCTGATCAGTTCATCCGGTCTCGATGACGAACGTGTCCGGCAACACTCGGACCTTTTCGCTGCAACGACGATGAAACCGCTACAAATGTCCCAGCTCCACTCACTTCTCAAGAAATCCTTCGCACAAAGGGGAGAAGATCGAATCCCCGATGTCGTCCCGGAAGCGACATCAAAGGTGCTGGCCAATGATATGGCTCTCTCCATCATGGTTGCCGAGGACAACATCGTCAATCAGAAATTGATTCAACGCATGCTGAACAAGATGGGGTATGAGCCGGTCATCGTCGGTAGCGGTGTCAAAGTGCTCGAGGCTCTTAAGCATGCTTCGTTCGACCTTATTTTTATGGATGTTCAGATGCCCGAACTGGACGGATTGGAAACTGCTCGCATAATTATCCAGACCTACGGCAACCTCACACGCCCGCGAATCATAGCCATGACTGCGTTCGCACTTGCAGGTGACAAGGAGAAATGTCTGCAGGCGGGAATGGATGGCTATCTCAGCAAACCGTTTGTTTCGGACGAGGTGCTCTCCATGATCCAAAAATGGGGACGCCCAATCCGATCACCTCGGAGCAGCAAGGAAGATGTACGGCGGGACGAGTCGCAGGATCCGTCCATCGCTTCTCGGCTTTCACAGCTTGAGCAAGAAACGGATCCCGTGTTTGTCAAGGAAATCATAAGGATGTACATCGAGGATTCACCGGGCAATGTCGATCAGCTATTGGCCGCGTTGAACTCCGGCCACATGAAGGGCGTGGAGATGGCGGCTCATTCCCTCAAAGGGGGAACTCTGAACCTCGGAGCCAATCAGCTTTCGGCTCTGTTCGCAGAGATTGAGGATCGTGCCAGAAAAGGGGAACTCAAGGGAGACGAAGGAATCGTCGGACATGCGATTCGGGGTCACAAGGCATTTCTCGATCATCTGGGCATGGTACTTTCTGCAACGTGAGTGCAATCATGCGTCTCACTTGATATTCAGATGGTTTTTTGGTAAGTTTCCGACGTTACCAAGATGACAGTACCCACACACATGGTCTCCACGTTCTTATGAATCTCTTCACAATTGATAAAACCAATGGACGAGCGTTGGCGATCTCACCATTCCACCTCCAGCGGAGTCATATCGATTTCTTCGCTACCGTCTGAAGCGACGATGTGAAACGCGCTTCAGCGTTGTCATGACTTTTCTTCTCTGAACAACACACGATCACCCGGTAGCGAGGCATTAGTGTTGGCAGTTCACGAGCGAAAACATAGAATCGTACGGATCCTTTTCATTCTTTCGCTGGGAGGCCTGGGACTCGGCGCGAGCTGGAACGGTATGTCTGGATCGTTCGTGCTCGCTGCCGTGAAGTCATTTGAGCTGGCTTCGACAACGGTTCAGCAGGATAGCACGAAGAAACGGGATGGGAGACAGCCTTCACGTCGCACACGAGTGCTTCAAGAGCGTGAAGGACAATCAAAGAGTTCGCTGGTTCGACAGGATTCGACCTTTGACGAACTTGCGGCCATTCGTGCTCTTCCTCGCGATTCCTCCGCTCGTTTGATTCAGTTCAAAGCCGTCCGGGCGGATCCGATTAGTGTCGACACTCTTCGGGACAAAGCTCACCCCCTCTACCTTCCCGAACCGCAAATCATCCAATATCGAGATGTGCTGGACTCAACGCGATGGTCATATCAAATTTCCCGTACCATCGGCGGATGGAATTCCCGGATTCCCCTTGAGTTTTCGCTCGAGGAATATTCTCAGCTCAGACTACGCCGGACCATGCGCTCGACGTGGATGACAATGGCCCAGGCCTACACTCTGCCGAGCGAGAAAAAGACCGGATTGGGTGAGTTGTTTGGCAAAGTCACGAACATCGAGATTCCTGTTCCGAAGAATCCGATTTTCAGCATCTTCGGGCCGAATATTATCAGGCTCACGATTAATGGTGGCGTCAACGTGACTGCGGCATTTCGGAATACCAAGAATGATCTTGTTGCGAGCAGCCCTCTTGGTCAAAGCAGAAATGAGCCCGAATTCAAGCAAGAGGTGCAAGTTACTGTCAAAGGGGAAATTGGCGACAAACTCAAGATTGACGCGGACTGGGACACGAAGCGGACGTTTGAGTACGAAAACCAGCTTCGCGTGCGGTACACCGGATATGCGGACGATATTGTCCAGAGTGTCGAAGGAGGAAATGTATCCCTTCCCATAGCATCGTCGTTCATTTCCAGCAGTCAAGCTCTCTTCGGAATCAAAGCCGGCTTTCAATTTGGTCCGTTGAAGCTGACGACCGTCGCATCACAGAAAAAGGGACAAATCAAGGAACTTTCTGTTTCGGGTGGAGCGAGACCGACGCCGTTTGAAAAGCGTGCACCGGACTATTCTCGAGATCACTATTTCATCGACGCCTCGTACATTGCCGAGTATGAAAATGTCTTCCTGAAAATACCGGCCCAACCCAATCCCTACATGCAGGTTCGCGACATCGAAGTCTGGATAACGAAGACCGGCATCAGTTACGAACAAGGGGAGCGCGAAGTAGTTGCATTTATGGACGTCGACAAGGTACTGGCCATCCAGAATGATCCGACGGCGAGGAGTGGGAGTTTCAATCCGGTGACAGGTGAGGTTGAAGTCGGGCGATTCATGAGGATGGAGCAAAACGTCGACTACACGTTGAATGAATACGCCGGCGTTATCTCAATGAATCGTTCGATACAGCCGGACCAGGCCATAGCCGTTGCCTACTCGATTTCGGATCCCTCGAATACTCGCCTCGCCCGCGACATCGGCAATTTTTCTTCGCGCGATACCACCAAATCCTCCCGTCTGGCGTTGAAGTTGGTGAAGCCAATAAACCTTGATCCGAAATACAAGACGGCATGGAGACTGTTGCTCAAGAACCGCTATCCCTTGGGCGGTCGCGGAATCAAAAAAGAAGGGTTCGAACTGCGGTTTGAATATGAGGTGTCCGGCCAGACGCCGCTTCAAACCGTCCTGGACAACGTGAGTCTCCTGGAAATGTTCAGGCTCGACCGCTACAAGGAGGATGGATCGCCGGGGAGTGATGGAAAATTCGACTATCTGCCTGGGCATACGATCGACGAAACTCGGGGCGAACTTGTTTTCCCAACGCTTGAGCCCCTCAGCGATTCGACCATTCGGAAGCTTCTGTCGGAAAAGCTCAGTCCAGAATGGGCGGCCGCGGCTGCCGACTCCTTCTCATTCAATGCGCTCTATGACACCACCTATACGGGAGCATTGAACAGCACACGAAACAAATATTTCATCCGCGGCAACTTCACTCCGGCAATTGCCTCGACCTACAGCCTTGGCTTCAATATCGTCGAGGGGAGTGTGGAAGTCCTGGCGAATGGTCAGAAGGCGATCGCAAACGTGGATTACACCGTGGATTACATTACCGGTCAAGTTGTCGTGAAAAATCAGGCATACCTGACTCCCGGGACCAATTTGCAAATCCGGTATGAGGCAAATGATCTGTTCCAACTCGCCTCCAAGGCGTTGCTTGGGGCCCGCGGCGATTTTGACATGGGTAAGAATGCATCACTCGGCTTCACGATCATGAATTTGAATCAACAGTCACTCAGCGATAAAGTCAGGTTGGGGGAAGAGCCGATCAGCAACACGATCATGGGGATCGACGGGGGAGCGCAACTCGATCTCAACTTCCTTACACGTGCAATGAATTGGCTGCCCGGAATCCAGACGAATGCTCCTTCCCAGTTTACCATCCGCGGAGAAGCGGCATATATGCTCCCCGATCCGAATACCCGCAAAAGCGTTATTCCCCAGGATGAGGGGAAGGGAATGGCCTACATCGATGATTTTGAAGGCGCCCGACGCATGATACCGTTGGGAGTTTCGTACGCAGGATGGAAAGATGCAAGCCCACCTTACTTTAGCCCGATGTTGGACGATACTACATTTCTGCCGAGAGATCCTCAATCGCGCCTGGTCATTTCGACGACAGGCGACCTGATCACAAGCGGAAAGATTCTCGCGGACACACTCAAAATACAGTACAAGGGGCATGCTTCATGGTACAATGTGTTCGGCAAGTTTTATGTTTCGGACATTTGGGGGAACAGGAAAAGCGTCGGACGGGGCCAGGAACAGGTGAGCGTTCTGGACTTCCATTACAAGCCATTCGAACGGGGTGCCTACAACTACTCGATGGATCTTGAAGGAAAACTGCTTTCCGACCCGAAGAAAACATGGGCGGGCATTCAACATTTGCTCGGAACCACGTCAACGAATCTCCTGGATGAGAATGTCAATTTCATCGAGCTCTGGATCAAGATCGCCAAAAGTCAGAGCACAGCGAAACTCAACATCAATCTCGGATTCATCAGCGAAGATGTAATTCCGAACAAGAAACTCGACACGGAAGACGGGCTGAACGGCGGAATTCGGAACGGAATCCTCAACGAGGGTGAAGATGTTGGTCTTGATGGCCTGACAGACGACCAAGAGCGTTTGGTCTACTCCGCGTTTGTCGGAAAATATGGTCAGTTTAGCGACGATCCCTCAGGAGACAACTATGTTGCTCCACCGTTAAGCGGAATTCTGAATCCAGATCTATATGCAAGTGCCAACGGAACCGATGGAAACTCAAAGAGTCAGGTCGGTTACTACCCGGACACGGAAGATCTGAATCGCAATAACGTTCCCGATGATCGTATCAACAATTACTATGAGTATGAACTGCCGCTCGATACGGCCAATGCCGTGTTCCGCAAGTACGTTGCAGGTCAGGGAGAAAGCGGATGGTATCAGATCAGGATCCCGATCAATGAATACTCCCGGACCGTTGGAAGTCCCACGTTAACGACTGTCGAAGGCATCCGACTTTGGATGACGGGGGCGCAGGATGAAGTCCTCTTTCACCTTGCCGAATTCAATCTCGTCGGAAATCAATGGGAGGAACTCAGAAAGAACGACAGCACCTTCAAGGTCAGCGTCGTCAACTATGAAGACAACCCCACGTACACGCCGCCGGCGGAAAATCTGCGTACAAAAGACCGCACCCGACCGGACGAAAATGTCCTTAGCAACGAACAGTCGTTGAATCTTGTGATCAAGGGACTCCTGGACGGAGAGACGAAGCAGGCGATCAAGCGTTTCCCGATTAAGCCACTCGACCTCTTCAGCTACAAGACGATGAAGATGTTTGTCCACGGCGACACGAGGCCAGAGTATTTTCCACGCTATGTCGATACAACGAACTACGATCTTGAAGTCTTCCTGCGGTTCGGAGCGGATTCGCTGAACTACTATGAATATCGCGCCCCGGTGAAGCCCGGTTGGGATCCCAACAACATTGTGATAAAGTTTGAAGAAATCACGGCGATCAAATTCTCACGAGATAGCGCTGGAACCCTGTCAAAGCGTTTTCCCCTGCGCGACGGACCGATCGGTGCGACCTTCCAGGTGCGAGGCGAACCGACCCTTACGATTGTCCGATATATGGCAATTGGTGTCGAAAATCCTATAGGGAAGGGAACATCGAGCTATTCAGGAGAACTCTGGGCAGACGAACTTCGTCTTTCCGACGTCGACGATTCCAAAGGATGGGCGTACCGTTTCGACACCGGATTGAAACTGGCCGATGTCGGGAATATTGCATTCTCGTACACGGACCGAGATCCGAATTTCCACGGACTGGAAGAGCGATTCGGCTCACGAACCACGAGCCGTAATTGGACGCTGTCTGCGAACATGGGCTTTGAGAAGTTTCTGCCCGCCAGTTGGAATGGGACCTCGTTGACCTTTTCCTATTCTCACGTCGAGGGAATAAGTGCGCCGAAGTATCTCCCCGGGACTGACATACTTGTTTCAGAGGCAGTTCAACGCACCACGGACAACCAACGATCAAAAGGAAAAACTCCGGAAGAAGCGCAAACGCTGGGTGAAGACGTTCGCGTCCGTTCAGAGTCCTTCACCATGTCGGAATCGTACGCGCTTCCAACCATTAGGTTTGTCTTGCCGATCAATTCGTGGCTGATTACCGAGACGATCAACAAGATGGTATTCGGATATTCGTACAACGTCACTCGGCGCAGGGATCCGATTACGGAGAATGCCGAATCATGGGGCTGGAGCGCCAGATTTGGATACAACCTCGCGTTCAGTCCGAACAACTTTATCGAGCCTTTCGGTACCGGCGGTGGCAGCCCCTGGAGCGGACTCCGTATATTCTTTACGCCGAGGAGTTTCAGTCTTGCTGCAACGTTGAATCGAAGTCAGGCCAATGAACAAGCACGTAGCCAGACGGTCGCTCGCCCAACCACGCGTTCGATGTCGTCGAACAGATCAATGTCCTTTTCGTGGCAATTCTGGGAAGGGGGACTGCTTAATCTCGGAACAGACTATCAAGTCGACATCCAGAGCAATCTTTCGCACCTGGAACTCGATCAGTACGGACAACAACGATCATTTACCGATATTCTCGGCGATATCTTTCTGAGTGACCGACTCGTGAGTTTTGGAATCGACCAGACCTATGGACAAACCATTGGGCTCAATACGAGGCTGGCCATGCCGAAATTGCTCAAACTCGACAAGATCATTACCCCGAATCTGCGCTATTCGTCGCGGTATGATTGGTCGAACAACATCCAGGCTGGTATCCTCGGGAGGAGTGCTGCTTGGGGTAGCAGTCTCACCTTGGGACTGGATTTGGCAATCAAGACGGTGGGCGAAGAAATCTGGTCTGCCACTCCCTCGGCGTCGGTTCGTGATGCGGCGGACACCGTGAAGTCCGTCATGAATCTTGGCAAGCAGGCCGAGGCCCTCTCTCGATTCCTGATCAAGAATATTCTGTTTGATTTTGACCGGCTCAGCATCACGTTCACGCAGACGAATCGCTCGCAGAATACTGGTGTTCTTGGCCGACCGGGATTCGGCAACATTTTCAGTCGTGTCCCCTTCGTGCAGTCATCGACGATCGAAAACGGACCTTCTCTGTTGTATCAGCTTGGCTTTTCTTCCGACCCGCACGGTGAGGTCGTGGTGGGGACAAAAGGATCATTTCCGTTCATCACGGGCTACTCGGTGCCGGGGCTTCGCGCACCCAATGCAAATCTGGCTGATGTCTTTGGTCAAAATAACCGCGTCTCCATGCGAACCTCCCGTTCGCTATGGGAAGGGGCATCGCTCGACCTGAACTGGAACCTGGGATGGTCCTACAACGAGAACCGGACGGGCAGCACCCATTCTGACGGCGTGCCGATAGAGGGCAGCAAAGTGGTCAGTGGAGATGTTGATCGGTCCTTCATGACGTTTCCCCCTGTCTTCATCTTCAAATTCTTCAAGACCGGCATCGAAGAGGTCAACAAGACCTACGAACGGCTTCGCAACGACGGGTCGGATACCCGTACCGATGATGCCAAGATATCCCAGGCGTTCGAAGATGGCTTTGAATCTCTTCCGATCTTCAAGAAGATTCTCAGCAATATTATGCCGCGCGTGAATTGGACATTGCGGTGGGATGGGCTGGAAAGATTCCCTCTATTCAATACGTTTGCCCAGCGTGTCAGTCTCGATCACAACTATACCTCCAGTTATAGGAGACGCTGGAAACTTTCGCCCCAGGGAAAGGAAGTAACGGAAGGTCAGTCCATTTCGTACGGATTCTCTCCGCTCGTCGGTGTGAATATCACGTTCAAGAACTTCATCAAGGGGAATTTCAGCGGCACGTTCCGCTACGGCTTCTCGACGAATTACGATCTTGTCCCCTCGATTCAGAATATAACCGAAGGAACGACAACCGACATCTCCATGACGCTCAACTATAGCCGCCAGGGGTTCGAGATTCCCTTTTTCGGTCTTTCCTTGTCCAACGATATCGATGTCAGCTTTACCTATTCCTCGACCTCCAATGGACGACGACTCTATGATTTCAAAGAAGTAAATTTCAAGCCTGAAGGAAATCCGCTCGAGGGATTGGGTCGGTCGCAGATGGAACCGCGTATCCGGTATATCCTCAGTTCGCGTGTCACCGCATCACTCTACTACAAGTACACCAAGGTTAAGCCGGATGCCGGAGGATCTCGTATTCCCGGTTCGACGGTGAATGAAGGGGGCCTCGACATCCATGTGACGATCCAGTGAGTACACCGCCGTCGTCATTCACGATGCCTGAAGTGCAGCAAATCAGCGATGCGGAAGGCTTCGGCTTCGTTGATTCTCGTAGCTTTAATGATTACTTTCACATGAAGACGCGCATTTGCCGCGATTGGGCTGATAATGGCAAAAAGAATCTTATGGGTGGACGATGAAATTGACCTTCTGCGAGCACATTTGCGTTTGCTCGAGCAGAAAGGATATCTCGTCGACATAGCCACCAACGGCGAAGACGGCCTTGAATTGGTCAAACAAAAGGGATATGACCTCGTCTTCCTGGATGAGATGATGCCGGGCATGGGTGGGCTGAAGACGCTTGCCGAGATGAAAGACGTCCAACCGTCGTTGCCGGTTGTCATGGTGACAAAGAGCGAAGCGGAGACCTTGATGGAAGAGGCCATCGGCAGCAAAATTACCGACTATTTGACCAAGCCGGTAAATCCAAGCCAGGTATTGTTGGCCTGCAAGAAGATCTTCGATACAAAGAAGATCACAAGCGAGTTTGTTTCGCGGGACTACGCCAAGGAATTTCAAACCATTTCCGCATCGCTTTCCACCGTGCTGGACGGACCCAGCTGGATCGAGCTCTACCAAAAGCTCACGGATTGGGATCTCGAGATTGATCGCCATCCGGAACTGGGTCTCCGCCAGACACTGCAAGACCAGAAGCGCGAGGGCAATCTTGAATTTGGCAAGTTCGTTGAACGTAACTACCGCGATTGGATAGAACAGCCCAGCCGCGGAATCCCATT